>ENA-OZGC01001469-OZGC01001469.1-human-gut-metagenome-genome-assembly--contig:-NODE-1469-length-13226-cov-4.585833_pt1 | contig 13226 bp, 10 predicted proteins | sample MGYA00245109_ERZ653643 | MGnify/ENA primary metagenome ERZ653643 (study PRJEB26926, sample SAMN06165107) | human gut metagenome | biome: ENVO:00009003; feature: ENVO:2100002; material: ENVO:00002003... | reverse complement strand
GAGATGCAGCGTAGTCTCGTGGGCTCGGAGATGTGTATAAGAGACAGGCCAGCACCCATGCAAAAATGGGGCGATCGATAAAGAAATTCGCCATCAGAATAAAAACCTCATATGCACATTTTCTTGTTATTGCACAGCCTGTGCCACTTTAGCGCCAGCCTCTCCGGCAATCGTGGAGAAATTAAGGAGATAGTGTAATTTATCATGTTGCTTTTGCCGTATCGTAAAGAAACCTCGAGCTTTCCTGCCAGCAGGTAGCGAGTCTGCTTCGTCACCGCAGACCGGCGCATTATCCCTTGCCGGTGTGAAACCTCATTTCATTTAAGTCAAAAAAATTGATCCAAAACGGATTCTCTCCAGAAAAAGTTTATCCTGGGCAATTGGACATTGTTCCGGCGTCATCTTGTCGGGTAATAAATAGGCATGCGCATTGAGGGGTTATTCACCAAGAAGACAAAAGGAAGCCATGAACCACTTTATTTTGAGCGATAGCCGAAAGTGCATCGGCTGCCAGGCCTGCGAAGTGGCCTGCGTGATGGCGCATAACGAGGAGCAACACGTGCTGACCCCGCAGCGCTTTTTGCCACGTATCACCGTGATCAAAGCGGAGGGCCAGCGTAACGCCATCACCTGCCGCCACTGCGAGGACGCCCCCTGCGTCCGCAGTTGTCCCAACGACGCCATCGCCCAGTCCGGCGACAGCGTTCAGGTCCGTCAGGAGAAATGCATTGGCTGTAAATCCTGCATGGTGGCCTGCCCGTTCGGGGTGATGCAGGTGGTGGTGACGCCGCAGGCCGCAGGCCTGGTGAAAGCCAGCGCGCACAAGTGCGATCTATGCCAGGGCCGCGAGGCGGGGCCGGCCTGTGTGGAAAACTGTCCCGCGCAGGCGCTGACCCTCGCCGACGATGAGACGTTGATCACCCTGGCGAAGCAGCGGCGACTGCGCTCGGCATGCCAGGAGGTACAGCCGTGGCAGCGCGCTACGCCGCTCTGCAGCAAGCCCAATGCTGGCGCGAAGGTCAGGCAAATGGCGATGACGCCCCCGCGCGGGGAGCCGGATAAGCTGGCGGCGGAGGTGCGTAAGAGCCACTTTGAGGAGATCTATCAGCCGTTCACCCCGCAGCAGGCGCAGCAGCAGGCCGCCCGCTGTCTCACGTGTGGGGAGCACAGTATTTGCGAATGGACCTGCCCGCTGCATAACCATATCCCGCAGTGGATCGAGCTGGTTAAAGCGGGGAATATCGCCGCCGCGGTCGCGCTTTCCCATCAGACCAACTGCCTGCCGGAGATCACCGGCCGCGTCTGTCCCCAGGACCGGCTGTGTGAAGGCGCCTGCACCCTGCGCGATGAAAGCGGGGCAGTCACCATCGGCAATATTGAGCGCTATATTTCCGACCAGGCGCTGGCCAGCGGCTGGCGTCCGGACCTTTCGCAGGTTAAGCCGAGCGGCAAGCGGGTGGCGATTATCGGCGCCGGGCCGGCCGGGCTGGCCTGCGCCGATATGCTGGTGCGCCACGGCGTCCAGCCGGTGGTCTTCGACCGTCATCCGGAGATTGGCGGTCTGCTGACCTTCGGCATTCCGGCGTTCAAGCTGGATAAATCGCTATTGGCCCGGCGGCGGGCGATCTTCAGCGAGATGGGTATCCGCTTTGAGCTCAATTGCGAGGTGGGGAAAGATATCTCCATGGCGACACTACTGGCCGATTATGACGCAGTGTTCGTCGGCGCCGGAACCTATCGCTCCATGAAGGCGGGGCTGCCGAACGAAGAGGCCCCCGGGGTCTACGATGCGCTGCCGTTCCTCATCGCCAACACAAAACAGGTGATGGGGCTGGCGGCATCGGCGCAAGAGCCTTATGTCAACACCGCCGGGCTGAACGTGGTGGTGCTGGGCGGCGGCGATACGGCGATGGACTGCGTGCGCACCGCGCTGCGCCACGGCGCCCGCCAGGTGACCTGCGCCTATCGGCGAGATGAAGCCAACATGCCGGGCTCGAAAAAAGAGGTCAAAAACGCCCGCGAAGAGGGGGCGCTCTTTGAGTTTAACGTCCAGCCGGTGACGCTTGAGCTGGACGAGAAAGGGCGAGTTAACGGGGTTCGCTTTTTGCGCACCGAGCTGGGCGCTCCGGACGCCGGGGGAAGACGCCGTCCGACGCCGATCCCCGGCAGCGAGTTTGTTATGCCGGCAGATGCGGTGATCATGGCCTTTGGCTTCCACCCGCACCGCATGCCCTGGCTGGAGGCGGCGGGGGTGGCGCTGGACAGCCAGGGGCGTATTAAAGCCGGAGTGGAGAGCCGTTACCGTTATCAGACCAGTCAGGAGAAGATCTTTGCCGGCGGCGATGCCGTGCGCGGCGCAGACCTTGTAGTGACGGCGATGGCGGAAGGCCGTCACGCGGCGCAGGGGATCCTGGACTATCTGGCGCGGAAAACGACGCCGCTTCACTGACGACAAACCCGGCTCCGCAGCGTAGTATGAGGGCGTCCTTTTACGCTGTGGGGTCGGTATGTCACTCAATATTCACGTCATTAAAGATAAAATCCTCTCTGAGAACTGGTTCGTACTACGCAACATGACCTATGAGCTGACGCGGGCGGACGGCAGCGTCGTGCGCCACAAGCGCGAGGTCTACGATCGCGGCAATGGCGCCACCGTGCTGCTGTATAACCGCCATAAGCAGACGGTGGTCCTGGTGCGTCAGTTCCGTGTCGCCACCTGGGTCAATGGCAATCATGACGGCATGCTGATTGAAACCTGCGCCGGGCTGCTGGACAACGACGAGCCGGAAGCCTGCATTCGTAAAGAGGCGGTGGAAGAGACCGGCTACGAAGTGGGCGAGGTGAGAAAGCTGTTTGAGCTGTTTATGTCGCCAGGGGGCGTCACCGAGGTAGTGCATTTCTTTATCGCCGAGTACAGCGACGCGCAGCGAACCACCAGCGGCGGCGGGGTGGATGATGAAGCCATCGAGGTGCTGGAGCTGCCTTTTAGCCAGGCGCTGCAGATGGTCGCTGACGGGGAGATCCGCGACGGTAAGGCGGTCATTCTGCTGCAATATCTGCAAACCTCCGGCCTGATGTCGGGGAACTCTGACAAATCCGATTGAGTAACCCGCTGCCGTTGTCCAGGATAGGCGCCGTGGTCGGGTTTATCTGGGGTCGGGCGGTTCATGCTTTTTCGCGTCATCTTTTTCCTTTTTCTGGCGGTGCTGCCTTGCTCGCAGGCATGGTCGGCACCGACGCAGCAGCGCTTCAACGACTGGCTGGTCACCTGTAACAACCAAAATTTCTGCGTCACCCGTAACGTGGGGCTGCATCATGGCCTGGTGATGACCCTCAGCCGCAGCGCTGGGGCAGTCACTGACGCCAGTCTGCGTATCGAGCTGGGCGGCACCGGCAATCCAGTGGCGACGCTCGCGCCGATAGCGCCGCGCCTGCTGCTGGATGGTAAACCGCTGTCCCTGACCGACAAGCGCTGGCACATTGAAGATAAGCTCATTAAAACCGCCGACAGCGTGACGATCGATGCGTTTCTCCAGCAGGTTCAGGAGGGTAAAGCGCTCTCGCTGGCCAATGGCCTGCAGACCATCTCCCTGCAGGGGTTGAAAGCGGCTCTGTTTTTTATCGACGATCGGCAAAAGCGGGTAGGTAGCGAAACGGCCTGGGTCGGCAAAGGGGAAGAGCCGCCGCTCAGCGTACCGCCGGCGCCGGCGCTGCGCGTGGTGGCGAGCGCGGAAACGGCGCAGTCGCCGCTGGGGCGTGAGGAGCTCAACGATCTGATGGACTACGGTAATGAGCGGATGACCAACAGCCACTGTTCCCTCGATCCCTTCCGCCGTGAAATTCGCGTTACTGCGCTGACGGATGACAAAGTGCTGCTGATGACCAGCTGCGAATCCGGCGCCTACAACACCGTCTGGCTGGCCTGGCTGGTCTCCCGCCAGCGCCCCTATGTCGCCCGTCAGGTGCGGCTAACGTTGCCATTTCAGCCGCCGGGCGAGGCGCCGCGGGAGATTGAGCTGATCAACGCCAGCTATGATGACCGCCGCCATGAGCTGGTGACCCTGGATAAAGGCCGCGGGGCCGGCGATTGCGGGATCCAAACCCGCTGGCGTTTTGACGGCCAGCGGTTCAGCCTCTCCCGCTACGCGCAGCAGCCGACGTGCGACAACTGGCAGGGGCCAGATGCCTGGCCCACGCTGTGGATCACCCGTTAAGCACCTGTTCGGCGGTGGCGACGATATGGTCGACCGTAAAGCCAAAGAACGGGAACAACTGCTCTGCCGGGGCGGATTCGCCATAGCCGGTCATGCCGACGATCTTGCCTTTTAAGCCGACATATTTATACCAGTAGTCCGCTATCCCGGCTTCGACCGCCACCCGGGCGCTGACGTCCGACGGCAGCACCGATTCGCGCCAGGCCTCATCCTGGGCGTCAAACACATCAGTGGAAGGGAGCGAGACGACCCGCACATTTACCCCTTTGGCCAACAGTTTTTCCGCGGCCAGGACGGTGATCTCCACTTCCGAGCCGGTGGCGATGAGGATCAGGTCGGGCTTGCCGCCGGCATCCTTCAGCACGTAGCCACCCCGGGCGATATCCTGCACCTGTTCCGGGGTACGCGGCATCTGCGCCAGGTTTTGTCGCGACAGGATCAGCGCCGTCGGCCCGCTCTGTCGCGCGATAGCCGCCTGCCAGGCGACGGCGGTCTCCACCTGGTCGCAGGGGCGCCAGGTGCTGAAGTTGGGCGTCAGCCGCAGACTGGCCAGCTGTTCCACCGCCTGGTGCGTCGGCCCGTCTTCCCCAAGACCGATCGAGTCATGGGTATAGACCATGATCTGCCGGGCCTTCATCAGGGCCGCCATGCGCGCGGCGTTGCGGGCGTACTCCACAAACATCAGGAAGGTCGAGGTATAAGGAATAAAGCCCCCGTGCAGGGCAATGCCGTTGGCCACCGCGGTCATGCCAAACTCGCGCACCCCGTAGTGGATATAATTGCCCGCAGGATCTTCTTTAATCGATGTCGATCCAGACCAGATGGTCAGGTTACTCGGCGCAAGATCCGCAGAACCGCCCAGCAGTTCCGGAAGGTGCGGGCCGTAGGCGTTCAGCGCGTTTTGCGAAGCCTTGCGGCTGGCGATTTTCGCCGGCTCGGCCTGCAGTTTCGCCACGTAGTCGCGGGCGGTCGCGGCAAAGTCTTCCGGCAGGGCGCCATTCATACGTCGGGTCAGCTCAGCGGCCAGCTCCGGGAACTGCTGCTGGTAGGCGGCGAATTTCTCGTTCCAGGCGTGCTCCGCTTTTTCCCCGCGCGGACGCGCATCCCAGCCCGCGTAGATCTCTTTCGGGATCTCGAACGGAGGATATTTCCAGCCAAGCTGCTGGCGGGCTAGCGCTACCTCTTTTTCGCCAAGCGCCGCCCCGTGAGACTCCTCTGAGCCGGCTTTGTTGGGCGAACCGAAGCCGATGATGGTCCGGCAGATAATCAGTGACGGTTTATCTTTCACCGCCTGCGCTTCCGTTATCGCCTGTTTGATAGCCTGCGGATCGTGGCCGTCGATATCGCCTATGACGTGCCAGTGATAGGCGCGGAAGCGTTCCGCCGTATCATCGGAAAACCAGCCTTCGGTTTTGCCGTCGATGGAGATGCCGTTGTGATCGTAAAAACCGATCAGCTTGCCCAGTCCGAGCGTGCCGGCCAGCGAACAGGCCTCATGGGAGATCCCCTCCATCAAACAGCCATCGCCCATGAACACCCAGGTGTGATGGTCAATGATCTCATGGCCGGGGCGATTAAACTGCGCCGCCAGCGTCCGTTCGGCGATGGCCATCCCGACGGCGTTCGCCAGCCCCTGGCCCAGCGGGCCGGTGGTGGTTTCCACCCCAGGGGTATAGCCATGCTCCGGGTGGCCGGGCGTTTTAGAGTGCAGCTGACGGAACTGCTTTAGTTCAAACAGCGGCAGATCGTAGCCGGTCAGGTGCAGCAGACTGTAGAGCAGCATCGACGCGTGGCCGTTGGACAAGATGAAACGGTCTCGGTCTACCCAGTCAGGGTTCTGCGGATTGTGCTTGAGAAAATCGTTCCACAGCACTTCGGCAATATCAGCCATCCCCATCGGCGCACCGGGATGGCCGGAGTTGGCTTTCTGCACGGCGTCCATACTCAGGGCGCGGATGGCGTTGGCAAGCTCTCTTCGGGACATATTTTTCTCCGTGAGACTAAAGTGACAGTTTGGCGGCAAGCAGATCTTCCAGTTTGCGCTGATCGACGGCGAACAGGCGGATCCCCTCCGCTAGCTTTTCGACCGCCATCGGATCCTGATTATGTTCCCAGCGGAACTCCGCTTCACTGAGCGGCACCGGACGCGGCAGGATCTGGCTGGCAGGGATCAATTTGCGCACCACCGGGGTATCGCTGGCCTGCAGCTCTTTTAATAAAGGCGGGGCGATGGTCAACCGGTCGCAGCCGACCAGCGCCAGGATCTGCTCGGTGCGGCGGAAGCTGGCGCCCATCACGATGGTGTTGTATTTATGCTGTTTGAAATAGTCATAGATATTGCGCACCGATTTCACCCCCGGATCTTCCTCCACCACGTAAGGCTCCAGCGGTTTGCGCGCCTGATACCAGTCATAAATACGCCCAACGAACGGGGAGATGAGATAAACCCCGGCCTCGGCGCAGGCCCGGGCCTGGGCGAAGGAAAACAGCAGCGTCAGGTTGCAGTGGATCCCCTCTTTCTCCAGCACCTCCGCGGCGCGGATCCCCTCCCAGGTGGATGCCAGCTTGATCAGGATCCGCGACTTATCAATGCCCATCTCCTGATACAGCGCCACCAGGTGGCGAGCCTTCTCGATACTTTTCTCGCGGTTGAAGGAGAGCCGGGCGTCCACCTCGGTGGAGACCCGCCCGGGAATGCTTTTGAGGATCTCCGCGCCAAAATTGACCGCCAGCTTATCGCAGGCGTGAGCCACCTGCGCTTCGCGGCCGCCACCCTGTTTTTTGGCCCAGGCGATAGCGTCGTCGATGAGGCCGCTATAGGACGCCAGGCCGGCGGCCTTCAGCAGCAGAGAGGGGTTGGTGGTGGCGTCTTCCGGATGGTAGTGGCGGATGGATTCGATGTCTCCGCTGTCGGCGACCACCGTGGTGAACTGCTTGATGCTGTCTAACTGATTCATGGATAAGTCCTCCTGGAACAAGGTGTTACATGAGTGCTTGCCGGTATACGGTATAAACATTGATGAGGTACATAACCAAAAAGCATAGCAGACAGGGCTATTATTGGCGGCGATTCCGGGTAACATAACCGCTATAAATTGATAACAACAAAATCATAACGATGGCCAGAGTTTGGCGGTGTTCAAAGTTTATCGCCCCGCCAGGAGGGATACTGTCTGCCACTGAAAGGTGAACGACAGGATGGTCATCACGCTTTTCCCCTACGAACGATACGTGAAAGAAAGGAATAGAAAATGGATGAGCAGTTAAAACAGAGCGCCCTCGACTTCCACGAATTTCCGGTTCCCGGAAAAATCCAGGTCTCGCCGACCAAACCTCTCGCCACCCAGCGCGATCTGGCGCTGGCCTACTCGCCGGGCGTCGCAGCCCCCTGCCTGGAAATCGAAAAAGATCCGCTGGCCGCCTACAAATACACTGCCCGTGGCAACCTGGTGGCGGTCGTCTCCAACGGCACCGCGGTGCTGGGGCTCGGCAACATCGGCGCGCTGGCCGGTAAGCCGGTAATGGAGGGCAAAGGCGTCCTGTTTAAGAAATTTGCCGGTATCGATGTGTTTGATATCGAAGTCGATGAGCTGGATCCGGACAAATTCATTAACGTCGTCGCCGCCCTCGAACCAACCTTCGGCGGTATCAACCTGGAAGATATTAAAGCGCCGGAGTGTTTCTACATCGAGCAGCAGCTGCGCGAGCGGATGAATATCCCGGTCTTCCATGACGATCAGCACGGCACGGCGATCATCAGCACCGCGGCGATCCTCAATGGTCTGCGCGTCGTCGAGAAGAATCTGTCCGACGTGCGGATGGTGGTCTCCGGCGCGGGCGCGGCGGCGATCGCCTGTATGAATCTGCTGGTGGCGCTGGGGATGCAAAAGCACAACATCGTGGTCTGCGATTCGAAAGGCGTTATCTATAAAGACCGTGAGCCGAACATGGCGGAAACCAAAGCGGCCTATGCAGTGGAAGACGACGGCAAACGCACCCTCGATGACGTGATCGACGGCGCCGACATTTTCCTCGGCTGCTCCGGTCCGAAAGTGCTGACTCAGGAGATGGTGAAGAAGATGGCGCGGGCGCCGCTGATCCTCGCCCTGGCCAACCCGGAGCCGGAAATTCTGCCGCCGCTGGCGAAGCAGGTCCGCGATGACGCCATCATCTGTACCGGCCGCTCCGACTACCCTAACCAGGTCAACAACGTACTTTGCTTCCCGTTCATCTTCCGCGGCGCGCTGGACGTCGGCGCGACGGCGATCAACGAAGAGATGAAGCTGGCGGCGGTGCATGCGATTGCCGAGCTGGCCCATGCCGAGCAGAGCGAAGTGGTGGCCTCCGCCTACGGCGATCAGGATTTAAGCTTTGGTCCGGAGTACATCATTCCGAAACCATTCGACCCGCGGCTGATCGTCAAGATCGCCCCCGCGGTGGCGAAGGCGGCGATGGATTCCGGTGTGGCGACGCGCCCGATCGCCGATTTTGACGCCTATATCGAGAAGCTGAGCGAGTTCGTCTATAAAACCAACCTGTTTATGAAGCCTATCTTCTCTCAGGCGCGCAAAGAGCCGAAGCGCGTGGTGCTGGCGGAAGGGGAGGAGACCCGGGTGCTGCACGCCACCCAGGAGCTGGTGTCTCTGGGACTGGCCAAACCGATTCTGGTGGGGCGCCCGAGCGTGATTGAAATGCGCATCCAGAAGCTGGGCCTGCAGATCAAGGCCGGCGTTGACTTTGAGATCGTCAATAATGAATCCGACCCGCGGTTTAAAGAGTACTGGAGCGAGTACTACCAGCTGATGAAGCGCCGCGGCATTACCCAGGAGCAGGCGCAGCGGGCGGTGATTAGTAACACCACGGTGATTGGCGCCATCATGGTTCATCGCGGTGAAGCGGATGCGATGATCTGCGGGACTATTGGCGAGTACCACGATCACTACCGCGTGGTGCAGCCGCTGTTTGGCTATCGCGACGGCGTCAGCACCGCCGGGGCGATGAATGCGCTGCTGCTGCCGAGCGGCAACACCTTTATCGCCGATACCTATGTCAATCACGATCCGTCGCCGGAAGAGCTGGCGGAGATCACCCTGATGGCGGCGGAAAGCGTGCGACGCTTTGGTATTGAACCGCGCGTGGCGTTGCTGTCGCACTCCAACTTTGGCTCTGCCGACTGTCCGTCAGCCAGCAAAATGCGTAAAACCCTGGAGCTGGTGAAGGCCCGCGCCCCGGAGCTGATGATCGATGGCGAAATGCATGGCGACGCCGCGCTGGTGGAAAGCATCCGCAACGATCGCATGCCGGACAGCCCGCTGAAGGGGGCGGCCAATATTCTGGTGATGCCGAATATGGAAGCCGCCCGGATCAGCTATAACCTGCTGCGCGTCTCCAGTTCGGAAGGGGTGACCGTCGGGCCGGTGCTGATGGGGGTGGCGAAGCCGGTGCATATCCTGACGCCGATCGCCTCCGTACGTCGGATCGTTAATATGGTGGCGCTGGCGGTTGTTGAAGCGCAAACCGAACCGCTGTGATTTTCTATTTCCCCCGTTAACGCGCGGATCCGTTTCCGCGCGCAATATCAGGCAGGCCGGTGAGTAAAAAACGCTGAGCCTGCCTTTTTAATTCCACCGCAATATTATTTTCTCTCCTGAGTGATCCACTTCACCTTTTAACCCCACTTGCCGAAATTTGTTATTTGCCGCGCTGAAATGTCGTCACCATGAGGACAGATTTCAGGGGGCAATCAGTCATGGATAAAGAACGCATTATTCAGGAATTCGTACCAGGCAAACAGGTCACGCTGGCGCATCTGATTGCCCACCCGGGAGCGGAGCTGGCGAAAAAGATCGGCGTACCCGAATCCGGCGCGATCGGCATTATGACGCTGACGCCGGGAGAAACGGCGATGATCGCCGGCGATCTGGCGATGAAGGCCGCCGACGTGCACATCGGTTTTCTCGACCGGTTTAGCGGCGCGCTGGTGATCTACGGCTCGGTCGGCGCGGTGGAGGAGGCGCTTCTGCAGACCATCGGCGGATTAGGCCGCTTATTAAATTATACCTTGTGCGAATTAACGAAAAGTTAATTGAGAGCGACCATGAAGCGTATTGCCATTGTCGGCGCCGTCGGTGCAGGAAAAACCACGTTATTTAATGCCCTGCAAGGGAATTATTCCCTCGCCAGAAAAACGCAGGCGCTGGAATTTAACGATCGTGGCGACATCGATACACCCGGGGAATATTTCAGCCATCCGCGCTGGTATCACGCCTTAATTACCACCTTGCAGGATGTGGACACCCTGATTTATGTCCATGCGGCCAATGATACCGAAAGTCGCCTGCCACCCGGGTTGCTGGATATTGGCAGCCGAAAGCACCTTATCGTGGCGATCAGCAAAACGGATCTGCCGGATGCCAATGTCGCCGCGGTGCGGCAGCTGCTGGACGGGATGGGGTTTCAGGCGCCGGTTTTCGCCCTCAACGGTTGCGATCCGCAAAGCGTTGCGCCGCTGGAAAATTACTTGAGTGAGCTCAGCCAAAAGGAGGAAGGGCCAGGTGAAGAAACTCATTACCGCTAACGATATTCGTGCCGCCCACGCGCGCGGCGAACAGGCGATGTCAGTAGTTCTGCGCGCCAGCATTATCACCCCGGAAGCGCGCGAAGTCGCCGAGCTGCTGGGATTCACTATCACCGAAGACGATGGCGCCGCGCCGGCGGCGACAGCGGCGGACAGCGACAAAACGGAAAGCCAGCGGATCCGGGAAACCATCCTGGCGCAGCTGCCGGAAGGCCAGTTTACCGAAAGCCTGGTGGCGCAGCTGATGGAAAAGGTGATGAAGGAGAAGCAGTCCCTGGAGCAGGAGGCGATGCAGCCGGGATTTGACTCCGTGACCGGCAAAGGCGGCATCAAAGTGATCGACGGCAGCAGCGTGAAGTTTGGCCGCTTCGACGGCGCCCAGCCGCACTGCGTTGGCTTAACGGACCTGGTGACTGACCAGGATGGCAGCAGCATGGCGGCCGGATTTATGCAGTGGGAGAACGCCTTCTTCCCGTGGACGCTGAACTACGACGAAATCGATATGGTGCTGGAGGGCGAGCTGCATGTGCGCCATCAGGGGGAAACGCTGGTCGCCAAAGCGGGGGACGTCATGTTCATCCCGAAAGGCTCCAGCATCGAATTCGGTACCCCGTCGACGGTGCGCTTCCTGTACGTCGCCTGGCCGGCAAACTGGCAATCGCTATGAACGATTTCATTACCGAAGCGTGGCTCAGAGCGAATCATACGCTCAGCGAAGGCGGTGAAATCCATCTTTCTGCCGATGCCCGCCTGACGCCCTCGGCGAGGGAACTGCTGGAAAGTCGGCATCTGCGGGTCAAATTTCTCGACCGCCAGGGGCGCCTGTTTGTCGAGGATGACGAACAGACGCCGCAGCCGGTGCATGTCCTGACCAGCAGCGACCATCCGCCCCAGGCCTGCTGCGAGCTTTGTCACCAGCCGGTGGGCAAAAAGCCGGACACCTTAACTCATCTGACGGCCGATACCCTGGTGGCGAAAAACGATCCGCGGCTGGCCTTCCGCGCGGTGCTGGACAGCACCATCGCCCTGACGGTGTGGCTGCAAATTGAACTGGCGGAGCCCTGGCAGCCGTGGCTGACGGATATCCGTTCGCGGCTGGGCAACATCATGCGCGCCGATGCGCTGGAGGAACCGCTGGCGGCGCAGTCGATAGCCGGATTCAGCGAGGCGCAGCTGCATCGTCTGTCCCATCAGCCGCTGCGTTACCTGGGTCACGATCACCTGGTGCCGGAGGCCCGCCATGGGCGCGATGTCGCGCTGCTTAATTTGCTGCGCGGCAAAGTGCGCGAGGCGGAGGTGACCGCGGCGCAGGTGTTTATTACGCCGCAATTTGCGGTCCAGCGTGCCGATATTCTACAGGCGCTCAACCGCCTCTCCAGCGCGGTCTACGTGATGATGATCCTGGGCGTGACGGACGCGCCGCCGGCGCTCAGCCAACTGCAGCAGTTGGGAGGTGAAGATGATCATTGACCAGTGTCGCAAACTGGCGCTGCGCGCCCCCGCCAGGGTGGTGTTCCCGGATGCGCTGGACGTCCGTGTGTTGAAGGCGGCGCATTATCTGCAGCAGCAGGGACTGGCGCATCCGATCCTCGTCGCCAGCCCCTTCGCGCTGCGGCAGTTCGCCCTTGGCGAACGTCTGCCGCTGACCGGGGTGCAGGTCATCGATCCGCACAGCAACCTGGCGATGCGCAAGGCGTTTGCCGCCGCCTGGCAGGCGCGCGCCGGCGATAAAGCGCCCGCTGACGCGGTCGACAAGCTGGCCGACCCGCTGATGTTCGCCGCGGCGATGGTCAGCGCCGGGCAGGCCGAGGTGTGTATCGCCGGAAATCTCTCGTCAACCGCCAGCGTGCTGCGCGCTGGTCTGCGCCTTATCGGCCTGCAGCCGGGATGTAAAACGCTCTCTTCGCTGTTTCTGATGCTGCCGCAGTATGCCGGACAGCCGCTGGGGTTTGCCGACTGCAGCGTGGTGCCGCAGCCGACCGCGGCGCAGCTGGCGGATATCATTATTGCTCCGCAGACCGGGCCGGAGGCGGTGGCGGGGTTAGCCAATCCGAAGGCTCAGTTGGCCCAGAGGCAGATCGTCAATATGCTGACAACCGGACTCGCCATCCGTGACGGTCGGGTGTACAGCAATTTGCGGGTGGACGTGCAGGCTGACAATTCGCACTGGGCGGAGCGGCAGATAGCGATTGTGATGGCGGCCACCGATTGCACGCGCAGTGAAGCAAAGGCCGCCCTGGCCAGCTGTCATCAGCACTGCCGCACCGCGATCCTGATGCTGCTCAGCGGGCTTGACGCCTGGCACGCGCGGGAGCTGCTAACCAAACATCACGATCATCTGCGTCTCGCCCTGCGTGAAGCCCAGCGTAGCGCTGTCACTCCCGCCCAGTAATCCCTTCTCTGCCAGGCGCGCGATGAGCATGCGCGCCTGGACT
>ENA-OZGC01001464-OZGC01001464.1-human-gut-metagenome-genome-assembly--contig:-NODE-1464-length-13287-cov-5.100136_pt1 | contig 13287 bp, 5 predicted proteins | sample MGYA00245109_ERZ653643 | MGnify/ENA primary metagenome ERZ653643 (study PRJEB26926, sample SAMN06165107) | human gut metagenome | biome: ENVO:00009003; feature: ENVO:2100002; material: ENVO:00002003... | reverse complement strand
TCGGCAGCGTCAGATGTGTATAAGAGACAGTATAAATACCAGTGAATCCTGCGTCAAAAGCTGTGCTCTTGCGGATATGCGTCCTTATTCTGTAAGAAGATCTCTTGGCCAAGTGTTCTATAATAATTTATGTGAAAGAGGTCGTCTCTTCTTCTTATTATCATACAAATAGAGTACAGATACAGATCGTCAGTGAATACCGTCCCGAAATTATTTTTATTTAACAATTCTGAGCTGTCTTTCAAAGCAAGATTGATTATACAACTAAATCTGGTAAAGCTATTGATATCTTTATTTATAATAGTATCTTTTCTCGCAGTATTGATTATTAAGAATCGATACTGCCGTTGATTCGGCAGACATTTTACCGCAAAGAATGCCTTGTCTTCCCCTATATATAGGTACTCTTGGGACTTTCTTACGACAATGATTGTGTCACTTGATATGAAATCAGACTGGCACATATTGGCAAATATCATGTTGAATTGCTTACAAATCTTTTCCCTATTCCATCTAACAACTTTTCTCGGTATTCTTGACGATTTTGATCCTATCTTTAGTATTCTTGATGATTTGGAGTCTTTTTTCAGTATGCTTGACAATTCATTCTCAAGGTCAGCAAAACAATCCTTGTCTTGCGCGTTAGCAGGAAGAATCATCGCACAAAACAGAACTGCTATTAATGTTCTGAGATAGTTCATTTTCGTTTCTTTATTGGAGTATAATGAACGTTAGGTAATACAACGCTCTTGCCTTTCCTATTTATCAACCTTGAAGGCTCAAATGGCATCTTATTATCACCGACCACAATAGTGGCATAGTGTGTTCTTAATGGAAGTTTAGCTTCTTCACGCATCAAATTTTCATAATGAGTGGCTTGGATTTCAGTATCCTTAATCTTTACGTTTTCCGTCTCTATCCAGTTCTTTGATGCGTCATTTCCGCGTTCCAAATAATCTATCCTATGGGATAACTCATGACCAACAACAAGCCAAAAAGGCATTTGTTGCATTCCGGTTTCGGTTGGTACCACCTCGCCTATAAAATCTTTATTCAAATATATAGTTGAGGATATACCTGAAAGATTGATGACATTATTTCCCTCATCAAATTTAATATAAGCATTGTTCTCATCATTGGAAAAGTAATCAATTAAAGACTTGCCAGTTTTGACTTTTGATAATTCTATGAACACTTCCCCAAGAGATTGTACATGCACATCAGATGTAGGAATATATGACCCTGCGTTATCACCTTCTGTCTGATATTGTAGGAATTTTCCGTCTTGATATCGATATTCGTGGCCGTTATAATATAATGTGATCCACTGACCATTAGGGTCAATGATACTTGTTGGATTTCCTATGCAATAGACATACGGACTAATGTCGTAGTAACTTTCGGACAACGGATCGGCGGTGATCCAGCTGGCTATTGTCGGGTCGTACATTCTGGCACCGAAGTCGAGGAGAGAGATGCCCGCGCTCAGGAAGGACTGGTCTTCCTTGCCGGAGAAGAGCCAGCGGTTCGGGGAAGTCGCTTCGACAGGCTCTGCGACCAGCCCCGTAGCTTGAATCCGCTTTCCGAACGGATAGTAATCATTCGTCTCGATCACAGAGCCGGTGTCGCCATCGACGACGGCGCGGACGCTGCCTAAGTGGTCGGTCAGGTGGTGGAGGGCGTGATAGGCCGTGACGGTTCCGGAAGCGTCCCTCGCGGCGGCGATCCGTCCTCCGTCAGTGAGGACGCAGTCAAGGCTGAGGTTTCCGTTCCCGTCCTTTGAATAGACAAGCGATCCTCTATACACGGTTCCTGAGCCGTCTGGCTTTTCGGCGGAGATCTTTGTGCCGTCAGAGATGTACGTGTAGTAGGCTAGGGTTCCGGAAGCGTCACCGACTTCACTTACAAGGTTCAGATGATTGTAACTGAGATTCAAGCCAAGCCTGCCGTCCGCTGTCATATTGCCGTTGGAGTCGTAGCCGAAAGATGGTGATCCCGACACCGAGTTAATCCTGTTGCCGGAGTATGAGAAAGTCAGTGCGTCCTCCGGCAGCAAGCTGGATTCTCCGAAGCGGTTCAAGGTCAGTATGTTCCCGTTGAGGTCATAGGAAAGATCCCGCTCTGAGAAAGAGTCTGTCGGGGAGCCCGATGCCCCAATGAATCTTCTGGAGTCCGTCAGGCGGCCCAACGCATCGTAGGAGAATGAATATGCCTGCGGCGTCCCGGTGCCGAACCACCATTCCCACTCGGAAACACCGCCGTTCCAACAAGGCGCGGAGCCAAGGACTGGGGTGTTGTACCGCAACCTCATTCCGAACACGCTGCTCCGCTTTTCTGTCAGCCAGCCCCTAACGTTGTAGGCCAAGGACTCGTTGACAGCATTGGCTCCAGTGCCGTAAGTGACTCCAACCAGCCTTCCGACATTGTCATACGTATAGCCGACTGTGCTGGATGCGTTAAGCCCGCTGCCATCCGAAAGACTCGTTGTCGTTCTTTTGATCCGGCCCCACAGATCGTATGTGTCGATCCTTTCCACAGTGTCGCACGCGTCTGACATAGAGACAACTTCCCTTGAGAGGGTTTGGTTCCCGGCGAAGTCAAACGCCGATGCCGTTCTGATCCGTCCTCCATCCTCGTACCGGGAGATGGTCTGGACGACACGTCCATACTCATCATAAAATAAAGCCGTGTGCCTGAATTTTCCGGTGGACACACCTTCAGAGGTGATCACGGCAGACATTGAGCCGGTCAGCAGATTATGTGCGGATGACCATCTGTTGCCGTAACCATTATCCACAAGAGCCTCGTCAAACAAAAGATCCTGAGGAAAACCATACATCCCGACAAACGAGTGGTCATCGTAATAGTTCACGGTGAGGAATGTGGTGGTGGAGTCAATGACCATACCGTCAATGGAATAGCCGTAGAAAGCGCTCGTGGCGGCCAGAGACCCCTGTGAACGGAAGGCTCTTACCGCGACATTCTGGAATGGCCCGGAGAAGACATCGATGCCGGTGTCGTTCCCGAAAAGTGAAGATTCTTCGCACAGACCCTGAAGACAAACCCTGCCCAGAGCGTCGGGAATGTTGAACGCCCATTCATTCTGTTCACGCTGTCTGGCGTCCTGTGTCAGAATGGCGTTCCCGGCCTTGTCGTAAAGTGTGAGATTCCAGCCTGCTCCCGGCATCTTCTTGGCCACGCATCGGTGTCTTGAGTCATAGACATAAAGGAACGCCCACCGGCCGAACGGTTCCGAGTCGCTTGTCCAATGTGTTGATGTGGAAGTGCTGACCTCTTTGGAAAGCATAGGCGGAATCACAGCCCTCAGGTCGCCGAAGTCGTCATATACATAGTACGTGTCAGCCGTCTCGTCCGAGCTTAAGACCCGACGTTCCAGAAGTGTCTTTCCGGAAAAGTCTGTGAATGAATATGCTGTGTTCCCATCCTCGTCCATGCTCTTTGTCACAAGCAGTGAGCTGGCTGGATAGAATCCTGCCTTTTTGACTGTAAACGAGGTGTCGGAATACTCCTCCACTTTGAGATTTAGACATTTAAGGGTTGAAACATCCGTAGAGTTTGTAAGAAACTCCGTTTCGGCGCATTTCCCGGCGCTGAACCAGTCCTGTCCAACACCGTAAACTGCTTTGACGCGGTCAAGTGGCGAACCATCATAGACATTCTCGCTGAAAGGACGTGACTCCGCAGAGGTAGTGTTCCCGTAGAATGAGGATGCATTCTCTTTAAAGACATCAGGATTAACACAACCATCTCCATTATTGTACACCGGAGAGTTCAGCCAGGATCTGAGCAACCGTCCGTTCCGGTCATATTCAAAGAGATTGGAGATGTCTCCGCCATTGGTTCCTACGCCCTTCATGATTGTCTGGATAGACCTCCCTAGGCCATCGAAATAGTCTGTGCTGACTCTCGGTGCCGCAGCGTTCTTCTCGGTATAGACTGTTTTCCTTATATGGTTCGTGGAATCAGAATCATTGCGGAAGTGGTAGGCGTACCCTGTAGTCGGTGATTGATCGTTGTCCATACACAGGATCAATCTACCCAGTCCGTCATACTCATAGGATGTAGTCATCCCTCTTGTGTCGGAGACACCGCGCGGTCCGACATTAGGAGACCAAGTCGCGGTGATAACCGATCCGTCAACCGGATAGACACGGATCTCATCTATTGGCGAAGAGCCTTCATTGATTGTTTGGCATGGCCCATAATATCTGTATTTTTTATACTTCCACTGACCTCCAATCAGGACTCTATAATCAACGTAATATACTCTTTCCGGTGAAACCTCAAGGTTGACTGTATATTCCCCGACATATCCCTTTTCGCTGTGAAAGCCATTCTGGCGATTCCCACGCCAACCTTCAAAGTTCTCGTGGTAATAGTCTCCAATGAATCCATTCACCTCTCTTTCTTGCTTACCTCTATAGGCAATCGAAAGCCATCCTGCAGCGGAGTGGGCATCTTCTGGAATTTCAATAGATGTCTGAGGGCGCACCAAATAGTTATACTCCAGATTTGCCTCTGATTCAAGTTCCGCATCTTCTTCTGGTATTGGATAAATGGTGGGATCCAACGTCGTGACAGCAAGTCTATGCTTCCCTGCCGCTAGCCACACCGTTTTTGTGAATTCCACATAGACCTCGGAATCATGTCCCCCTCCAGATCCGTCATCCACCCATTCTCTGGTTCTGGGTCTATAATAAGTAGAACTGTCGAGAACAACCCAAAAATCAAAATCAGGGACGTTCTCCGGAATATCGAAATGTACCTCGCAGTCACCGCCTTCCAAAGTCTCGAAACTGTAAGAGAACCAGTGCTCTGTGTTCGTGCGGTGATCTTCATTGTCGCTGACAAGTCCCGGTTCTTCAACCATTATCGTCCCCGCGCGTCTGGTGGCGTTGTTGAAAAGAGCGACAGGATGCATCCCTTCATATCCCCATAGTATGGATGTCCTGCCTGTCCCGTTCTTGACTACTTCCAAAGGGTTGCACATCCCGTCATACTCCACATATTCGATAATCGGATCACCGTATTGGCTCTCGACATTGCGACCGTCATAAGTGTCGAAAGATGATGCCGGCTCGTCAAGCTTTGCCGCATACTCAGCCTCAGGTACGTAATTCTCAATTCCGGCTTTGGCGATTTTCCTGTAGGTGGTCAATTCGGCTCCAATCACCTTACCGTTTTTGTACCGTATCCTTTCGATCGGGATTCCGGACATATTCACAGAGACATCCGTCATCTCTGCATACACCCCTGAGTCCCGTATGCCATCGGAACCAGTGTACCTTACAGAATCTGTCAGTTCACCCCCTGCGGATTCCGTTGTGGTAGTCCGCACAAGTCTGCGGTGATTGTCGTAACCATAGTTGACAAGAACGATTGCGGTTTGGGAAGATGTCCCTGATCCGTAATGGAATGTCTTGACCTCCTTGCTTTTCAAGTAAGGGAAATAAGTGTATATCCTGGATCCCGCTGTCCAGCAGTATGTGAAATTCTTAGAGAGTGAGAGACCGTCACCACGTCCGTTAATAAGGTTGGGGAACGACTCCGCGCCTATCTGGCAGACGGAGACATTCTCCGTAAACCGATTCGGGGAATTGTTATTATTCATAGTGCTCTTCCTCGACAACTCTTCCGTAATGGTCAAACGAGCCCTTGCTGAGCAGCAGCCCTCTGTCCAAAGAGTGGGATGCATATAACCTTCTCAGGATGTAGTCGGGGTTCTCCGGCGAATAGCAGGAGATATCCCCTTCGAAGGACGCGTCAAGGGCTTCCCTGTGATTTGAATATTCATACTCAATCCTTCCTCCATCGGAGAACACCTCGGTTACATTGCTGTAGGTGACGTGATTGCCATCCGTCGTAGAGAGCTGGTTCAGATAGCTTTCGCTTCCTATCCAGTAGGATAACTCCAGCGTGGACTCCGTGCCTTTGTCTTTCCAGAAAAGTGGGCCGATCCAACCTCTTCCATTACCGCCTATCGCAACTTTGCCGTTGTAGTCTCGTTTTATGAAAAACACCGGAGTGCCGGACAAAATTCCGCTGGAGCGGCCGTTTTTAGTATAGAAAAAGTTGCGTGTTTCAGTCTTGTCACCGTTCCGGTCAATGATCGTCTTGATTCTCAACCCGCCAGCAATGCTGTCATTGGCATTGTCAACAACAGAGAATCCGATCTGTGGAGAGTCTGTTCTTTGGACGGATGCGCAGTAGGTGTGCGGTTCGAAGATATATTCAGTGGAGCCTCCGGTTGGGTAGGTGATTTTCTGGAGGATCTCTGCCTTCATCAGCGTTGTGTCGGGTGCGCGGCGGTCGTGAAGGGTCTGGTATGATCCCGGTGGCACGCTGAAGGATTTCCCGTTGAACCCCCACCTGTCACTGCTCTCCGAGCAATAATGATCGGGAAGCTTAAGACTGTTGTATTCAAATGAGTACTTGCCACCATCATCTGTTCCGGCCACAGTTCTGACGGAGGAGAGGGACAGGCGCTCATCGGCGTTGTTGCCGTAAGTGAACAGTATTCTCTTCTGGTCTTGGGAGATGCTGTCCAAACACATATAGTAGTTATAGGAGAGGATGTTCTCAATGTCGATGTACGCATCGTTGTCACGGAAACCGGGTTTTGTCCGGAACAACTCCGCAGTATCCTCGTATGTGGGGTCTGTGTCTGTGCCAAGATCCTTTAGCTCTATTGATCTGGAGATATGAAATACGACCGAATCCCCACTTGCTTTTGACCTTACGGAGCTAAGATAAGACGGTGAGAGGTACATCAGTTTGATGTAGGGAGAGTCGTCTCTTTGTGAGTATAGGTCGTTGTTGATGTAATAGTTGTACCACGATCCGGTGCTGCTTGGAGGTAACGATGAGTCGAGCAGGTAGTTCCCATAGTTGTCTCCATCGATCTTGTAGTTGAGCCCTCGTCCCTCTCTCAGGATTGTCCTGACAATCGGGCGCCCGTCTTTCCGATAGCGGAACGTGATCGTCTCGTTGTTCGGGTATTCGATTCTGGTGAGATTCCATGTGGATGCGGATGCCATCCCGTAACGGTAGGTGGAGCAAGGCTTTATGGAAAACTCTATGGATGAGAGATCATTGCCGTCACCGCCGAAGATGTAGCGGACACCATCGGAATCAGTCACGATTATCTTACTGATATACTGAAACAATAACGCATGGATTTGATCATTGATGTGATTTCCTCCTGTATTGGAAAGAAATACCTTGACAGAGAAATCATATGGTTGGCGGGACTTGATACTGACGGTACACTGTCCCGTCCTGCTGTCATAGCCAGTTATGTAGAAAGATGCCTGGATTCCGTCAAGGTTGATCTGGAATTCGTCCGGTTCCATGTCGCACCATATTCCGTATTTGAGGTTGTGTCGGAAATGGGCTTTGGCGGCATTCTCATTTTCTGCCCATCCTGCTCCTTTTTCCAGATAGTCAAAATAGCTCAGGGTGTCAAGATCTGAATTCTGGTAAGTCAATGGTTTTGTCCTTTCTTGCCAGATCTCGTCGTGAGACACCTCGTCCTGTCGGTTGTTGATTATCCTGTTAATGCACCCTCCGGCCCGCAGGGTCCAACCCAAACCAACCCATCCGGGGTGCTGCTCCGGCTTGTGCCCTCCGGCATGGTATGTCAGATAGATCGGCAGGTCTGCCCCCTTCGCCTTGAGTGTTGTCAAAGGAACCTGAATATTTGGCAGACCATTGAAATAGTTCACCAGTATCTTTCCGTATTTGCCAAGTTCCGCGGCATTAGGCGAAAACATCTGGGTGATTTCATCGGAGATCGTCTGGGCTGGCAAGGCAAATGCCCCTGCCAGCAATACTGATAATATGAGGAGCAGTCTTTTCATCTTTGATAAAGTGCTTGGTTGTTAGTTTGGAGCAAGATACGAAATAATAATCGGATTATCAATAGATAAACCATAAAGAAATAATGATGATGCCACTCCGTGTTTGTGTCAACAAAAAAGAATCGGTATATTAGCGGAACGATAACATTAAGTCATCATCGATGAAAACCATAAGGACAGTCATCTTTGCCGCACTTGGAATTTTGGCGGCATGTTCTCCTGCGGCGACGAGCCAGGAGGACTTCACCAGTTATGTCAATGTAAGAATAGGCTCGGGCGGGCACGGACATGTGTTTGTCGGGGCGAGCGTGCCATTCGGTGCGGTGCAGCTGGGACCAACGAGCATTCCACAGTCGTGGGACTGGTGCTCGGGGTACCATTCCAGCGACTCCACGGTCATCGGATTCTCGCACACGCATCTGAGCGGAACGGGAATCGGCGACCTCTTCGACATCACGTTGATGCCGGTGGTGGGCGCGGTGAGATATTCAAGAGGGGAGGAGCCGAAGGATTCAACTCCGGAAGCGATCGCCGCTGCGCAGGCCACGGGGATGTGGTCCTACGCCGACAGAACCAGGGAGGTGGCGAGACCCGGCTACTACAGTGTTCCGCTGACCCGCTACGGCATCTCCGCCGAAATGACCGCCACCACCAGAGTCGGCCTCAGCCGCTACACCTTCCCGGCCTCGGACAGCTCCGCGGTGGTGATCGACCTTGAGAACGGCGGCTGCTGGGACAAGGCCTATGACACAAAGTTTACCGTCGTGGACAGTTGTACCATAGATGGTTACCGATTCTCGACCGGCTGGGCAAAAGACCAGAAAATCTACTTCCGCGCCCAATTCTCGAAGCCTTTCGACTCCTTCGACGAGGTGGCTGTCAAGGAATATGCCGTTGACGGGCAGGAATATTCAGTCAACTATTTCCGCGCCGGCTTCCGCACCGCCGAAGGGGAGCAGGTGATGGTGAAGGTCGCGGTCTCTCCGGTCAGCGAGGAGAAGGCGGCTTTGAATATGTCCGCGGAACTTCCGGGCTGGGACTTCGACGCGACTGCCGTGGCTGCCCGCGAGGCCTGGAACGCCGAACTCTCCAAGGCAAAGGTCTCGACTGCTGATACCGATGCCAGAACCATCTTCTACACAGCGCTTTACCACACGATGATCATGCCTTCGACCTTCAGCGATGTGGATGCTCCGAGAACGGAATATACCTCCTTCTCCCTTTGGGACACCTATCGCGCGCAGATGCCGCTGATGACGATTCTGCATCCCGACAGGGAGAACGACATGATCGCCACGATGCTGGAGATCTACAAAAGGCAAGGGCGGCTTCCTGTCTGGCACCTGGTCGGCAACGAGACCGACTGCATGGTCGGCAATCCGGGCGTGATCGCCGTCGCCGACGTCATCAAGGCAGACAGCCCCGCCGCCATCGCCGCGCTGCAAAACATGGGCATCCGCGTCGTGATGCTGACGGGCGATAACCAGCGCACAGCCGACGCCATCGGCAATCTTGCGGGCGTGGACGATGTAGTCGCGGGCGTTCTGCCGGGCGGCAAGGAGGCTGTCGTGCGTGAGCTTCAGAAATACGGCCCCGTCGCCATGGTCGGCGACGGCATCAATGATGCGCCCGCCCTTACTGCTGCCGATACCGGCATTGCCATCGGCGCGGGAGCCGACGTCGCCATCGACGCGGCGGATGTGGTGCTTATGAAGAGCACGCTGCTCGACGTCGCCGCCGCCATCCGCCTCAGCCGTGCGGCACTGCGGAACATTCACGAGAACCTGTTCTGGGCGTTTATCTACAACGTCATCGGTATCCCGCTGGCAGCCGGTGTGTTCGTCGGGCTGGGCCTGACGCTCAATCCGATGTACGGCGCGGCGGCGATGAGCCTGTCCAGCTTCTGCGTGGTGTCGAACGCGCTGCGGCTGAACCTGTGCAAACTCTACAGCGCCAAACACGATCACAAAGGAAAACCCATGCCGGAAATTCATCTGGCAGAACAAAATAAGGAGGAAACTGGTATGACAAAGACATTACACGTAAAGGGCATGATGTGCGGCCACTGCGAAGCGCGCGTCAAAAAGGCACTCGAGGCCGTGGACGGCGTGGCTTCCGCAGTCGCGGATCACAACAACGGCACCGCCGTCGTCACGCTCACGAAGGATGTTTCGAACGAGACGCTCAAGGCTGCCGTCGAAGCGCAGGATTACGAAGTCGCCGGCGTGGAATAAACGAAAAGCCGCAGCATTTTGAGACGCACAGCAAGGTAAGAACTCGTATTAGAAATCTGCGGCTGCCTTTCAGTCTTTTCTTTTGCTTCTCCAAAAGAAAAGATTGGGAAAAGAAAACGAGCCCGGAGGGATTTCGATTTCCCTCCGGACCTCCTTGAAGCGACCAGGAAAACCCCTTCGGTTTTCTTGGATCTTTCCCGCGCAATTTGAAACAGCTCAGAACCTCTGACGCTGATCTTATACGTTTTATAGAGGCGGATGACCCGGTCTGCCGGTTTCTTTGAAAATGCCGCCCCGCCAACTGGCGGGGCGGCTTGCTGTCACATGGAGATCCAGCCGAAGGCGTTTGCGACGGAGCTGATGAGGATGATCGCGGCGAAGAACGGGCAGAGGAAACGGATCATGGCGTTGAAGACCCGCTTCCGGCGGAATCTGGGCTCACTGAGCAGGATCTCCTGCTCAATGCGGCCCACACCGGCGACCCGCGAGACGAGCAGGCAGACGGTAATGGCCGCGATGGGCATCATGACGGAGTTTGTCAGGAAATCAAAGAAATCCAGCAGCTGCATCCCGAGGATCCGCACGCCCGCCAGCGGCCCATAGCCGAGCGACGACAGGCTGCCGAGCACCAGCATCACGACGCCGACGATGGCAGTCGACTTTTTTCGGCCCCAGCCAAGCTCGTCCTGGAAGGTGGACACGGCGCTCTCCGTCAGCGCAATGGAGCTTGTCAGCGCGGCAAACAGCACCAGCAGGAAAAACAGAATGCCGATCGGCGTACCGAGGCCCATGGAATCGAAGACCTTCGGGATCGTGACGAACATCAGAGAAGGGCCGGCCTTCAGTGCGTCTGGGTCGCCGCCGGAGAACGCGAACACGGCGGGAATGATCATCAGGCCTGCCATGATGGCGATGGCCGTGTCGAAAACCTCCACGTTGCGCGTCGAGCCTTCGATGGAAATGTCCTTTTTCATGTACGAGCCGAACGTGATCAGAATGCCCATGGCGATGGACAGCGAATAGAACATCTGCCCCATGGCCGCTACGACCGTCATCCACGAGAAATGCGCGAGGTTCGGCACGAGAAAATATTTTACACCCTCCAGCGCGCCGGGCCGCGTCACGGAATAGACCGCGATGATCACGGACAGCACGACCAGCACCGGCATCATGAACTTCGACACGCGCTCAATGCCGTTTTCCACGCCAGCGAAGATGATCGTCAGCGTCAGCGCGGCAAACACGACGAAGCAGACCTCCGCCGGGACGCCGTTGGAGATAAACGCGGAAAAATAGCCGTCGGCGGCCAGCGCACTGCTCCGCCCGAGCGTGTAATCGGCCAGATATTTGACGACCCAGCCGCCGATGACCGAGTAATACGGCACGATCAGGATCGGAATGATTGCGTTGATCCACCCGCCGAACCGCAGCCAGCCGGAGTTCCCGAACGCCTTGAACGCACCAACCGGGCTTTTGCCCGTCATGCGGCCCAGAGACGTCTCGGCGACGATCATGGTATAGCCGAACGTCATGGCCAGCAGGATATAGACCAGCAGGAAGATCCCGCCGCCGTATTTCGCGGCCAGATACGGGAAGCGCCAGATGTTCCCAAGGCCAACGGACGCGCCTGCCGCTGACAGAACAAAGCCGAGCTTCCCAGAAAATGTGCTTCTTGTATGCCCTTTTTGACTCATGTCTTTTCTCCGATCTGCTGCGCAGCGCGCAGCTTTTACAGTGTATCACAGAAGTGTGTAAAAAACAATCCCTGTCGGAGAAACGTATCCCCCGGTTTCCAAGCGGAAAACCGGGGGAATGTTGCAGTCTAAACGGCAGATATCAGTTCATTTCCTCGAACTCCGCGTCGACGGCGTTGTCGGTGAAGTCATTGTTCGGGTTTTCATAGCGGGCCGAGCCGTGGTATTCCGCGTTCGGGTCGATGTGCACGCCGGCCTCGTTCAGAAGCGCCTCCAGCTGATCGGCGGCGCCGTTCATCTGCGCGGGATCCTTGGACTTGACGGCGCGGCGGGCAGTCTTGACGGCCTCAGCCAGACGCGTTTTGTCCTCTTTGGAAACATTTTTCGCGTTTCCGGCCTGGAAGATCATCTGCTCGCAGCGGTCGCGGGCGGTGGCCTCGGCCTTGAGCTTCGCGTCCTCGGCGGCATAGCGCTGCGCGTCGCGCACGGCGCGGTCAATGTCCTCGCGGCTCATGTTGCTCGAGGCGGTGATGGTGATCTGCTGGGCCTTGCCGGTGTCGAGATCCTTGGCCGAGACGTTCACGATGCCGTTGGCGTCGATGGAGAACGTGACCTCGATCTGCGGAACGCCTCTGGGGGCGCGGCGGATGCCGGTCAGCTGGAAGCGGCCAAGCTCCTTATTCTGGTGCGCCATGGGGCGCTCGCCCTGCAAAACGTGGATATCGACGGACGACTGGAAGCTGGAGGCCGTCGTGAAGATCTGGCTCTTGCGGATGGGGAGCGTCGTGTTGCGCTCAATGATGCGCGTGCACACGCCGCCCAGCGTCTCGATGCCGAGCGACAGCGGCGTCACATCGAGCAGCAGAAGGCCCTTCACGCTGCCGGACAGAACGCCCGCCTGCAAGCACGCGCCCATGGCGACGCACTCGTCGGGGTTGATGCCCTTGAACGGCAGAGAGCCTGTCATCGACTGCACCAGATCCTGTACCGCCGGGATGCGGCTCGAACCGCCGACCATGAGAACCTTGCTGATCTGCGAAATGGATACGCCGGAGTCGTTGATGGCCTGATTGACCGGCTCGCGCGTGGCCTGCACGAGATGGTAGGTCAGATCGTTGAATTTCGCGCGTGTAAGCGGGATCTCCATATGCAGCGGCCCCTGCTTGCCGACGGCGATATACGGCTGCTCCACGGTCGTCTGCGTCATGGACGAAAGCTCGATCTTGGCCTTTTCGGCGGCCTCCCGCACGCGCTGCATGGCGGCGGGGTCGCGCGTCAGGTCGATCTTCGTCTGCTTTTTGAACTCGGAGACGAGATAGTCGACGATGCACTGGTCAAAATCGTCGCCGCCCAGATGGTTGTTGCCCGCCGTGGCCAGCACCTCGATCACGCCGGACGAGATATCGAGAATGGACACGTCGAACGTGCCGCCGCCGAGGTCATAGACCATGATCTTCTGCGACTGCTCCTTATCGATGC
>ENA-OZGC01001462-OZGC01001462.1-human-gut-metagenome-genome-assembly--contig:-NODE-1462-length-13303-cov-6.185990_pt1 | contig 13303 bp, 11 predicted proteins | sample MGYA00245109_ERZ653643 | MGnify/ENA primary metagenome ERZ653643 (study PRJEB26926, sample SAMN06165107) | human gut metagenome | biome: ENVO:00009003; feature: ENVO:2100002; material: ENVO:00002003... | reverse complement strand
GAGATGCAGCGTAGTCTCGTGGGCTCGGAGATGTGTATAAGAGACAGATTTTGTTGTCTGTAAGATATAAAGCTTGTATCAAATATCCACAACCCATTATGCCCGCCATATAATCATAAAAATGTCGGCCATTTTTTACTTTATCCAAGATGTTTTGAAGGAATTTTGGCATATCTTTTGACTTGCCTGCATAAAATATAGACGAGTTTTGCCAATTAGGATCATAGAAATTATCAATATAACTTTTTTCTAACTCCCTATCGAATTTAAATATTTCAACAGCAGCGTAATACTCCATGTAAGAAGCATGTGTGAACTGTACATATTTCCCATCTTTAAGAAATAGAATCCCTGTATGCTTAACAATGTAATCTAAGGCATCTGACAAATTTCCTTTCTTTATCGGAAGTGATTTGTTGTCAAAATAATCAACAAAGAATCGAACAAACTCATCCTTGTCCATAGATTGATGAGTTGGTCGTTTGAGCAATTCTAATGCGTATATAGAAAGAATACGCTCTTTGAAGTATACATCGATAAATCAAACTTACTTGACACTACAGCACGACCGACAATAAGAGCGTTAAAATTATCGTAGATATCGGATATGGTTGCGGGAATTTCGAAATCTTTTTCTTCAAATAATATTGAAATTAGCGAAAGATTAAGCGGTGTGAGAGGCAGCTTATCAATAATCTTATTTTCTCTAAGAGCAGAGAGCAGATTATTGGCTTTCCCTTCTTCGCCAGAAAAAAAAGCATCCAAGAAATGTTTAATCTGTTCAAGATTATAACGTCTTATGTCATATATTTCAATAGCTAACTCTGGTGCATTTTGCAGAATGATATCACTATTTCTAGATGCAATATAGTATTTGACGCCATACTTTTTTTCAATATCTTGGAGTTGTGATAAAATCTTTGCTTGAAGTTCGTCCAACTCGTCCATACTATCAATTAGTATGTGGATAAAATATTTATCCTTAATTTCAGACAATGGCGCTTCTCCTAGAATAATATTTAATTTATTCTGGATAATACTTTTGATGTCGTCTACTCCTGCAATTAAATCTTGAACTGTAATATACAGCGGCAAGTTCTTTTTACCTTCCTTAATTCCTGGATTATCTTCTATTAGATTCTTTGCTATTTTTTTGAGCAAAGTGGATTTTCCACACCCCGCTTCTCCCTGAATAAGTACCGAGGATGTAGATGTAACAACTTCACGAACACTATTTTTCTTGCGAACAACAGTTCTCGTGTTTGCGTCCTCGTAGCAGCGTGAAAGATATGGCTCAACAAAAAAAGATAGCTTCTTTTTATATTTGTCTTCTGAAAAACTAAGCTTTCGTAGTTCTGTATCCTCTTCTAGTTCTTCTAGAAGCCGTTTTTCGTATGCCAGAAGTTTTTGATCATCGTGACGCCAAAAGTCAGAATAATGTTCGTCTATTAAACTAATTAATCCTTCTCTCTCAATATAGGTAGGATTGATATTTGTGCTGTTCTTTGACAATGTTAGTTTGAATCCCTCGGAAATAGTTTCTCGAGAAACAATGAATACGGAGTTTGCCGAATGTTTATTCTGCAAAGTCTCTATTCTTTGATAAATGGATACAATGTCTTCACTATTAAGACCACTTAAACGTCTTGTGTAAAGAACAAACAAAAATACAGTTGTGCGCCCCATTATTCGTTGTTCACAAATAATAGAAGTTTCTTCATTCTTTATGTTTGAAAAACCTTGATTTCCCAAAAGCCTTCCAAACATATCCCCAAACTCAGTATCTGTTAGTTGGCTTAATACCTCTTTTTTTTCATTAATTGTCATCATTTTTTTTATATGAATTAATATGATAGAAAAAGGATTTTTGCCCTCAGTTTTGAGGGCATTACATCCAGCCTCAAATTATATTTTTTTTATAAGCCGCTCTTTACGCAATCGTTCCAAATCAGCTTCCAAGCCATCCTTTGACACCAATGAATCTTTTGGGAGCACGGAGTAGTTCTTGGCAATGTTTTCTTTCTTACCACTGAACCATTCGCAGAAAGCTGTCTGGAGGAAAGAGTCTCCATCGAGATAGTCTTTCCCGTTATACCTTATTATATTGGTGACGAACTGCTTCAACTCTGCATTGCGCAGTTTCTTATTCAATGGAATGCCCAAATCCTTGTTGGCAGATACCTGGCCTGTCTCAATAAACAGTTTGACAATGTCACATACTTTTTCTACATCTTCTACAGAGGTGCCAGCCAATGAGAACACCAACATCGTATATTCTTCTGTTTTAGCCAGTCGCTTCTTTCGTTTATCTTCCTGGCATCGCTTGATTTCTACTTCAAGGTTGAGCAGATGATCCCGTCTTTTCAGCACGTCCGATACATTTGCAGACAGAATATTGATTTCACGCATCCGTTTCTCGTTTTCGAGCATTAGGTTCCGTTTAATCTCTGCAACCTGTTGGTCAACCAATGTCTGTACAACCGAGGGAATTCGCTCTTGAAGAACTGTCAAAATAGCATTTGTATCAGTTTGTGGAATTTGTTTCACCGCTTCCATGATAGCGTCAAATTTGGCATCAGGAAGGGAACCCTCCTGCGAATTGGCACGAAACTTTTTCATCTCATCGTCCAAAGAGACTAATATCCCAGTCTTCTCATCTATCTCTGTCTGATAGAAGGATGTGTAGTACAAGACAACAATCTTATAGAGAACAACCACAGCCGCTGCACCATAGAAATACGGAATATAAGAAGACCAGTCAAACTGGGCTTTGTCGAGATTAGTAAAAGCACCAATGAAGACCATTGCCAGGACAGCAGCTATTGTCAATGCTGCAATAATCCAAACTATCTTCTCTATTATTTTGAAAAACTTCACCATAATTTATGCGCTATACAAGAATGATTATAAATCCAAGCTGTCCTCTTTGAGTAAGAAGTCGAAGAGACCTATTGTCAGTATGCCTTCTTCATTGCGACGTGGCATAATGTGGTCCTTCACAATGATAACCTTTTTGAAAGAATCATTAATGTTTGTAAGTGAGCGAGATTCCTGTATCTCTTTCTCCCTGTCTGGTATGGTCAATGCCGACTGCACATAATATTTCTTGCTGCCGAGGCTGGCGATGAAGTCCACTTCAAGTTGAATACGAACCCACTTGCCATCCTTGTCCTGCTTCTTGATTTCCACCATTCCAACATCTACACTATAGCCACGTGTGATAAGTTCGTTGTAGATGATGTTCTCCATGATGTGCGTCTCTTCCTGTTGGCGCATATCAAGGATGGCATTTCTCAAACCGATGTCTGAAAAATAATATTTCGTGAGCGTGTTGATGTATTTCTTCCCTTTTATATCGTAACGTATAGCTTTGTTCAGCAGGAACGATTCGGACAAATAGGTGAGGTAATTCGCAATCGTCTGACTACCGATGCTTACATTCTTAACGCTCTTGAAGGTGTTCGACAATTTAGTAGGATTGCATGGAGCACCTATAGATGATGCCAAAATAAGCACCAACTCACGGAGTTCATTATCATTCTTGATTTTGTGTCTCTCAATAATGTCTGCCAAATATACAGTTTCAAACAAGTCTTTCAGATAGTTGATTTTCTTTTCTTCGGTCTCAAAAGACTGTATAAGTGGCAAACCTCCATAGGTATAATATTCGCGCCATGCATCCTGCTTGTCACCGCCAACGGCAGAGTAGAACTCTGCAAAAGATAGTGGGTTCACATGGATAGTTTCTCCTCGGCCACGGAACTCCGTTGGGATATCCGAAGATAGGAAGTGAGAGTTGCTGCCTGTCACGTATGTGTCAGCATTATCAATATGCCGGAAGCTGTTCAAAACATCCACAAACTCGTCCATCAGTTGCACCTCATCAATGATGATGTAATACAACTCCTTGTCCTTGATTCTGTCGTGAACATAATGGAGCATCATGTCTGGGTTCCTCAAATCCTTGTTCATGCGGTCTTCAAGGTCTATGCGGATGATGTGGTCATCAGCCACTCCATTATCTAATAGGTAGTGATAGAACAAGACGTTCAGCAGATACGACTTGCCACATCTACGAATACCTGTTACAACTTTGATAAAGCCATTTTGACGGCTATCAATCAGTTTTTTTAGATATCGATCTCTTTTTATCTCCATTGTTCTATATTATATTATTGTCAGTATTGGCAACTTTTTACGGTACAAAAATATTGTTTTTTATTGTATTATGCAAGTTTTACACCAAAAAACTGCCAATATTGGCGTTTTTTTAACGTAAAAACATCAATGGTGGCCAAATTACAGTCTTAAACTGAGTAAAAACTTCAAATATGATTGGTGTCAGCGAATAACTTCACAACAATTCCTAATTCCACTAGTTCACATCGAGTGAATTCTAACAGGTTATAGAAATAGTCTATAAAATGAAAATAATTCATTAAAGGCACAATAATTTGTATCTTTTTCCTTAAAACAGAACCGTTTTTGAGAATAATTTATTATCTTTGCGCCATAATAATATAGAATAAGCATGGAAGAAGCAAGAGATTTGAACCGCTTGAAAGTGATTTTGGCCGAGAAAAAGAAAACCAATAAATGGTTAGCTGAACAATTGGGCTGTGCACCGACTACAGTCTCAAAATGGTGTACCAATTCTTCACAACCATCATTGGAATCTATAGAAAAAATAGCTAATCTACTTGATATAGATTATACAGAACTCATTAGAATAGACAGAAAGCCATGAAGACCAAGAACACTTTCACCATACACACAGAACTTCTTGATGGCAAGCTCGATGGAGCAAGGAATATCTATATGGGGGCAAATTCAACTTGTCACCTTTATGTAATTCCTCGCGAAGAAATCACATTGGCCAATACTATCAATGATATCTCTGGACAGCCAGCCTTCTATATACTTCTTGGTTCTCCAGATGCTCCAAAATCACAAGCGTATATAGGCCAAACAACAGATTTTGCTAATCGCAAGAACGATCATGTTCAAAAAAAAGATTTCTGGAGTATCGCACTGGTGTTTATTTCTGATAATCACAAGATTTATGGTGATGATGTAAAATATCTGGAATATCTTGGCATTGAAGCAGCCCAAAACGCAGGGTCTTATGAACTTTTGAATGGTGCCAACCCCAGAAAACCCAACATTGCTCCTTTCCGAGTCAATGATATGGAAGTTTTCTTTCGCGACATACAACTGCTATGTAAATTTTATGGATGCGGAATCTTTGAGGCCGTGAAACAAGAAACACGTTCAGAGCACATGTACTTTGTGAAGTCTTCTGACCGCCCTGCACAAGGTTCTGGCTTCTACGATGAGCAGACTGGGAAATTCATACTTCTTGAAGGAAGTTTGTTGGCGACCGAAGTGGTAAAGAGTTTCAGGTCCTTAGCTTCACGCGACTTATTCGTAAAAGAACATTGTAAAAATGACAAAGGACAGATAATCCTTCTCCATGATGTGCCATTTGATAGCCCAAGTGGGGCATCAAGTTTTGTACTTGGTCGTCCAAGCAATGGCTGGGATGATTGGAAAGACGCAGATGGAAAGAAACTAGGCGAGATAGTAAAGCGTTAATTGTGAAGTTCAACTTCCGATAATTTTATATTATCAGAACAAATTTATAACGATATGAGTCCAGAAGAAAAGGCAAGACAAATAATAGACAAGCAGCTTGAAGATGCTGGATGGGTAATTCAAGACCGCAAGGAGTTAAATCCTATAGCTTCTCTTGGAGTTGCTGTTCGTGAATATCCCACAAGTGATAATGAAGAAGTGGATTATGCACTTTTCATTGAAGATAAGCCTGTAGGTCTCATCGAAGCAAAAGCTGATGAACATGGTGTGGAACTTGTTACTGCTGCGCATGAGCAAAATAAACGTTATGTCAATTCTGGACTCAAATGGGCGAATTCTTCAAAAACTGATATGCGCTTCATTTATGAAGCTACAGGTATTCTTACGCATTTCACAGATTTGCTCGACCCCAAACCAAGGGTCCGTAAAATTTTCTCTTTCCATCAACCAGAGCAATTACTGTATTGGATAAAGGATTATAAGTTCAATGGAAAGAAAACCTTGCGTGGAAGATTACAAGAGTTCCCTGAGTTGCCTAAAGAAGGATTTCGTGATTGTCAGATAAAAGCAATACTGAACCTTGAAAAACCTTTTGGTGACAATAAGCCTCGTTCATTGGTGCAGATGGCTACAGGTGCAGGAAAAACCTATACGGCCATTACCAATACATATCGTTTGCTGAAATTTGCCAAGGCAAAGAGAATTCTGTTTCTCGTTGACACGAAGAATCTTGGTATGCAAGCAGAAATGGAATATAAGAACTATCAGCCCTACGATAGTACTGAAAAACTGAATTCGCTTTATAACATTCAGCGTATTCAGACATCTAACATTCCATCAAGTACGCAGATTTGTATAAGCACTATTCAACGTATTTATTCAATGTTGACAGGAAGTCTCTCTACCATGCCAGACGATGTGGATGACGAGCCTTGCACAACAACAGGTGCAGAACGTGAGGTGAAGTATAATGTAGAATATCCGCCAGAATTCTTTGACTTTATCATTATCGATGAGTGTCACCGTTCCATTTATAATCAATGGCGACAGATTCTGGAGTATTTTGATGCCTTTCTCATAGGATTGACAGCGACACCCAATCAGTACACGTACGCGTTCTTTGACGAAAATGTAGTAAGCGAATATACCCACGAAGAAGCAGTTTCTGATGGAGTCAACGTTGGTGCATTAGGAACTTTCTGTATCGAAACAGAAAAGACTACTCAGGGTGGTGTCGTTGCAAAGATAAACCAGCAGATAGAGATTCGCGACAAACGCACGAGGAAACAACGCTGGGAATCTAGAGACGAAGAAATATCATACGATGGTAAAGACTTGGATAACTCTGTGGTAAACAAATCACAAATTAGAGTGATACTACAGACGTTTAAGGACAACTGGAAGAAATGGGAGTACTATAAAGACAGAAAAGAACTCCCGAAAACTCTCATCTTTGCCAAGAACGACAGTCATGCTGATGATATTGTCGCTTTGGTAAAAGAGGTTTTCAATGAAGGCAACGACTTCTGTAAGAAGATAACTTTCAAATCTGAAGAAAACGAGACAACCCTCCTGTATGCTTTCCGCAATGAATTCAATCCCCGTGTGGCAGTTACCGTAAACAAGATAGCAACAGGCACGGATGTGAAAGCCATTGAGATTCTATTATTCATGCGTGACATTCGTAGTGAAAACTACTATGAGCAAATGTTAGGTAGAGCAAGAAGAACAATGGATATTGAAGGCTTGAAACAAGCTTCTCCTTCTGCCACGACTCCAAAGCTGGGGTATGTGATAGTTGATGCTGTAGGCGTGACAAAATCAGACAAATGCGCAGCAAAGAAAAAGTGCGGTGGTGACGTAAAGCCTACAGTTTCATTCAAGTCTTTGCTTAATTCTGTAGTAACAGGTGATACTTCAGAAGAAACCTTCAGTACACTTGGTACTCGTCTGGAACATATAGACAAGGTTCTGACGGATAAAGAACGAGAAGAATTCAAGAAAGTATCTGGAGGAATCTCACTAAGACAACTGTCAACCAATATCAAGAATGTACATGATGTTGACAAGATAGAAGAGACAATAAAGACAGAATGTCCGAACTATAAAACTCTTCCACCCAAGGAACAGGAAGAAGTAGATAAGGACATTATCAGAAAACGTTGTCTCGAAGCTGCAAAAGCAATCTATGAGCCGAAAGTGCGTGATTTCTTGATGAACGTTCGCAATTCTAATGATCAGACAATTGACCCTGCATTGGATCATTTGACCTACGCTGGATTTGAAACCGATGTGTCAGAAACCAAGGCAAAGGTTCGTGAGACGTTGAAAGAGTTTATCGAGGCAAACAAGGATGAGCTCACGGCTTTAAATATCATCTATCATCAAGATTATCGCAACCGTCATATCACCGAAGCCATGATACATGAGCTTTACGATAGAATGAAGCGATACAACAGCATCCTTAATGAAAGCATGGTATTCTCTGCGTATTCTGAGATGACTCGCAAGTCAACAGTATTGAAAGAATTGGTTGACATTATCCAGATAATTAAGTACGAGTGGGGACAGATACCAGAGATATATCCTTTCGCAGACATGGTGAGGACACGTTATAAGGAATGGATATTTGATCGCAACGCTAACAAGGGAGGTGTACGTGGAGCAGGAAACGCTCCATTTACAGAGGAGCAAATGAAGTGGCTGGAAATGATACGCGACTATATTGCTATCAATGCCAGTTTTCAAGTTGATGCCTTAAAGAGCGGTGAGTTCAATAAACTTGGTGGTACAGCCAAATATTATAGTCTTTTCGGCAGTCAATGGAAAGACATTATCAATGAATTAAATCAAAAATTAGTAGCATAAGATACAATGGCAGATTCAACAATAAGCAACAAAGTATGGAACATTGCTGGCATCCTATTTGATGGCGGTGTATCAAATAGCGATTATCTGGAACAGATAACCTATCTCCTCTTCCTTAAAATGGTGGATGAGAACATGAAGATGCCTGAAGAACTCAGGTGGAACAATTGGCGTAATCTTGATTTGCCAGCTGATTGCGATTGGTCGCTGCTTATGTCTAAGTCTGGAGAGGAACTTAAAGAACATTACGCAAAGATTCTTACCATGCTCTCCAAGAAAACAGGCATGATTGGTGAGATATACCGAGGTGCTCAAAATAAGATACAGACTCCAGAACATTTGCGTAAGGTTATTCAGATGATTAACGATACGGAGTGGAACGGATTGAGTGAAGATGTAAAGGGTGACATCTACGAGAGCTTGTTGGAACGTATTGCCCAAGACACGAAATCAGGTGCTGGACAGTATTTCACGCCTCGTGCTCTCATCAAGACAATCGTAAAGTGCGTGAATCCCGAACTTGATAAGAAAATCGTTGACCCTTGTTGTGGTTCTGGCGGTTTCCTGCTTGCTGCCAAAGATTTCTTGCAGAATAAGTACCCAACAATGACGGGACAGCAGACAGAGAATCTAAAGCAGAACACCTTCTACGGTACAGAGATTGTCCCTAATACATACCGTCTTTGTTTGATGAATCTTCTGTTGCATGGAATTGGTGAATTTGGAGGTACACCTCCAATCAAATGTGCCGATTCTTTAGCTTCTGCTCCAGGTGACAATGACCTCTGCGAATATGTAATGACCAATCCTCCTTTCGGAAAGAAATCATCTACAACAATTGAGGTAAAGGAAGAAGATAAGGAAACTGGCGAGATTGTTACAAAAATCAAAAAAGCACAAGACAACTATGTGCGTACAGACTTTATTGCCACCACGTCCAACAAACAGTTGAATTTTGTGCAGCATATTAAGTCGTTGCTCAAAACGAATGGTACGGCTGCAGTTGTCTTGCCTGACAACGTGCTTTTTGAAAGTGGTGCAGGAGAGACCATTAGAAAGAATCTTCTGGACACGTGCGACCTGCATACTATTCTGCGCTTGCCTACAGGTTTGTTCTATGCTCAGGGTGTAAAAGCTAATGTTTTGTTCTTTGACAAGAAGCCTGCTTCTGCACAGAAACAGACTAAGGAGGTTTGGATATACGACTATCGTACAAACATCAAACATACTCTGAAACAGAATCCTCTTGAAGAGCATCACTTGCAAGAGTTTATCAATTGCTATCGTCCAGACGACAGGCATCATCGTACAGAAACGTACAATGCAGAGACAAATCCAGAGGGACGTTGGCGCAGATTTACTTATGACGAGATTATCGCTCGTGATAAGACAAGTTTGGATATAACGTGGATAAAGCAAGGTGATGAGACAGAAGACATGTCTTTGTCAGAGCTGCTTGCTACAATACAAGAAAAGAGAGATAAAATATCAGAAGCAGTAACCAAATTGACTGACTTGTTGGCAAACATCGAAGAGGATTAATTATGAATACCAAATTACTTAAACAGAAAATATTGGATCTCGCAATTCGAGGTAAACTTGTACCGCAAGACCCAAACGATGAGCCTGCATCTGTTTTATTGGAACGCATAAAGGCAGAGAAAGAACGCTTAATTGCAGAGGGCAAGATTAAGCGTTCTAAAAAGTCTGCCCAAACTTCTGATAAGCCGCATTATGAGAATGTGCCGTTTGAAGTACCTGCCGGATGGGAATGGACAGAAGTCGCATCTTTCACTTATGACCTGCTATATGGTACGTCTGAAAAATCTTCAAACGAAGGTTCTGTTCCAGTTTTAAGGATGGGTAATATTACTCGTTATGGAACTATTGACTACACAGATTTAGTGTATTCTTCAAATGACGACGACATTATTAAATATCAATTACAAAAGAACGATTTACTCTTTAATAGGACTAACAGCAGTGAATGGGTTGGAAAAACCGCAATCTTTAAGGCTGATACACCTACAATTTATGCAGGATACTTGATCAGAGTTCGTTGTATTCTACTATGTCCTGACTACATTAATCTTGTAATGAATAGTTCTTATCATAGGAATTGGTGTAATCAGGTAAAAACAGATGCAGTAAATCAATCCAACATCAATGCTCAAAAACTATCAAAGTTACTTATTCCAATACCTCCTTATCAGGAACAATTACGTATAGTTAAAGAAGTTCAAAGATGGACAGATGTAATTGATGACCTTGAAGAAAGCAAACAGAATTTGCAAGATGCCATCAAGCAAACTAAGAGTAAGGTTCTCGACCTTGCCATCCGTGGTAAGCTTGTTCCACAAGGCCCTACGGATGAACCTGCAAGCGAATTATTGAAGCGCATCAATCCTGATGCCAAGCCTTGTGATACCTCGCATTATGAGAACTTGCCCAATGGATGGGCTGTTTGTCGGCTAGAAGATATTATTGACTATGAGCAACCTACCCAGTATATTGTTGAGTCAACAAATTATAGCGATGAGTATAAAACTCCTGTGCTAACAGCTGGAAAATCGTTCATTCTTGGCTATACAAATGAAACAACAGGGATATACAATAAACTCCCAACTATAATATTTGATGATTTTACAACGGATTCCAGATTTGTCGATTTTCCTTTCAAGGTAAAATCTTCTGCAATGAAGATACTACAAGTGAATGAACAAATCAACATTCATTATGTAGCATACTTTATGGGTATTACTCGGCTTGTAGGAGATACACATAAACGGTATTGGATCTCAGAATACTCCAAAATACCAATACCACTTCCGCCTATAAATGAGCAAAATAGAATAGTACAGACTATTCACGAAATAGAGGAGCATCTACAAATAATCACCGCAGAGTTATAGTTCTGCGGTGATAGCGTTAAGCAGTTGTAAGATGTATTCAATTTTCTCTCTTATACGGATTTGTTCTTGATACGGCGGCAATACATACTTTTCATTTCTGATAATATCCCCACCTATTGCCTTAAAAGTTGTGCCAGTAGCTTGCTTGTCAAAATTTGCTTTATGAGTTTGAAGTGTATAGAAAGCGAACTTATAATCTACACCAACTGTTGGCTTTAATGCACATAGTCCACGTCCTATACAAACATTCCTCTCTGTTATATTAACTATACCGACAGGTGCTCGGACACATAACAATATGCTATGTGGTTCTGCTAATTTTGTTGGTTCATCTGTATAGACATTCGTTTCTTGGAGGTGCATATCTGTAAAGCTGATTTTACCCTGATGAAATTCTATGCCGTTCTTTTGGGTGTTTATTGAACTGCCCTTTGGCGAACTACCCATCGTTATCTCAAACACATCTTTTAGAGTACATACGCACCATGATGAAGGTATGTTCTTATAATGCGAGGTAGGTCTCTTTATATTGTTACTGTTTCATTTCCTAAAACGAAAGAATCATGGTAACAAAATTTGAGAATCATCTTAGCAAGTCAGACTTGGCTAAGAACACCGTAACATCTTATGTTTGGACGGTGAAGTATTTCCTTGAACATTACAAGGAAGTCAACAAGAAAAATCTCCTTGCCTATAAAGGGTATCTTATGGAGAACTTCAAACCGCAGACCGTCAATTTGCGTCTGCAGGGTATCAACAAGTATCTGGAGTTTACCAAACAGGACAAACTAAAGGTACGCTTTGTAAAGGTTCAACAGAAGAACTTTCTGGAAAACGTAATTAGCAATGCCGATTACAAATTCCTCAAAGCAAGCCTTCTCAAAGACGGATACAAGGATTGGTACTTCGTTGTGTGGTTTATGACCGCTACTGGCGCACGTGTAAGTGAGCTTCTGCAAATCAAAGCGGAGCATGTTGAACTGGGACATTTGGACATCTATACGAAAGGTGGAAAAGTTCGTCGCATTTACATTCCCAGGGCTCTTCAAAAAGAGGCAAGCCAATGGCTTCATGAGAAAAGCATAACCTCTGGTTATATTTTTCTCAACAGGTTTGGAGACCGTATCTCAACGCGTGGCATAGCCATGCAGCTAAAGCGTTTTGCCGACAAATATGGATTAAAGCGTGAAGTCGTATATCCGCACTCTTTTCGTCATCGTTATGCCAAGAATTTTCTTGAGCGTTTCAACGACATCGCTCTACTTGCAGACCTAATGGGACACGAAAGCATAGAGACAACACGTATCTATCTTCGTCGTACAGCAAGCGAGCAAAGAAAGATTGTGGATAAGATTGTGAACTGGTAAAAATGAAGCCCTCGAAAGGGGGCTTTCATTATACTTACCTCGCATTATGAGAACTTGCCCAAAGGATGGGCAATTACATCAATGCAAAACGTCTGTCAACTCGCTGACGGTGAGAAGCAAGAGGGTGTTGAACGAATAAATCTTGATGTCAAGTATTTGCGTGGAAAGGGCGAAGGAGAATTGACTGCAAAGGGAAAATACGTTCCTGCTGATAGCACTATGATTTTGGTTGATGGAGAAAACTCTGGTGAGATTTTCGACACACCTATTGAGGGATATCAGGGTAGCACATTCAAGCTGCTTAATATCAATTCTCAGATGTTTAAACCCTTTGTATTATATGTCATTAAGAGCCATCAACGTAATCTTCGTGAAAATAAAGTAGGTTCAGCAATTCCTCACCTAAACAAGAAACTATTCCGTGAAATAGTCATTGGGGTTCCTCCATTGAGGGAACAACAACAAATTGTTGTCAAAATACAGGAAATATTTGCATCATTAGACAGCATGAGGGTGTATCAGAATAAAGGTTTTTGATACACCCTTCATTTTTAGGCTGCA
>ENA-OZGC01001456-OZGC01001456.1-human-gut-metagenome-genome-assembly--contig:-NODE-1456-length-13358-cov-4.187251_pt1 | contig 13358 bp, 10 predicted proteins | sample MGYA00245109_ERZ653643 | MGnify/ENA primary metagenome ERZ653643 (study PRJEB26926, sample SAMN06165107) | human gut metagenome | biome: ENVO:00009003; feature: ENVO:2100002; material: ENVO:00002003... | reverse complement strand
CGAGAAGCCGGCTCGCCGCCGTCGCGGCAAGTTGCTGGGCGAGCCTAAGCCGGAGGCCAAGCTTCCGGGCGGCGTGGTGCAGCCCTCGTTGCCGTTTGGCGAACCTGAGCCCGCGACCGAGCCTGCAAGCGAGCAGGAGACGCCGGCCGCCGAGCAGGCTGCTGCTGCCGAGACCGTCGCGCCCGCGCCCGAGGCCACCGAGGCCGCTCCGGAGCCCAATGATCACCTGGCGGCCATGATGCGCCGCAGCGCCCGCCGCGAGGAGGCCTACGTGCCCACCTCGCAGCTCCGCCGCTTCACCCTGCCCGATTCGGCGCCCATCATGCGCCGCGTCATGGGCTTTCTGTCCGACCAGGCCCGCGCGCTCATCCACGCCGGCGTGTCGCGCGACCGCATCTGCATCGATCCCGGTCCGGGCTTTGGCAAGACGGCCAACGAGGACATCGTCATCCAGCGCGAGACTGCCAAGATGGCGTCACTGGGCTATCCGCTCATGTGCGCCGTATCGCGCAAGCGCTTTGTGGGCGCCGTCTCGGGCGTGACCGAGGCCGCCGAGCGCGATGCCGCTACGTTTGGCGTGTGCCTGGGCGCCATCCAGGCCGGTGCCAACATCGTGCGCGTGCACGACGCCGCGGGCTTTGCGCAGTTCCTGAACGGCTACTGGGCGGTTGCCAAGCCGCAGCCGCGCCGCGCGTTTGTGGCCGTGGGCTCCAACCTGGGGCATCGCTGTGACAACATCCGCGCCGCACGCGACATGATCGCCGAGATTCCACTCACCTGCGTGTCCAACTCCTCCAAGATCTACGAGAGCGAGCCGGCCTACGAGACGCGCCAGGACGCGTTTGCCAACGCCGTCATCGAGATTAAGACCGAGCTGGCGCCGTTGGTGCTGCTCGACGAGCTCATGAAGATTGAGGCCGAGCTGGGCCGCGACCGTTCCAAAAAGGCCAAGGCAAACGGCCCGCGCACCATCGACCTGGACCTGCTGTGGATGGACGGCGAGACCCATGGCGGCAAGAAGCTGCGCCTGCCGCATCCGCTGATCGGCGAGCGCGACTTTGTGTTGGTGCCGCTCGAGGACCTGATGCACGACCCGGCGCGGTTCTTCCGCTACAACGGCGTCGAGGTCAAGGAGCCCGAGGACCGCGTGGGCCATATCGTGGGCGAATTGGGGCGTATGTAGATGATCGAGATGAATGCTGTTGCCGCCGGTACCGAGCTCGACGCGGCGCGTGACGCGGGCCGCGAGGGCATGTCCGCGGGCTGGTGCGCGTGGAGCGCGGGCGATGCATCGCTGACGTTTTCGCTGGTCGTGCGCCCCGATGTGAACATGCATGCCTTCCACGGCCTGCCGTTTGTGGCCGCGATGGGCATGATGGACGCGCTTGTGGGCACGGCATCGACGCCGGGCCTGGGGCTTGCCGGCAAGGTGGGCATCCAGTGGCCGAGTGACATCGTGTGCGGCGCGCCTGCGTTTGAGACGTCGCTCGCGCGCGTCGCCGTCAACGGCGGTGCCGGTGCCGCGGGCATGTTTGCCGCGGTGACGGTGGATATTGAGCGTTCGGCACTGGGCGAGCTCGGCGTGGATATGGGCGACGAGGTGCTGGTCGAGGCGCTAGTCGCGGCGGTGCTCGCTCGCGTTGACGCCTGGGCGGTTGCCGCCAACACACCACAGGGCGCTGCCGGTCCGCTGGCCCCGGTGCTGGGCGAGTACTTCGATATGGTGCCGCTGCTGGGTCGTCAGGTCGCGGCGGTGTCGCCCAACGGCCTGCCGCTCGCGGTCGGCGTGTTTGTGGGCCTGGACATCTGGGGCCGCGCGACCATTAAGACCGACGCCGGCGAGCAGGAGTTTCCGCCCGAGGCCGTACGCATTCGCGGTCTGTAACGCAGGGCGCCCACGCTCAAAGATAACGATGACAGCGAAGCCCTTCTCGGCCTGCACCGGGGAGGGCTTTTGCGTGACTGCAGGGCGGTATCTCGGCCCTATTCCTCAAAACTGAATAATTTTCGATTTTGAGGAATAGGATTGGCGGCTGGTTGCTGCGATCTGGCGCGCACGACTTGGCGCCCGTTCTATCCCAGCTTCTGCATGCGGCGGTAGATTTCGCAGATGCCTTTGATGGTGAGTTGGCCGTCGACTATGTCGAAGGCGTCGGTTGAATCGGCGACGATGCTGGCAAGGCCGCCCGTGGCGATAACGGTGGCGTCCTCGCGCCCCAGCTCGCGCTTCATGCGCGCGACCAGGCCCTCGGCCATGGCGGCGGCGCCCGTTACGGCGCCGACCTTGATGCACTCTTCGGTATCGCGGCCGATGGCGTGCTCGGGTGCCTCAAGCGGAACGCTGGCGAGCTTGGCGGCTCGGGCGGCGAGCGCGTCCATCGAAATGCGGATGCCCGGCGCAATCGCTCCGCCAATGTAATAGCCGTCCTCGTCGATGACGTCGATATTGGTCGCGGTGCCAAAGTCCACCACGATCGCCGGGGCGCCGTAGAAGGTTTCGGCAGCGACGGCGTTGGCGATGCGGTCGGCACCAACGGCCTGGGGGCGCGCCGCCCGCAGCTTGGTCACCGCGGCCGTCTGCGGCCCGATGACGATGGCGTCTGCGGCGATGCGGTCGGCCACGGCGTGCCACTCGCGCGAGAGCTGTGGCACCACGCCGGCAAAGGCGATTGCGTCGACCGCGCCGAGCGAGAGGTCGTACATCTTAAAGAAGCCCATCAGGCGCACGTGGATCTCGTCGGCGGTATAGGAGCGGTCGGTGGGCATACGCCACGACTGCACCAGCTCGTCTCCGTCAAACAGGCCCATGGCCGTCTGCGTGTTTCCCATATCGATAGCGAGCAGCATGTCTACTCCAGGTGTCGGCGTAAAAGGACGCGCACCATTGTATACGCGCTGTCGGCGGCGCTCGGCTGCGATTCGTTAACGGTGATATGGGCTGAGGGGTTTAAATATGAAGGAATTATGCTCTACGAGATTTTCCTTGCCGTTTACCGAACTCCCGCGTAATATTCTTTCTTGCGCACATGAGGCGTCCAGACATTGCGGGGTGGAGCAGTCTGGTAGCTCGCCGGGCTCATAACCCGGAGGTCGTAGGTTCAAATCCTGCCCCCGCGACCAAGAACTTGCAGCTCGGAAGCATAATTGCTTCCGAGCTTTTTCTTTATTGGATTACTTTGCGGGTGAATTGCGGGTGAATCCTGTGGCAGTTTATTTTGTGAAGCATATAAACCATTGATAATCGCGGGCCGGGCGGCTTGACTTGTCGACCGATAAACTCCAATTAGAAAGAGTTCCGGCGGTCCTTAGCTAAAATAGTGACGTCTGAATAACAACAAAGGAGTCGCTATATCAAGACCGTCTACGATGCCCTTGATCCTATCGTCAATGGGTCGGCAGCGACCAAGGAGAAGGGCGACAAGTGCGAGGCGGCCTGCGTTTGCTATCTCAAGAACGACTCCTTCTACGCGCTGTTCTTTCCCGTGTCGGGACGATAACCCAGGCACCCGAATGGGACGATTGTCCCGTCCACGACACCCAAGACAACGGAATCGACCTCATGGCCCAGACCGCCGAGGCGGGGGAATGGTGGGCGATTCAATGCAAGCGCTACGACGGCGGCGCCGTCTACATGGGGCGCGAGTGGTGCGAGGCGTGCGGGCCCGGGGTCAGGCGCTCGATGTCGAGGAGGGCTCGGAGCCCCGACAACGCGCGTGCCGAGGGGTTCTTCGGCATGCTCAAGTGCGACTTCTTCGAGGGCAGGGACTGGACCGGCGTGTCGTTCGAGGAGTTCCCCCGGCCGCTCCTTTTGTTATAGCTGCCTATGTGGGCATTTGGCTCGCACTTGCGGTTTACGCGTTTGTTCTGTTGCGCCGCGCCAAGCGCACCGAGCGCGACCTCGGTGCGCTCAAGCAGGCCCTCGTCGCCCGCGAGGAAAAGCTCAAGCGCTAAAGGGGCCTACCCACCCTTGCCGGATTCGAACGTGGCAAGAACGGCTATGGAGTGGCCGTACTTCCCCTCGTATAGTGGTGTCATCGAAGCTTCGCATGCACTTCGAACGGTTCCACGATAACGATAACGAGAAGGGGAAGCCGATGAAGAAGATTATCCTCTTGTGCAATTCCGGCATGTCTACGAGCCTCATGGTTCAGAAGATGAAGAATGCCGCCGCCGCCGAGGGCCTCGAGTGTGCCATTGCCGCTTACTCCACTGATAAGGCGGCAGAAGTCGCCTCGGATGCCGACTGCATTTTGCTGGGTCCTCAGATTCAGTTCCAAGCCGATGAAGTTCGCGCGGCATGCCCGGGCGTGCCGGTTGCCGTCATTGACATGGTGGCGTACGGCACGATGGATGGCAACGCTGCGCTTGCCCAGGCCAAATCCCTTATGGGTGAGAACTAGGAGGCGCGTCGCACATGGCATCCATGAACGGTATCATTGCCAAGATTTCTTCTTGGGGTAACGCTGTCAGCAAAAATACGATTCTCCAGGCGATTTCGTCGGGCATCATGTCGATGTTCCCCATCATCATCGTCGGATCGTTCGCAAGCTTGTTCTCGGGCATTCCCATTCCGGCTTATCAGGAGTTCCTTACAACGAGCGGCGTCAATGTGGCGCTTTCTGCCGTGGTGAACGCAACCACCAACATGCTCGGCCTGTTCTTCACCTACGGTGTTGCGCGCTCGTACGGTGAGAACATCGGGGTTAAGGCTCCTGCCGCCGGTGTGCTCGCCCTTGTTGTCTATGTTGCGCTGATGCCTACGTTGACTTCAGAAGATGGTGTGACGTCGCTTGCTTTTGACTATCTGGGCACTAAAGGCATGATCTTGGGCATCGTTATTGCGTTCCTTGCAACGAAGCTCTTCCACCTTATTGTTTCTAAGAACATTGTTATTCAGATGTGTATAAGAGACAGGCCCACTGGCACGCCCGACTTTGTGTCCAACAGTTTCGTTTCGCTCATTCCCGCGTTTGCCATTGCGCTGTGCGCTATCGTGGTGCGCATGATCTTTGCGCTGACTCCCTGGGGCGACGCGTTCAGCTGTTTCTACGCTCTCATCCAGATGCCCATCCAGGGTCTGATTGGCGGCAACATCGCTTCCGTTGTTCTCATTAGCGTGATCATGTGCCTGCTGTGGTGCTTCGGCATTCATCCCGGCTTTATCACGAGCCTCATCGGCCCGCTCTTCATGATGCTCGATGGTGCCAACCAGGCCGCCTACGCTGCTGGCGAGGCTCTCCCCAACATCATCGGTATGAACTTCAATTACATTACGACCATCGCAATTGCCTACCCCGCCGTTCCCATTGCCATCCTTTTGGTCGCCCGTTCCGCTCAGCTGCGTACGGTCGGCAAGGTGGCGCTGGCGCCCGGTTTCTTTGGCATCAACGAGCCGATTATTTTCGGCCTCCCCATTGTGCTGAACCCCGTGGCTGCTATTCCGTTTATCGTGACGCCTCTTGTCAATGTCATTGGAATGTACGCACTGCAGTCCCTGGGTATTGTGGCAAAATGCGTCGGCATCCTGCCGTTCAACATCCCGGTGGTCATCACTGGCATGCTTTCCGGTGGTATCAGCATCGCCATCGCTGAGGTCGTGTTTCTCATCATCGATATCTTGATTTGGATTCCGTTTATCAAGGCGATGGACGCCACCAGGCTCAAGGCGGAGCAGGAAGCACAGGTGGCATAGTAACAAGTCCCCTTCATATTGCCGCGTTTGTTTTGCGAGGTGGGCGGTGCTGCAGAAGCGCTGCCCACCTCGTTTTGTATACCGACGCCGCGTATTGCGCGGGCTCGATTCGTAGCGCCGTATGGATTGGACGGTGCGGACGACACCTCCACCACAAGGACGACGCCTCCCCACAAGAAGGGCCCCGGGCTGAATGCCCGGGGCCCTGTACTTGGCGTTGCCGATTATCTCTAGCCGGTTATGGCGCACAAGATTCACGCTGCGTTGACCTTCTTCTCCAGTTCATCGATACGGTTCTGCATGGCGTCGATCATGCGGTACAGGTCAACCAGCTCGCGTGCAAAAGCCTTGGTGACCTCGGTCGCCATGAGCTGATCCTCTGCATGAACTTGAATAAGCGATGCCGGGGCAGTGACTCCCTGAGCTGCGGAGGAGATCATTTCCAGATGAACGTCGTGGCTTTCCAGAAAGTTTGCATCGCCATCTGCAATGAGGGCGGGAGACTTATCTGCTCGGCCATCTTTCGCGTGCTTGATGGCCTCCATGTAGGCGCTCTTTGCAGTGCCTGCCGTGCTGATGAGCTTAAAAACTTGCAGTTCTTCATCGGGAGTCATGGTGCAATATCCTTTCTGTTGTTGCGCGAGCGCAACAAGGCAGCGTTGCGCTCGCTTGTCCATGTGACATAAACAGCCGTGTGACTGATTGGCGAATTACAGGTTCGTACCATTCGATGCGATGACGTCGCGATACCAGAAGAATGACTTTTTAGGAATGCGCTCAAGCGTGCCAGCGCCCTCGTTGTCCCGGTCGGCATAGATGAAGCCGTAGCGCTTCTTCATCTCTCCCGTGCCGGCGGAGACGAGGTCGAGCGCGCTCCAGGGCGTGTACCCCATCAGGTCCACACCGTCCTCATCGACCGCGTCGATCATGGCAGCTATGTGCGCGCGAAGGTAGGCGATGCGATAGTCGTCATCAACGCGCCCATCTACCACCTCGTCTGCTGCGCCGAGGCCATTTTCTACCACAAAGAGCGGCTTTTGGTAGCGGTTGTAAAGCAGGCGGAGTGTCAGACGCAGGCCCATGGGGTCGAGCTGCCAACCCCAAGCGCTCGTTTCGAGGTAGGGGTTCTTCACGCCGCTCACCATGTTGCCGCCTGTCTTTTCGGCGGCGGCTTCGGTGCCGCTTTGCACCATCGATGAGTAGTAGCTAAAGCCAACGAAGTCTACCGTACCGGCGCGGAGAATCTCGTCATCTCCCGCCTCGCGCACAAGGGTAACCCCGCGTCGCCCCATGGCCTTGCATAAGAAGGAGGGGAGATAGCCGCGCACCTGCACATCCGCAAAGGCGAGCATATCGTTTTGGAAATCGTCTGCCGCCTTCGCGTCGAGCGGGTGGCAGGTTTTTGGATACACAATGCCCGCGAGTGTCATGCAACCGACCTTGAGGTCGGGATCGATCTCGTGCGCTCGGATGACCGCCTTAGCGCTTGCGACAAATTGGTGGTAGGCCGCCTGATAGATGGTGGGCCAATAGCCCTCGTCTCCCGGTCGCTTATTGATGCCGGTGGGCGACCACGGATTGTACTCGGCAACGTTGATCTCGTTGAACGTGAGCCAATAGCGCACAGTATCGCCGAACTCCCGGAAGCATACATCACAGTACCTCGCGAAGAAGTCCACGAGACGCCTATCGCGCCAACCCCCGTACTTTCTCACGAGGCCAAGTGGCATCTCGTAATGCGAAAGCGTAACAACAGGTTCTATGTTGTAGCGCTTAAGCTCGGCAAATACGCTACGGTAGAAAGCGAGGCCGCGCTCGTTGGGCTCGATCTCGTCGCCTTCGGGGAAGATGCGGCTCCATGCGATGGAGAGGCGCAGGACCTTGAGTCCCATCTGGGCAAAGAGCGCTATGTCTTCCTTGTAGCGATGATAGAAATCCACGCCGTCGTGGCTCGGGTAGTAGACCCCTGCCTCAACGTCGGTCGTTATACGTCGAGGCGTATCGACCGCGCCGGCGGTCATCACATCGGCAACCGAGAGACCCTTGCCGTCTTCTTGATAGGCCCCCTCACATTGATTTGCCGCCAAAGCGGCTCCCCATAGAAAATCAGCTGGTAACGCCATGCGCACCCCTTCCTTCTAGCCGCACAGGGCGCGCATGAGGGTTTCGTAGTTGCCACCCTCTACGATGCAGCGTACCCGCTTCTCGTCGGTAAGAAGCCGTGCGGTCGTTTGATAGAATCGTTGGGTCTCGTCTGCAGTTGAGTCGCAGATCGACGTAAGGATGATGAGTTGGACGTCATTGGTTTTCCAACGGATGGGGCGCTTGAGAACACCCACGACCACGAGGTTCTCGTCGGGAAGCGCCTCTACGGGATGAGGCAGAGCTGCCAGGTTACCAAAATCGGTGCTTCCATGTTTCTCACGCTCCAACACGGAGTCGAGGAAGTTGTCCGGTAGGGGTCGCACTTGTCGGACGAGTTCGCAGAGTTCGGCGAGCGCGTCATCTCGACGCCGCGACGTGAGGCCCGTGAAAAAGAACTCTGGCCGGTAGAACCGGCGTAGATATGAGCTATCCCCCAGTTCAAGTCTACGACGTACGCGGTTCATATCGCGCGCCTCAAGGAAGCTGTTCACCTGCATGATGGGCTTGGGAACCGCTCGGTCAATGGGGACGGACGAGAAGATGTAGTCGAATGTATTGAGGTCGATGTGGTTGAGCTCAAAGACGCTGCAGACGGTGAGCTCGCTGATGTAATCGCCGAATGCTTCTTCAAACTGATAAGCAAAAAAGCGCGAGCTCGATTTACCCGTCGCACAAACCAGGAGCACACGGCTCTTATGAGGAATGCGTCGCTGCATGACGAGTCCCATTTGAAACATTATGGTGAAGTAGGCAATCTCGTGCTCGGATACGGGGCGTCCGTAGTGAGCAGCGAGTGGCAATGCCGCCTGCTGCGCCAGCGCGTGGGCGAAGGGGTAGGTGCGGCGTGTTTCTGCAAGCAGGGGGTTTGTGATTTCGATGCCATAGCGCATGCGTATATCAAATGCAATGAGATGGTTTCCCAGCATAAGGCGCAGACGCAAATTATCGCTGAAGTCGACGCCGTACATATCGTAGATGGCGTCGAGCATAGGGTCGATGAGGCGCTGGATATCCTCCGAGATAACGAGGTTCCCATCGAGTCCGAATGCGTCGTGGCGCACGACACCGCCGGCAACGAAGGCAGCTATGAGCTGGACCTCGCCTTCGGTATCGTCAAGCGGGATGTCGTGTTCTTCCAGCTGTTCTATAACGACGTGCGCGCAATGTCGGTCATGCTCCGCGCCCTCCCAGGTGTTTCGCCCGGAGACGTCCTCTATGATGTGGCCACGGTGGCAGCGTGCGCTTGACACCACGAGATAGAGAATGAATGTTTCGAGGGCAGCCTCGGACATTACGACGTTTTCGGCAGCAAAGGTCTGCACGACAAGGTCTCCGATGATTGCCGCGGCTTGATCTTGTACGCTGCGGCAATCATCAAAACCGACCGTATGGAATCGCAAGCAGTGCATGATTGCCTTGCGGAAGGCAAATTCGTCTCCGATGGCTCTCATCCCGTATCCAGGGACACGCTCCACCGTGAGGCCGGAGCGTGTGAGGATAGACTCTGCATGGCGAATTTCCTGCGAGAGTGTCTTGGTAGAGACAAACAAGGCTTCCGACTCGTCCGCGAGCTTGAAGAACGATCCGCTTATGAAGCGCTCTATGAGATACATAAGACGCTCTTCGGCGGTTTCAGGCGTGTGGCGGGCAATGCGTTGTAGGCTACGCTGTCGCCAGGCATGGTAGCGCTCAGCGTCGTTAATCTCGAGGCGGTATCCGTGGCGTGGCTTGGAGACAAGCTCGGCGCCACTTTCTGCAAGATTCTGCCGGAGCGCCTTAAGGCGCGCGCGCGTCGTCTTCTCGCTCTTTTGAATATGTTGGGCAAGTTGTACTGCCGTTACATAGTCGCTCTGCTCGATGAGCTCAAGAAGATTGAGGAGCTCCCTATCCATGTCGCCCCCTAGGGCATCGGGGCATTTCGCCGCATTCAGATATCGTTGATAGAAATACTATACGAGCGCTGCGCCTAGCAGCTCAATTGCCTCATTTACCGGATTGCGCGCGGAAAAAGCCGTCCTTGAGCGGACGGGGACGTCCTATACCATGGGTGGCAAACGGCAGAGTACAACCGATGGCGCAAAGTGAGTCTGTTCTCGCTGCGCGCGTAAAGGAGGCGCTTGGGATGAAGGTCATTTTTAGGGCAGACGACTTGGGCATGAGCGAGGGCATCAACTACGGTATCGCCAAGGCCATCTCTTGCGGACCGATTAAGAGCGTTGGGCTCATGCCCAACATGCCTGCTGCCTCCCACGGCTTCGACCTCGTTGCTGCAAGCGGTGTGAGTGTGGGGCAACATACAAACATCTGTCTTGGTAAGCCGGTTTCTGACCCCGCGTCCATTCCCTCACTCGTGGATGAACGCGGGGAGTTCTGTTCTAGCAGAACTATCAGGGCGCGCACGGAGGACACCATCGTGCTCGAGGAAGCGGAGCGCGAAATACAGGCGCAGCTCGATCGGTTTCGTGCGCTGACCGGGCGCGACCCGGCGTACTTTGAGGGCCATGCCGTGTTCTCTCCGACGTTTTTTCAGGCACTTCAGAACGTCGCGGAGCGCAATGGGCTCTTCTATATCAACCCCATGGATCCGGTCTGGAGTGAGAAGTGGGGTGTGGTGTGTGCAAAACCCTATCACCTCGATGATCGAGGCCTGTACGATCCGCGCAAGTACTTGTTTGACGACGAGGCCGACATTGCGCGTCACGCCTGCAGCATGCTCGTATTCCACCCGGGGTACCTGGATCAATATGTGCTCGACCACTCGTCCTTTACCTTGATTCGTCCCATGGAAACGGCGTTTCTGGTGAGTGAGGAGCTTGAGCAGTGGATCGAACAGAAACACGTGCAGTTGGTGAATTTTGAAAACTACTGCGAGGACTAGGATGTTACGCAAGTCGCAGCTAAGAGCGGGGGCGCCATCTGGCTTCGGACGCCCGTGCTGTAACGGTGGCGCACCATAGAGAAAGGATGAATATGAATAAACCCGACCACTTCCTCTGGGGCGTGTCGACGGCGGGCCACCAGACCGACGGCGGCGACGCGGCTGCCGACACCACCTTCTTGGAGCATGTGGAGCCGACGGTTTTTAAGGAGCCCGCGGGAGACGCCTGCCGTAGCTGGGAGCGTTGGGAGGACGACCTCAACTGTGTTGCTGAGATGGGGCTCAACGCGTATCGCTTTTCCGTTGAGTGGTGTCGCATCGAGCAGGAGGAGGGCGTCATCGACCAGGCGGCCCTTGATCACTACGACCGCCTGATGGATGGTTGCCTGGCGCGCGGTATTCAGCCGGTGCTCACGCTTTGCCACTTTACCTGTCCTCATTGGTTTGCCAAACGGGGTAGTTGGCTCGCGCCCGACGCTGTCGACCTCTTTGCGGCGCATGTGCGGCGCGTTATGGAGCTCGCCCGCGGCCGCGCCGCTGCGGTGGTGACACTTAACGAGCCCAACCTCAACCAGCTCCTCGCCAACGGTGCGATGCCTCCCGAGGCGTTTGCCTTCCAGCAGGTGGTGCTGCATGCCGCAGCGGCAAAGGCGGGCGTTGCGCATTACCGTGCGGGCAACGTGCAGGACATCGACGAGTTCGACGCTATGGACGAGGCTATGGCGCGCGCTCATCACCGTGCTGTGGAGGTGGTGCGTGAGGTAGCGCCGGGTACCCCTGTGGGACTCTCGCTTTCAGTAGTGGACGACGACTGGGCCACACCCGTCGGCCGTGCAATTTGCGAGCGTAAGCGCGAACTCTGCTATGGCAAGTGGGTTGATGCCATTCAAGGGGATGACTTCATCGGCGTGCAGAACTACGAGCGCATGGTCTTTGGCGACGAAGGGCTCATCGCACCCGATCCTACCCAGCCCATCAACGGTATGGGCACGCAGGTGGAGCCCGGCTCGCTTGCGGGTGCAGTGCTCTACATCCACGAGCTCACGGGCCTTCCAGTCGTGGTTACAGAGCATGGCATCTCTACCGAGGACGATCATCTGCGCTGCGACTTCATCCGCGCATCGCTGCCCGCGCTTGCGGGGCTTGTGCGGCGCGGGCTGTCAGTGCTGGGGTACTTCCACTGGACGCTTATGGACAACTTTGAGTGGATTTCTGCTTTTGACAGTCGACTGGGGCTTTATGAGGTCGATCGTCGTGACGGTACGTACGACCGCATCGCAAAGCCAAGCGCGCGCGTGTACGCGGATGTGGTTCGCACGCTCAATGGGCGGATGTAGATACGTTCGCGCAAGGAGATGGGCACGCGGCGCCTATATCGGTGTTGCGAAGGAAAGGGGAGATGGCGTATGCAGGCACTGCGCGTAAGTGATAACGGCAGGTATCTTGTGACGGAGGACGGCGCGCCCTTTACATGGATAGCCGACACCGCTTGGACGCTGCCACAGCGTATAAAAGCCGATGACGTGGAATACTATCTGCGTCGCCGTAAAGAGCAGGGCTTTACTGTGCTGCAGATGGTTGCCCTTGACCCCGAGCGCGATGTACTCATGCGCTCACCCGCGGGCGAGCCAGCACTTATCAACGGTGACCTCGAACATCCCAATGAGCGCTATTTTTCCTATCTTGATTGGGTGCTCGATCGTGCTGAACACTACGGCTTTCACGTGCTTCTGCTTCCTGTGTGGGGGCAGTTGGTGACAGGCGACAACTGGATGGGTGGCACGTTTGGTATAACGGTGACCGACGAGAACGCCTACGACTTTGGCAAGTGGATTGGCGCGCGGTATGCCTCACGAAAGAGCATCGTGTGGTGTTTGGGCGGCGACCGGCAGCCGGTTCACCGCGGTGTTGATTACCGTTCGGTGTGGCGGCGTATGGCAGAGGGCCTTGCCGAGGGCGTCCTCGGCAGCCCGCTGCCCGCTGATGCGCCCCGCGAGGCGTGGCGCCGGTTGCCCCTTGCCTATCATCCAAGTTGTGAAGACCAAAATCACTGCTCGTCTTCTACCTATTGGGGCGATGACGAGCGATGGCTTGCGCTAACCATGCTGCAGTCGGGTCATGGCCCAGGCGTGTGCAGTTGGAAGCTTGTCGAGGCGGAGGATGAACAGCCTGGTTCCGCGCGTCCCGTTTGGGATGGCGAGCCTGCGTATGAGGACATGCCCACGAGTTGGCCGCCGACCGGTCCACGTCACGGGGCGTGGATGGTGCGACGCCGAGCGTACTGGTCGGTGCTCGCCGGGGCGTTTGGAGTTACCTATGGACACTGCTCGGTGTGGAGCTCCATTGCCGAGAAGGAACGAAATGATATGTTTCACGTGGATTGGTTTGAAGCGCTCGACGCCGAGGGAGCAAATCAGATGCGCTATCTGCGAGCCTTCCTCGATGAGTCTGGTGTTGTTGGCTCCCTTCCGTGTCCGCATGCCGTGGTTTCGCCTGAGACGGATGATTTGGCTGCGCATGTGCAGGTGAGTTGTGCGGAAGATGGCGCGCGCCTTTTCGCTTACTTGCCCAGCGGCGGCACCGCGTGCCTGCAGATGCCCGAGGGCTGGGTGACAGCATGGTGCTGGTGGTACAGCCCGCGCA
>ENA-OZGC01001454-OZGC01001454.1-human-gut-metagenome-genome-assembly--contig:-NODE-1454-length-13359-cov-6.033373_pt1 | contig 13359 bp, 9 predicted proteins | sample MGYA00245109_ERZ653643 | MGnify/ENA primary metagenome ERZ653643 (study PRJEB26926, sample SAMN06165107) | human gut metagenome | biome: ENVO:00009003; feature: ENVO:2100002; material: ENVO:00002003... | reverse complement strand
TAACTGTATCTTGAAGGGGCAGGGGAATGCGTTGCTTTATCCTGACCCTTATATGAGAACGCCTGGAGATATAGACATCTATCTAGTGATGCAATATATTAATAATGTGTGTCCGAATCAGGTGATGCGCTATCACCATGTGGACTTCCCTGTGATGAAAACTGCAATTGAAGTGCATTTTACTCCTTCATATATGTTTTTCCCTATTCATAATAGCAGGATGCAGAAATGGTTTAAGGAGGTGATGGATTTGCAATGTTCGAATGTAGTTACTTTGCCAGATGGATATGGAGAGATTACCGTACCTACCACTTCTTTCAATGTTGTATATATACTGTCGCATCTGTATCGGCATGTGTTTACGGAGGGAATCGGGTTGAGGCAGCTTCTCGATTACTACTTTGTGGTGATGATGTGGCACACGGATCTCACTAATCTCACGGATTCTGATTCTGCGGATTTGGCTGCGTTGCAACGGGAATTGAAAAGGTTGGGGTTGTGGAAGTTTGCTGGTGCAGTGATGTATGTACTGCATGAGGTGTTTGGATTGGAAGAGGATATGATGATTGTGCCAATTAATGAGAAAGAAGGAATGTTCTTACTTGATGAAATCATGCGAGGTGGCAACTTTGGACAGTATGATGACAGGCTTGGGGATAAGACTGGCGAAGGTAAGGTGCACCGATACTTCCGTATGTCGCTAAGGAATATGCGATTTGTGAGGCATTATCCAAGTGAGGCATTGTGTGAGCCGCTGTTTAGGACGTGGTTCTGGACGTGGAAAAAGCTAAATGTAACAAAATGATTTCTAAGGTTTACATTCCACCATATATAGTTTCAAAGTTGGATGCTCTTAGTGTTTATGATGTGGCAGAGAGATTGGGAATAGAAATTGTTCGCAACCATGCTCTTTGCTTTATGCATGATGACCATCATCCAAGCATGGCCTTCAGGAAAAGTAACAATAGTTGGAAATGCTTTGTCTGCGGTGTTGGTGGTCATAGCATTGAGTTGGTAAAACGTTATAAGGGCTATACTTTTCAAGAATCCTGTATATGGTTGGCAAGGAATTTCAATATTGAGATACCTGATACCAAGGATGTAAAACTAAGGAAAGTTGCAGCAAGAAAAGTTTCACCAAAGATAGAAGAAACTCAGAAAGTTGTAGATGAGGAGGTCTTAGGATGGATTATTAGCAATGCAGGTCTTTCTGAATTAGCAAAGCATTTTCTGTTTGAAGAAAGAAAATATTTGAAGGACGTTGTGAAAGCGATGAATATAGGAAGTATTTCCGATGGTGACAAATTTGTTGCAGCCTTGACAAATGTCTTTTCAAAAGAAAGATGTATAAAGGCTGGTGTTTTGATAGAATATGGTTTCAAGTTACTTCCTGTGTTTAGAGTGCCATGCTTGTTGTTCCCCTATTATGATATAGATGGAAACATCAGAAATATACAAAGCCGCTTTCTTGGAGATTTAGTGAAAGGTGACAAAAGAAGATTTAACAACTGCAAGGGGCTTACTCCATTAATGTTTAATATGCCAGTACTAAAATCATCAGGGCAATATGAAAAGATATATGTGGCAGAGGGCGTTACCGACTGCCTTGCTTATCTGTCTGAGGGGAAAAAGGCGATAGCTTTGCCTGGCGCAGGTTCTTTTAGACCAGAGTATGCTCAATATCTAAAAGACAAGACACTATTTATATATGTGGACAATGATGACGCAGGAAGGTCTTTGTTTGAAAAAATGAACGTGGCTTTGAGAAAAGTTGGAAATTGCATTCACAACATACGCAAAGATGATAAACATAAAGATTATTCTGAATTTTATTTGAGCAAACACGATGAAAATGAGAAAGATACAAGAACACCTATTTGAAGCAATATGCAGTAAGGAAAACCTCATATTGGCATGGAGAAGAGTGGAGAACTCCTATCAGCATGGTGATGTGTGGTTTGACGAGTTGGAGATTTCTGCTTTCAAGTTTAATTTGGTACAGAATATAGCCCGTCTTTCTGAGCAAATGAAGAAAGGCAACTATAAAATGAAGCCGATAAAACCTGCTCCTTATCCCAAAGGGATGAAAGTCAGTCAGAATGAAGAAGGACAAGAAACAACGGAGCTGCGTGTAAGGCAATCATTCTGTATCAATGTGGAAGACCAGGTGGTATGGATGGCTGTATATGGTGTACTTGGACCATACTTTGAGGAACAAATGCCAGCTTGGAGTTATGGAAACCGTATGTTCTTGAATACTTGGAAGGACGAGCATGGACATTGGATTAATGGTGTTTATAGAACGACATCCAGAAATTTTTATAGGAAGTGGCAGCAGGGATGGCCGCTGTACAGGCACATGCTGGCTGCATGTATTAAGAGAATGGCTTTTCCTGGAAAGAATGATGAGCAAGTATGTAATGAACCAGAGTTGCAAGCGATTGAAGAAAATGCAGCTCAAGTAAATGAGGCTTTTAAATTGCCTTATTTGGAGAAAGGCTATTTTGGAACCGAAGATTACCATACAAGGCTTTACTATATAGCAATTGATTTGGAAAAGTTCTACCCTTCAGTAAAGATGGATAGGATAAGGAAAATTCTGCTTGATAACTTCCCTATAGGTGATACCCATTTTGTCTCTCTTGTCAATGCTCTCACAAAATTTGAGATTGTTAATGATAGTTCTGATGGAAATGCTTTCTCCGAAGAAGAACTCAGTGAGATGGATTTGTATAAAGATGTCGTTTTTGACGGATTGCCAACAGGTTTGCTAGTTGCTGGTGCTTTGGCTAATCTTTATCTCTTGGAGATTGACTTGAAAGTCATTGAGAGATTGAAAAGCGTAAAGACGCATCGAATCATGCATTTCAGATATGTGGATGACCATTTGTTTTTATCAGATAACAAGGAAGAGTTGATCAAATGGAAAGAATGGTATATACAAGAGCTTAAGGGTTTACAATTGAGCGTGAATGTGGCTAAGACAGATAAAGAACCAATAGAATTTGATTCTCATTATCCAACACCTCTGATTACACAAACATTACATAAAATCTCTGACATAGCTAAAATGCCTCTTGACTTGCTTAACACCAACGAGTTTAATATGGTATTTCGAGACTTGCAGATGCTCCTCGTAACAGAATTTCCAGAAGAAGAAATTAAGAAGGGGACAAGAACTTCTTTTGCTTGTACCATGCTGTCTCGTTTGACTTCTGACATCAATGTTGATTATGCAGAAATACATAAACTACGCAGGGAATGGTTGTCTTATGTTGACAAACTATCTGTAGAAAATGACGTCAAGGAAAAGTTGAAGTCTTTAGTATTTACCATAGGAGATGAATATCCAGAGTCTTTAGATAATGACTTAAAGGACATAGTAAAAGAAGGCTATAAATATTATGATGCTATCATCGCAGCTATTGGTCATTCAAGAGAAGAAATAAATAAGATTGAAGAAAGAATATTCCACCTATTGATTTATTCTTTGCAAGAAGTTCCTGACAAACCAAAGATGTGGCTAAGAATCTTGGATTTTTGCGTTTATCACAACCCAGAGAATATCCAAGAACTGTATGACAGATTGGGATGGTTAAATGAACAAAAGCAGATTCATGATATGGGCTATGAATACATTGTATCTGTGATGAATATACATCTTGCGATGCAGGTAATGAGAGGTATTGCAAGACTTTTTGTGAATCAGTACAATAACCCGCGAAAAAAGGATATTGACAAGAGACTCCTTGGTATTTATAATAAACTGAATGATAAATATACTAAGCCACATCATTATCTCTACGAGGATGCTAATTTTATTGTGAAAAGAACTAAGATGTGGCTTTCTTATTTTAAAGGAGAAGTAAATGGAAGTGAATTCTTGAATGGTTGCACCTATCATGGGATTAATTTAGATTCCTCCTTCTGGTTATTGTGGGGTATAGAGAAATTCAATCGGAAGAAGCCTACTCCAAATTTGGTGATGCCTGATTTCTTGAAAGAGAACTTGGGCAAAGCAAATGCCGATTCAGCTTATTTTTTGCAATTACTGTTTTCTTGTGTCAATCATGTGCCATTGGATAGTTTTGGCAAAACTGATTTTAAGAAGCTAAAGCTAACCAAATTGCAAAAAGAAAATCTGTTGCTTTCTGTTTGGGGACGACAAGGTGCCAAACAGGTAATCAAGGCATTTGGATTGAATGACAAAAAAATGTCCAGTCCTAATAAGGTTTCTTTAGTTCAATGGATTCATGAAGTACATAAAATAGAATTGTCTGATAACGATATTTTGAGTAATGCACTATGTTCTGAATATGCAGCAACGCTGATTATGAAGAATGTCGTAGAACATTATTGTAATGATATAGAGCACATAGATAGTTTTGGTATTCATCCTGCTGCTATTTTGGTAAAGAGAGAAGAATGTTTGGATAAAAAGGATTGGGATAGTTGGCTATCACTCAATAAGAAAATTGACATCAAAGTGAAAGATTCCTTTATGGATGAAATGTATCGTTATCCAAGTTTCGCCTCTGATGAATATTCTCCAGAGATTGGAACTGTTTATGGCTTAGGAATAATTTTCCTACAACTGTTGACAAAGGAGTTTTCTTTGCCATGGGTATTTAATAGACCAGAATATGGGTATGAATGGCAATCTGTTTTGTATCGTTTGCTAGAACGAGGAAAGGTTTCTTCTATCAATTATGAGATTATAGCCTCTTGCCTATCCTTGGAAAATAGAGAGACCATTAAGTTGAAAAGTATTCTGAATGATGCCGTTTGCGCCAAACAAAAGGTAAATGACGCAAAAATAGAAAATATAGAGGATTTGCGAAATAAACTAGAGGAGTCTCTCAAAGAATTGAGAGAGAACCAGATATCAGTGGCTAATCACGAAACACGCCAACTTATAAAAATCAAGCTATAATGGAAAACGTTTTGAACATAGGAATCATCCAAGCTGTAGTAGATGAAGACTTGGCATGGTATGACTCTCCTCAAATGGATATTTATGAAGCCAATGCCATTTGGAAACAAATACAAGCTGCTTTTGCTTCATTCCAAGAAATGTCTAAAATGAATATCCCAGATATTGTTGTCATCCCAGAATTGGCGGTTGCCAATTATTTCGAGTCTCGCCTAAGGCAATATGCGCAGAAATTAGGAGCAATCATTATTGCAGGGTTGGATTTTAGACAATGTGAGGATAATCAAATTGAGAATAAGGCATTGTTTTATATACCAAGAGGGTGGCCGAAAGATAATAATGTAGAAGTCTATCAATCCTCATTTTATTTTGGAAAGCATTTTGCATCGAGACATGAACTTGATGTTATTCAAGATCAATGGAAAAAAGTATTTAAGCCTTGCAATGAGTTTTATATTGTTGACTTAGGTGAATATGGGGAGATGGGGGTGTCTATCTGTGCCGACTTTTATGACATAGAACGATACGCCATTTACAAGGGGCGCATCCAGCATCTTTTGATTATAGCCAATAATATAGACATTAAGTCTTTCTATTTCTTGGCAGAAGCCATTTCACGACTTGTTTACTGTAATGTCGTAATTTGTAATTCGGGACATTACGGTGGGTCTGTATGCTTTACTCCAGCAAAGGAAGAATATAAACGTTACAGTTACAAACACGAAGGCAAGGACTTGTTTACAACTCAAGTTGTATCTATACCTGTAGATGCGCTGTGGAAAGCTCAATCAGAAAATAAAGAAGCTTTGAAAGGTTTCAAAAATCCTCCTCCTGGATATAAATACTGTTACAAAAAATATTTAGAACCTCAAAAAGAAGATAAGAAATGACATATCGTTGGCAAGAAATAATCAAAATATTGATACCTGGCTTTTATTTGCTGTTTGGTATAAGCATTAGTGTTCTCATAAATCATAATGCTTTTGATAATGGAATAGTAGAAACTGTTGGCAAATTATCAGCAATACTTCTTGTGTTGCTGTTCTTTGCTGCTTTTGTTGTGGGCTATATCAATGAAATCATCAGTGGTGGATTAGAGTATCTTATGTACCATTGGGGAATTCCTCGTCCTTCTCGATTGGTATTGAATAATAGCTTTACAAGATTTCAGATTGTTAGAAACAGCGACCTTAGAAATAAATTAAATCTTCAACGTGAAGATTCTGTGGATAATGTGAAGTCTGCAAGGGCTTTGGCACAGGCAAAGCAGAGTATTAATATGGAGGGATGTCAAGAGTTCTACTATCAGTCTATTTTATCAAGAAATATCTTCTTCGCTCATTTGTTTACATCAATAATTATGTTTTTCATTCTTGGTCGGTCTTGGTGGTTATTGTTATTTGCGGTATCAGTTGGTCTGCTGCTATGCTGGCAATGGTGGAAAATGAATTTGGTGTACGTGAAGAAGATATTCACTGAATATTTAAAGAATTAGGAGTAGTAATGAACACAAAAATAAGTATATAATGGGAAATAACAACCAACATAAACGTTATCAGTGGTATCTCCAGTTTGACGAGATAACTTGGCGAGCGACATACGGCGATGAGTGTCCTCCGTTCGTGAATGAGGAGAACAAGGAGGTATGGAAGAGATACTTGAACAAAGTCATCAAGAATCATCTCAAAGAGGAGACGATGAAAACTCCTGAGTTTGAAGAGATAGAACTTAGAATCAGAGAGGAGAAATTTTTACGTATCCAATGGGATGAGAAGCAGAAACGGATGCGTGAGGTGGAGCAGTACCGCAGACAGATGGAGCGACCGAAGATTGACTTCGTGCCTCGTGGCTTGACCGTGAATTATGAGGAGGAATATGCCAAGTTCTTCATGCAGGAAGTGACATTCAAGCCAAAGGACAATGAGGACTTTATGCATCAGTTGCGCCTGTTGGAGCGTTGGCACAAGAAATCCATACCACAGATATTAGCTAAGAATCGTCCTGATGCGGCTTTTGCCATTGCAAAGGGATTGTGTGAACATCTTCCATTGCTGATTAACCGTGATGACATAGCGGAACTGATTGGTGAATATAAGTCGAGAATCGGTAAGTTGGTGTTGGCAAGTTACACAGCATTGGTGGAGACGGTGAAGGCTTGGAACAATGAGACAATACGCCAAGAGGTTTGTAGGTTTATCTTGTTGCATTCAAAGGAATACAGAAACTTCCGTGGCTTGGAAAAGAAATTGCTCGCCTTGGTTCCTGCGGCTCCTTTCAATGGTGAAACAGTGGCTGTAGAGCGAGAAATGAATGAGGAGGAAGAGCGTGAGGCAAGACGCATAGCTCTTCAAAAAGAGCGAGAGGAAAAGAAACGAATGGAAGCAGAGAAAGAGGCACGGTCTGTCATTCCATTGAATGAGGATTATGAGAGTCGTATCTTCAACAGTAGAAATATTGGTTGGGATTGTGATTTGATATGGCAGTTGATGCTTGAAGAGAATAGAAAGATTGAGCGGTTGATTGCCAAGGGTCAGTATATGGATGCTGCATTGATGTTTATGCAAATGACGAAATCCATGTGTAGGCATTTTGTCATGGATGAGCATTATAACTATTTTGATGACATGTATAGTCCTGAGTATGCTGTCAATGATATGCTGAGAGTTTTTCATGGGCTTGCTGCAGATGGCAGATTGCCAGAAGACGTGAAGGAGTATCTTCACAAAGCATGGAAGGAAATAGAAGATACGGAATGCTATAAGGATTATGGTATGCCGAGAAAGGATTTTGAATCTATCGTATGAAAGAAATCAGGCTTTTTGATTATCAACAAGAGATGTTGGAGAACATCACTGAGGTGTTTTCCGCTGCAGTCTTTGACTCTGTTCTCTATAATGAGAAGAGAAAAAGGGTGAATGTGGGGAGTTCGGTGATGGTGCAGATGCCTACGGGGACTGGTAAGACCTACGTGATGGCGGCTGTGGTGAAATGGTTCTTGGATACTTATTCCAAGGGAGAGGTATGGCTGATTGCGCATCGTAAGGAACTGGTGGAGCAGATGGAACGGACGCTCGACCGCTTTGCTTTGGATTATGGTGAGAAGGATGATGAACTGACGGCAAAGGTGAGGATAAGGGTGTTGTCCATCCAATGGCTCACAAGAAACATTGGGGACTTGGAAAAGAATGGTTTTAGGCCGGGTCTGATTATCGTGGATGAAGCCCACCACTCCCTTGCCACTTCTTATCAGGATGTGTTTATCCGAAACCACAAAGCCTTGAAGATTGGCATGACGGCAACGCCTTGTCGCATGAAGCAAGCATCATTTGGCACGTTGTTCAGCCGTTTGATTACTTCGCCTTCAACAAGGGATTTTATTATGCGTGGGTATTTGGCTTCTTATAACTATGTGGTTATCGGGATGAAATCTACTGACCAGCAGATTATCAATCAATTGAAAGGACGTGGCAGTGACGGTGATTATTCCATTAAGGAAATGGATGAGAAACTGAATATTCCGCCTGCTATTCGGCGACTCTATAATAGTGTGATGAAGTATGCTGCTGGCAAGAAAGGTATCGTATATGCCATCGACATCGACCATGCCAAGGCGATAGCAGAGTGTTACAACGCGCTTGGCATCAAGGCGGTGGCGTTGGACAGTAAGACGGCTGCCAAGACGAGAAAGAAAGCGGTGGAGGCTTTTAGGGAAGGAGAATTGGATTGCTTGGTGAACGTGAACCTCTTTGACGAGGGGTTTGACTGTCCTGACGTGGAGTATATCCAGATGGCTCGACCAACACTGTCGCTTGCCAAATATCTCCAGATGGTGGAGCGTGGACTGCGCATCAATAAGAAAGACCCGAAGAAGGTGTGCATGATTATTGATAATGTGGGTAACTATCGGAAATTTGGATTGCCTGACAGGTATCGTGATTGGGATGCCATGTTTGAGGGTGATATGCCTGGCAAGGGTGCGGTGCCGTCATACGTGAAGAAAGTCAATTGTATCATTGCCGTGGATGATGAGATGATGATGGTGAAAGAGGCTGAGACTGGCAGGAAGAAGATGACGGCTGAGGAGTTGAGGACGTTCAAGGAGAACATCGTGCCGTTTGAGGTTAAGGGTGAATGGAGAATGGGACTGAAATCGGGCGATGAAATCGTGTTGCCGCCTATCTATTCTTACATTTCCGATTTCAAAGGTATCTATGCGGTCTTTCATCCTGCCAATAATCATATGGTGTCGGGAATTATCGACAAATATGGGTATGTGATTGTTCCTGCAGAATACAGGGGATTCCATTTCATCAATAGGTATTCTGTATTGGGTATCAAGGATAATGGAAGTACGGAAAGGATTATGCTGTAAATCATGATGGAGCTGTTTGATTATCAAAAAGAAATGGTGGAACGGATTGGGAAGGCTTTTGGAAAGCTCCAATCCGTCATGGTTCAAATGCCGACGGGAACGGGGAAAACGTATCTGCTTGCAGCAGTAGTGAAGAGTGAAGAACGAAGAGTGAAGAATCCATGTGTGTGGGTTGTTGCCCATCGAAGAGAACTCGTTGTGCAAATAGAAGAAACACTTGCAAGGTTTGATTTGCCAACATCGACAGATGATGATACTGCTTTTATTAAAGTGATGTCGATACAGTGGTTGACGTTGCATTATCGGGAGATGAGGGAGGAACCTTCGCTGATTGTGATTGATGAGGCGCATCATGCGGTGGCGAAGACGTATGCGGAGGTGATGAGGGCATTTCCGAAGGCGAAGAAGTTGGGACTGACGGCTACGCCTTATCGACTGAAAGGTGAGGGATTTGCTGACTTGTTTGATACGTTGCTCACGTCTTGGAGCATGGATCGTTTTATTGCCAAGGGGCGGTTGAGCCTGTATGACTACTACTCTATCAAGCCGGATGGACTGGACCAGAGGTTGATTGACTCGCTTAAGAAGCGCGGGGCTGATGGGGATTATCTGCAGAAGGAACTGAATGAGGTGATGGATGTGAGGCCTTCGCTTGAAAGGCTTTGTATGACGGTGAAGAGGTATGTGGCGAGGAAGAAAGGCATTGTGTATGCCTTTAGTATTGAGCATGCGGAGCATATTGCGGAGTTCTACCGCCAAAATGATATAAACGCTGTAGCGATTAGTAGCAAGACACCCTCGAACGAAAGAAAGAGTTTGGTAGAGCAATTCAAAAAAGGTAAAATCCGAGTTTTGGTGAGCGTGGATTTGTTTTCGGAGGGATTTGACTGTCCTGATGTGCAGTTTATTCAGTTGGCGAGACCTACGTTGTCGCTGGCGAAGTACTTGCAGATGGTGGGACGTGGGTTGCGTGTGGCTAAGAGGAAGAGCTATTGCGTGATACTGGATAATGTGGGACTGTATCGGCGGTTCGGGATGCCTTCAGCTGACAGGGACTGGCAGCAGATGTTTGAAGGGAGGTCGCAGCTTGCGGATTCGTTGCAGGAGATTTGCATGAGGATTAACAATAGCTTCTGTCATTGGGGCAGCGTGGTGAGCGAGAATGAGGAGATGATGAAAATTCTTGGGCATGACAGGCAGAAGAAGATGATTGAGGACAACGAGAATGATGAGATTGTAGAGGATAAGGACGGATGGATTGACAGGCGGAGCGGACTGAGGTTTGCAAAGCGTCCACAGACGGTGAGACTGTTGGGTGTGGAGTTCTGTACGGAGGACGGTATGAGGTTCTATCCTCGCATCCGCTCCAAGTTTATTGACGACAAGGCTTACATCAACTTGAAATCATTGGAGTTGCAAGTGGGCAGAGGCATTAATTGGAAAAGGAAATATATCTCGATGGATGAACCTGACAAGGTGTATCAGTTGAAGGACAAGGCTGGTAGTGTGAGGTTATATGTGGATGATGAGGAAAATTGCTATGCCCAAGGAAATCCCGACATGGAATTGACTCCCATCGAGACACAGGTGGAGATGAATGATTATTGCCAGAAATACAGCAGGAAGGAGAAAAAGGCTGCGGAGAAGCATCAGAAGATTTATAAGCATGGACTTTTCTATCCTATTCATAATAGCAAGGTTTGGGAGCGTGATGAGGTGCAGAAAGGAGTTGACGAGATATGGTATGTACCCAAGGACGTGTTTGGCGAGAGCTATTGGGTGGATGGCATTTCAGGGTTGAAGCATTATGCCAAGCCTGTGGCGGAGCAGCGAGGATTTGTGAGATTGCTGAGAGAGAGCGACTGGTATTATGTTCGGAATATCCCGGATTTGCGAGATACCGTATTGAGAAATTGGCAGATTGTGGCTGATGACAACATTTGTGTCATTAACAGTGAGTTTCTATTTTTGAAGCAGGAACCACGGTTATGGTTCAAGATTTTGAAGAAGACGGATGACTTTTCTTATTTTGTGGTGAGAGAGTATAAGAATTTCTCTGGCTATGCTATTGATTCAGACATATACATCACGCAAGACAGTAGAAATGGGTTGAGATTGGAAAGTAATGGAGTGCCATACGTTCCCTATTTTCAAACGGTGTCGAGAGCTGAATTGCGAAAATATAATTTGTGATGAAGAAAATCAAACTTTATGACTATCAGCAGAAGATGCTGGAGGACATCATCAACGTGCTGACCACTGCTGTTTCCGGTACATTCTACAATGAGAATGGTAAGAAGGAGAAGGTGGGCAGTTCGGTGATGGTGCAGATGCCGACAGGTACGGGAAAGACCTACGTGATGGCGGCTGTGGTGAAATGGTTCCTTGATAACCATGACACGGACGAAGTGTGGATTGTAGCGCACCGCCGTGAACTGGTGGAGCAAATGCAGCAGACGCTGGACAGATTCTGTCTGGACTATGGGGAGAAGGAAATGGAGCTGAAAGCGAAAGTAAGGATAAGGGTGCTGTCCATTCAATGGTTGAACAGACATATCGGCGAACTGGAAGGGGCTGGGTGTACGCCAGGACTCATCGTAGTGGATGAGGCGCATCACGCCATAGCAACCTCCTATCAAGACCTGTTTGGCAGGAACAGAAAGGCTCTGAAACTCGGTATGACGGCAACTCCATGCCGCATGAACAAGAAATCCTTCAGCAAACTGTTCGAGATATTGCTGAAATCGCCCTGTACCAACGACTTTATCTTGCGTGGTTATCTGTCACCTTACGACTACGTGGTTATCGGCAAGTACTCCAACGATCAGTTGACCGTGAACCAGCTGAAGGGACGAGGAAGCGATGGCGATTATGCCATCAAGGAGATGGACGAGAAACTGAATATTCCGCAGACTATTCAAAGGCTTTATGACAGCGTAAAGAAATATGCTGACGGCAAGAAAGGTATCGTATATGCCATAGATATTGTGCATGCCCAGGCGATAGCCGCCTGCTACAATGCCCTTGGAATGAAAAGTGTGGCACTGGACAGTAAGACTCCTGCCAAGAAACGCAAGGAGATGGTGGAGGCTTTCAGACGCAGCGAGATAGACTGTCTGGTGAACGTGAACCTCTTCGACGAGGGTTTTGACTGTCCTGACGTGGAGTTTATCCAGATGGCCCGTCCTACGCTGTCGCTAGCCAAGTATCTGCAGATGGTGGGGCGCGGGTTGCGCATCAACAAGGAGAACAAGGATAAGGTGTGCATGATTATCGACAACGTAGGTAACTACCGCAAGTTCGGCTTGCCCGACAAGCCTCGTAACTGGGAGAGTATGTTTGCTGGGTTGAGGGCTGGCAAGGGTATCATTCCAACCTATGTGAAGAAGATGCAGAACATCATTGCCGTGAATGATGAGATGATAACGGTGAAGAAGGCGAATACGGCAAGGAAAAAGATGACAGCCAGACAACTGAAGGAATATCTGAAGAATGTAGAGCCTTTCCAGCAGGATGGCAGATGGGGACTGAGGGTGATGAACGACATCATTGTGAACCCCATTTATTCGTATATCTCTGACTTCCGAGGTGATTATGCAGAATGCAGAATAGGCATACAGAAATGTTTGTATGGACTATTGGACAGGAGGGGTAATATCATCCTGCCTCCGGAATATAAATACATATACAGGTGGAACGAACATGCGGTTGAAGTACAAGGTAATGATGGTTACAGCAGGACCATAGAATTGTAACGGCTAAGAAAATATAAAGATGGAACGCAAGAAACAGACTGGACATATCTGCCGATGGATGGCATGCGGTATCATGGCAGCCATTCTCATCATAGGATGTACCATTATGATCGGCCTATCAGAATGGCACGACAGGAAAGAGATAGAATGCAGGAACACAGAACTGCATGAGTGGCGCAAGGATATGCATGATTTGAACATGCATATCGCCGAGATATCGTTGCTTGGCGAGACGGTAGCAGACTGGGATCTGTCTCTTATACACATCTGACGCTGCCGACGATCGCATAAGTGTAGAT
>ENA-OZGC01001449-OZGC01001449.1-human-gut-metagenome-genome-assembly--contig:-NODE-1449-length-13394-cov-5.572082_pt1 | contig 13394 bp, 10 predicted proteins | sample MGYA00245109_ERZ653643 | MGnify/ENA primary metagenome ERZ653643 (study PRJEB26926, sample SAMN06165107) | human gut metagenome | biome: ENVO:00009003; feature: ENVO:2100002; material: ENVO:00002003... | reverse complement strand
GAGATGCAGCGTAGTCTCGTGGGCTCGGAGATGTGTATAAGAGACAGGTCACAGATGCCTGAACTTCTGCATCACAAAAAATATCGCCCGGGAATTACATCCTGAGCGATATTTTTTCCCCAGTTGGAGATTTTGAATTTGTCAGTTGACATTTGCAAAACGTCATACTTAATCGAGACAGACTGCCGATGCTTATCGGTCGGCATCATACTGCTACTTCTTCTTTATTTTGTAACCAATTTTCTCAAACGCGACTACGAAGGTTTCATAAGTGGCTTTCTTGGGGTCGTACACGATGGTAACCTTCTGGTCGCTTATTGAAGTGGAGATTTTCTTCGTTCCCTTGACAAAGCGTATGTTGCTTTTGATTTTGTTCTCACATTTCTGGCAGTGCATCTGCGGCTGGGTGGTGACTACCAAAGTGTCGGATGATGTCTTGGCCGAAACGTTTCCGGCTGCTAAGAGCATAAATGCTGTTAAAAGTTTCGTCTTCATGTTGTTCCTTATTATATTGTTGATGAAAATCATATCTTCTCCAGTTTGAACCTTACTCCCGCGTAAGCCATTGCTCCTGTGACTGGTCCCCACACCTGAGTGGCATCGAATGCCGCACTCCATGGATGATGGGACTGGACGATGGGATGGTCTATCCTGTAGTGGGTGAGGTTCTCTCCGCCCAAATATACGCTGAAGTGCCGGAACTCCCGCGTCACCTGCGCCTGCAGCTGGAAGTAGGCAGGATAGCGGCTTTGGTCATACAGTCTGCCTCCGCCATTCAGATGCCCGGTCACATCGAACTGCCAGAGTTCGAGCGGAGTCTTGTACGAAAGCGTGAGCAGACCTTTGTAACGTGATGTAAGAGGCTTTGTCCGCAGAACACCATCGTAGGCCGACTTGACGTCATTCAGACGGAAGGCTGCTGTGGCCGACATTCCGCTAAAGAAGGGATATGTGGCATCCACCTGGAATGTGTGGCTGTAACTTTTCCCATCAAGATTCTCAAACGAGAGGGTATGTGCGCCTTTTGCTCCATCGAAGTTCATTATCACCTGATGCTTGAAATCGGTATAGTAATACTCGGCATTCAGTTCGAGGTTCTTGTCGAAGAGAGGAATGTTCAAACCTACAGAAGCTCCCATGTTCCATGCCTCCTCCTGCTTGAGGTCAGAGGCGATGAAGACCTCCCTGCCGCTTTCCAGCAGCGGCACGTTCTCGGCCAAAACGTGAGGCGAACGATAGCCCTTGCCTACAGAAGCTCGTAGCGTGATGATGTCGGCCGGAGAATATTTGACATGCAGACGTGGCGTGAAGAAACTGCCGTAGTGGTTCGAATGGTCCCAACGGATGCCTGGCATGACGGTAAGCTTTTCGCCCAGCTTATATGTGTATTGGGCATAAAGGCCAGGTGTGGTCTCCCGTGCCACTTCTCTCGGGGCATCGGGCAAACTGCCGTGTGGATTGAAGCGCTCGGCATAGTGGTCGTGGTTGAGCGATGCCCCCACACTCATGTTGTGGTTCTCGGAAAAGTCTGTTTCGAACATCAGTTGGGCATATCCGTTCTTCTGTACGACATCATATTGAGTCTTCCCGAAAGAGTTGTCGGCATCATGCCACGAGCCGTGCAGCATCAAGGCAATGGATGTGTTGTGTTCGGCATCAAGCGTGAAGCCGTTTTTCCATTGCATCTCATAGCGGTTGGTTCTGACCGTAGTTGTGTAGCGGGGTTCCGATGGAGCGGAATCCGTATGCTTGGCACTTTGTCCTCCGTCGTGCTCGTCATGCAACCCGCGCAGCATCAGCTGGCTGATCCATCCTGGCGACACGTACGCCCATCTGTGCATGATATTGTATTGCCGCAACTTGGGCATGTCCATAAATCCATCACCGTTCCCGTCATGGTCCATCTGCCTGTTTTCAAAGTGAAGTAGGGTGGCCGTAGAGAGACGGTCGTTGAGATGTATGCTACCGTCGAGGTTGGCCTCCGTCTTCAGTTCGCTATCCTGATACACGTTGGCCCGCACCCCATCGGTACCTTGAGGCTTGAGAAACTCAATATTTATCTGTCCCGTAGTGCTCTCATATCCGTTCTTCACGCTTGAAGCTCCCTTGCTCACCTGTATCGACTGCATCCATGGCCCCGGCACATAGCCCAGGCTGTAGGGCAAGGAAGCGCCACGCAGATTGGGCACATTCTCTGTGAGCATCTGCACATAGGTTCCGCTCAATCCCAGCAGTTTTATCTGCTTCGCTCCCGTACCAGCATCGCTGTAGCTCACATCCACCGAAGGATTGGCCGTAAACGACTCGCCCAGATTGCAGCAAGCGGCACGTATGAGCTGGCCCTTTCCTATCAGTTCTGTATTATCCACCCTGGATTTCGCCTTGACGCCATTTGTGGCTTTCACCACCACATTCTTCAATTCGTGTGTGTCGCCTATGCTGTCGGTCTGAGCGAATGCCTGCTGAAAAGCGAACAGACACCCCAATATGCCCAATAAGAATATCTTCTTCATATACCTTTTTTTCTGCTTGCGTATGTTTTTCTGTCTATAATGCATCCAGAGGAGTTCTCCCTTCATTTCCCAGCGCCCGAAACTCCTTGGGTGTCATACCTGTCACTTGCTTGAACTGCGACGAGAGATGCGCAGGCGAGTTGCTCGCTGGATGGATCTTCTGCTGTCTCCACATCACCCAGACTGACCGTCTTCGCCTTGATGCCTTCAGACGCAAGAATATCCCTTACCGCGATAATGCAGCGCGGGCATACCATATTCTTTATCAATAGCTTCATCTACGTGCGATATCCTCTTTGCTTAAACTCGGTGCAAAGATATTGCTTTTCGCTATTACATTCTTTCAAAATTACGGGTAATACTTACAGTTTCAAGCAAAAACACGAATATGTGTCAATTACACTTCACCACGATTCCACCAGAACCCTATTAGAATATAAGGAGATGAAGGTTCCCTGTGCACTTCCAGTTGGTCATCATGACGGGGGAAAAGGTTTTCCGTTACCGTCCAACCCTAGGCTGGACGGTGGATGAAGCAAGCTTACTTTGCAAAGCCAATATATATTCTCCGACCGTCCAGCCTTGGGTTGGACGGTGGAGGCATGCAGCATACCCACCCCAGGAGGCAGAATGAAGTTTGCACATAAGATATCTGCTTTTCACTCGCAAATACGGTCGGCCTTGCATGATTATCATGGCAAGGGAAAAGGGGGAGTAGGGTAATATCCCTTTATACTACCACCCTTATAGATAAGACGATACGATTGGTTTGCGCTTATCCCATGCGTGAGATGCGCTCCAGTTCCTTTTCGTCGAGCAACTTGATGTTGCGGCCGTTGATAGCCACCACCTTGTCGCGGGCCAGCAGACTGAGAGTACGGATGGCGTTGTTGGTGGTCATGTTGCTCAGACTGGCCATATCCTCGCGGCTCAACTTGATTCTGAGCGTGCATCCATCTTCCTCCATGCCGTAATGGTCGCGCAGATAGAGCAGGGAGTCAGCTATCCTGGCACACACGTGCTTCTGCGTCATATTGACCAGCCGCTCGTCACTCTTGCCCAGAGCAACGGCCAGTTTGCGGATGAAGAACCAAGATAGGCTGGGGTTCTTTTCCAATAACGAACGAATCACATCAAGGGGGAAACATACGAGTATGGATGGCTCGAAGGCTGCAGCAGATGTGACAAAACGCTCGCCCGAGAAGGCGGCACGATATCCGAAATACTCCACCTCATCAAACACGCGCACTATCTGGCACCGACCTCCTATACCGTCGATGTATATCTTAACCTTTCCCTGTATCAGACAGAACAGCTCCTGCGGGATTTCTCCCTCCTTGTAGATGACTTCATTCTTGTCCAAACATCTCATCCTCATGCAGCTGAGCAGCTTGCCTTTCTCGTCTTCGGTAAGCGTAACTGCCAGCTCCGTCATGGCACCCAGTGCCTCCTCCTTTGTCATCAAATTGGCTAAAATTATTCTAAAAACAACTTCTTTCTCTACAAAATTACCATTTTTCCTGTACTTGTGCAAGCCAAGCAACTCAAAAGTGCCTCTCTGCCCCTGCTTTCTTGACATTTGTCCGTTATCGGATAAACTTTACAAAGGAAGCCGGTCATCAGAAAGGGTTGTGGCTCCCTGGCTGATGACCGGCTGGTATGACGCTTGGAAATATCGCCTCTTTATCTCCTTCTGCCGAAGATTCGGAGCAGATAGAGGAAGAGGTTGATGAAGTCGAGATAGAGCGTGAGACTGCCCATAAGGGCCAGTTTGGTGGTCTGCTCCTCGTCGCCTGTTGCTGAAGCATACTCTACCAGTTGCTTGATCTTCTGGGTGTCATAGGCTGTGAGGCCCACGAAGATGAGTACACCTGCATAATTGAGGATGACGGCCAGCCCCGAACTTGCCACAAAGAGGTTGACCAAAGTGGCTATTATCAGTCCGATGAGCAGCATCATGAGCGTACGTCCAAGGGCAGAGAGATCCTTCTTGGTGGTATAGCCCACGAGTGTCATGGCGCCAAACGTGCCTGCCGTAATGAGGAAGGTGGTGGCGATACTTTCCATCGCATAGGCAAGGAAGATGAATGACATGGTGACTCCATTGAGTACCGCATAGAGGGCAAAGAGGATTCCTGCCGTGGTGGCAGCCATCTTGTGGATGCGTGCAGACATCCAGATGACCATTCCGAGTTCAAGTGCGAACAAGGCGAAGATGAGCATGGGACTGGAAGCCAAAGCGTAGATGACGGACGGAGTGCTGGCCACCAGTACAGCCGTGAGAGCTGTCATCAGGAGTCCGAGAGCCATCCAGGCATACACGTTACGCATGACCTTTACAAATGGAGTGGCAATTTCTACCGAATTGCCTCCGCTGTGATTGTTCTTGTAATACTTTTCGTAAGCCATAGTATGTTATTTTTGATTTGTTCCGAAATTATTGTCCTTCAATTAGCAAAGATAGAGCTTTTTGCACAAATCTTTCATCCCTTGGGCAAAAAAAGTTGTCCCCTCCTGCTTCCAGACTGGCCAAGAGGCTGTCGAGGAAGGGGAGGGGACAGGCATTATCGCTTTGCCCGGGAGGGCAGATGGCTTATCGGGTCATTGTCCAGCCCAGCATCATGCCGTTGTAGCTCTTGAGCAGGGTAGATAGAGTGGCATTCGTGGTGAGCGAACTGCCCAGTCCGGTCATCACATTCAGCAGTTTGTCTGCATCAAAAAGCATGTGCAACTCGTTGCCGCTTACTGTGGCAGTACAGGTCATCGTGCTCACTCCCAGAGCGCCCGTAATGGTGAGGGTGCTGGTGTTGGTGTCGTAAGTGTAGGTGCCGTTATATGACTTGGTGTTGTAGGTAAATGTGCAGGTTTTGTCCTTATTGAGGGTCAGGTGACTCTTGCCTGCTATCATACCCATCTTCTTGAGGTGCTTGCTCAGGGTGCTTTCCACCTTATTGCTTACCACAGCACCACCTAATTTGGCCATGATGCTCTCGCTCTCAAACACCACCTTGGGTGCTGAATAGGTCCATGTACCCACCAGACTGCTTTCTGATGTCTTGGTTCCCAGCAGGCCCGTCAGTACGTTGAGCAGCTGTCCGGCACCGCCTGTGTTGCCTGTGAGAGCGCTTCCCAACAGACCGCCAGCCAGGCTACCGTTGGCATGAGTACCTGTTGAGGCGGTGCCTCCAAGGTTAGCCGAGGTGGAACTTCCCGATGTTCCCATTCCGCAGGATGCCATAGAGAGGCACAGCGTGGCCAGTGTGATGGCCTTAAAGATTCCTTTCTTCATAGCTTTTTCTCTTCTTATGAATGTATGACTATACTTGAATATTGCTAATACTTACAGTTTTATGATATGACTCCGAATACTTGTGAATGTAAAACCAGACCTAGGAATTTCCTCAGAAGTTACTCTTTCCCAGCCGTTTCCTCGGTATTCTTGTGGTCGAACATCTTGGTGAAGACACGTGGGAAGGGAGTCTCGAATGTCATAGGTTCGCCTGTGCGTGGATGATAGAAATGCAGACGGAAGGCATGCAGAGCAAGCCGGCCCATGGGATCACGTCCGTTTCCGTACTTCATGTCGCCGGCTACAGGAAGGCCCAAATCAGCCATATGAACACGTATCTGGTTCTTCCTGCCCGTCTCCAACTTGAGTTCCACAAGCGAGTATTGCTCGTTGACCTTCAGGCGTCTGTAGTGTGTGATGGCCTCCTTTCCGCCATTATCAGTTGGACTACTGAATGTTACAAACGCCTTGTTGTCTTTCAGCCATGAGTGCTGAGTGCCGCCTTCCTGCTTCATCTGGCCGCATACGACGGCTATGTATCGGCGGTCATAGACGATATTGTGCCAGTTGTTCTCCAGCACCTGTTCCATTTCCATGCTCTTGGCATATACCATCAGTCCGCTGGTCTCACGGTCGAGCCTGTGTACTACATGTGCCGTGCATTTGAAATGACGCTTCTTGAAATACTCGTCAAGTACAGTCTTCACGCAGAACTGGCTGGGATTGGCACCCATACTCAATATGCCTGGAGCTTTCTCGATAACGACAATATCCTTGTCCTCATACACGATTTTCACATACTTGTTGCTCAGTTCTGTGCTGCGCTTATGACGGCTGATGCGCACAACCTGGCCTGGATGCAAGGGATGGTCAAAACGTGTCACAAGCACGCGATCTACGCTTACTCCGTGCCCTTTGAGCAAATCCTTTACGTGGTTACGGCTCACACCAGCCATTTGCTTCATGATGAAATCCATGAGCTGAGATTCTTCCCGCACAGGGATTTCGAAGTATTTGAGTGCGGCATATTGAGCGCCGCTGAGGTTTCTTGGCATATATTTATCCTTATAATATATTATTTCTTTGCTCTAAAGCCGTGTGGCTTATTCATTTAAGCCTATTTACTTATTATGGTGATTATGTTTAGTCGGGTGCACATGCCTAATGAGTTGTCTGTTCCACCACCTTCTGTCTGAGGGGTTCTGTTCCTTGAACCATTTGCCATACTCATTTTTCTGATGTGTTCATTATCCTATTATGATGTGTTCTTTTCCTTGGGCAACTGATTATAACCGCATGCTCCAATAGACTATATTGTTCTCAGAAGCCTGACCAGAAGCGTTTCCAGTAGCTTGTATAGAGTTCGTCCCAGCGGAGAAGTTCGGCTCCAAGGAAATCAGAGGTATATCCGTTGAGATAATCTGTGGCTTCATATGTCTTACCTTGCTTGAGAAATTCCTGGCAGATGCTTCTCACGTAAGGAATCTCACGCACTCCCTTGGCCAAAAAATAATCCCTGGCAGGCTCGAGAGACTTTCTGCATTCACCCCAGCGAAGTGTTGCCATACGGTTGGTACGGCGGAACCTCCACAAGGCGGCATCTTCTCTGAAGGTGTGGTTGCCACATATCGAGAGCATTTCAGGCAGCTTTGTGCTTCCGCAATAGATAGGTACGCGGGGACTCTCTGCCGGGTTGTCAAGCGACATCCATACAACTCCGCCAACTGGTTCGGGTACATTAGAAAAGAGTTGGATTACAGTACTATAGGCACATACAGCAACTGCCACGGGACGTATCCACTTGCTGAAAGTGCTGTCTCCCATGGCTGCATAGAGCTCGCGCTCGTCTCTCTGCATCCACGGATTGGCCAACGGCGACACCATTATGGGCTTTTCCTCGCCTTCCACCTTCTTTTTCTTCTTGTCGGGAACCATCATATGAGTAGTGTAATCGTCCTCCGTACCTTCATAATAACTGCTCAGCAGCCTGTTTACATCTTCCACACTCACCAGCGTATCAGGCTTCACGCTTACAGGCAGTTCGCCTGCATCGGCACTCAAGTGAAGTGAAGGTGCCAAGGTGTTCATAATGAAGAACTCACGTGTACTGTAATTCTTCGCTTCACCCATATAGTTGAGGCCGCTATAGGCACGCCAGAAGGAGAAAGGCTCTTTGCCGTCCCACAGCTTCAGCTTGCGTGCCACACTGAACACATTATCCGATGCCATGAAGTTCATGGTGTCCTTCACGTCTATCTGTCCTATTCTGCTGATGTTGGCACTTACAGCTATCTCATCGTCGGGAATGCGCTGGGCAGCCCATACTCCACCCTTCTTCTTGGGACCTTCGCCGAAAACTTCAAAAATCCACACCTCTGAGGTGTCGGCTATGGTCAGGCATTCGCCTCCGTCGGCATAACCGTATTCGCGCACCAAGTCGCCCATGAGGCGTATGGCTTGACGGGCCGAAGTGCATCTTTGCAGAGCAATACGCTGAAGTTCTTCTATATAGAAGAGTCCGTCAGCATTCTGCAACGTATCCCTACCACCTATGGTTGTCTCGCCCATAGCCAGTCTCTTCTCGTTGATGCAAGGGTAGGCTGTATTGAGAAATCTGTAGGTATGCTCCACCTGAGGGATTTTACCCAGCACTTCCACCCTATCCTTTGACTCTGCCGTCTCAGTCCGCATGAGTCCCTTGCAGATATCCGTGGTAGCTCCAGGCATGTTGTAGCTTGCCGCCACCCAGTTCATCCAGGTGCGGTAGCGTCCGTCGCAGGTGTGGCTGGTCATTACTGACCCGTCGGCACTTGCCTTCTTGCCCACCATGATGCTGGTGCACGAGAGGTGTTCCAAGGGAATCTCCTCGGGCTCCACAGCCATTGTCACGGGTACAAAAGCCAACAATCCCATCGCCATCAGGGCCATTTCTCTTATGCTCATTTCCTGTTATTCCCTATATATATAATGTATAGTGTTCGCTTCAATCAATATCCTCCTCCTTCAGAAGGAATTCCATCAGGTCTTGCACGCTGCCGTTGAAGATGTTGCAATCCACTTGGCCGCGTATGCCAGACACCCTTCCGCAGTCGGTATGTTGCCACATTACCCATGGACCTTTGTAGGCAAGTTTCTCCACGTAGTAGTGTGCTATCCAGTAGGGATAAGGGTGGAAGATGGAATCGTTCAGATAGTCCATCTTGAACTTGTAACCTGTGTAGATGATAGGTTTCACATGATATCTTGCTTCCACCATATCGAGCCAAGTCTTCACGTCACGTCTGAGTTGCTGCGGAGTCAGGTTGCCCATCTTCTCCACGTCCAATACGGGAGGCAGGTCACCAGGCTCCAGATGCACCTGACGCATGAAGAAACGAGCCTGCTGCTTGGCATCTAATCCAGGCACAAAGAAGTGGTAAGCTCCTCTGATAAAGTCGTTTCGCTTGGCTTGGTAGAAGTTGTCATTAAAGTTTTCGTCCATCAGCGACGTTCCCTCTGTGGCTTTGATGATGACGAAGCGCACAGGGTCGTTGTTCATCGAAGCATTCCTCAGATGCTCCCATTCGATGTTTGCTTGATAATGGCTGATGTCTATACCCCTCACGCTATAGCCCTCGGGATAGACAGGTTCGCCATACATCGCCTTCCAGCGGAAGCTGAAAGGTCCCACGAAGAAATAGTAGAACAGTCCCACATACACTACCCCCACCAGCAGGATGCCTATCCACACCGGCCAGGAGCGCAGGCTGAAGCGCCTCTTCCCCTTCCGTCCCCTGCCATTACCCTTTCGGCTGCGCGTGCCTTTTGCCTGCCCTCTTTTGGTAGAGGCAGTACGGGTGCGGCCGTAAGATGATGATTTCGGGTGAGATGCCGACTTGTGGGTGTCCATCAGAGTGGTCTGTTATTGTTTCTTTGTTGTCTTTTTACAAAAAGAGCAATCCTCTCCGTGGTTGTTCACCACAGGAGAGGATTGCAGGAGAGTTATCTTACTCCTTCTCCAGAGCCAGAGTCTTGGTGCACTGGTCGCACACCTCTGTGGGACCCCAATACTGGATGGGACCGGGATAAACGTAGCATGTGTTCTTGGCCCACTCCTCACGATGAGCGACGAAGAACTTGAAGGGTGCGCCGTCCAGCTCAACCAGAGCCTTGCGGATAACGGGCTTCATGGCACCGTTACGGCGCTCCATGTTCATCATCATGGTGATGGGCACACCACCGGCAATCCACTCAGCAGCAGGAGCTGTGGTGTTCTTGATGATAGACATATAGCCAGTCTTGCCGTTGGCAATCAGTCGGCTTGCGTTGTAACCCAGGCTGTAGCAGTAGTCGGCATCGTAGTTAGAGGGAGCTGCACAGCGGCCCTCGTAACCGAAGAAGTGGTGCTGGGCGCTGAACTTACCGTTGAACTTGCCCTCCTTCTTCCATGCATCGAGCTTGGTAGCAACCATACGGCTGAGCAGTTTCTCTGTCTCGATGAGAGACACCTGAACGTTTCCGTGAGGGTCACGGTCAAGGCAAAGCTGACGAGCCACATCGGCGGGCAGAGACTCCAGGATAGCCAGGTTCTCGGGGGCGATATTGCTCTTCACGAAAGCAATCTGCTCCTCGGCGTTGGCAAACTCGCGACTCTCGCCTGTTGCGGGATCGGTGAGCACCTCATTCAGCTCTGCGATGAGCTTCTTGATGGCAGGGATGAACTCGATAAGGCCTTCGGGAATCAGGACAGTACCGAAGTTGTTGCCCTCAGCAGCACGTGCAGCCACGATGTTGGCGATATAGGTTACCACATCATCCAGTGACATATTCTTCTGCTCCACCTCCTCTGACACCAGACATACGTTGGGCTGTGTCTGCAGAGCGCACTCCAGAGCGATGTGAGAAGCTGAGCGGCCCATCAGCTTGATGAAGTGCCAGTACTTGCGGGCGCTGTTGCAGTCGCGCTGGATGTTGCCAATCAGCTCGCTGTAAGTCTTACAGGCTGTGTCGAAACCGAAGCTTGTCTCAATCTGGTCGTTCTTCAGGTCGCCGTCGATAGTCTTGGGGCAACCGATTACCTGTACGCCGTACTTCTTGGCAGCATAATACTCGGCCAGCACGCAAGCGTTGGTGTTGGAGTCGTCACCGCCGATGATTACCAGAGCCTTGATGCCCAGCTCGCGCAGGATTTCGATACCGCTCTCAAACTGAGCCTCTTTCTCCAGCTTGGTACGACCAGAACCGATGATGTCGAAGCCGCCTGTGTTTCGGTACTCATCGATGAACTCGTCGTTGAACTCCACATACTTGTGATCAACCAGGCCGCCAGGACCCATCAGGAAACCATACAGCTTGCTGTTGGGGTTCAGACTCTTCACGCCGTCGTAGAGGCCGCTTATCACGTTGTGACCGCCAGGAGCCTGACCGCCAGAGAGGATGATACCCACGTTGAAAGCCTCCATGGGCTTCTGCTCACCAGCCTCGAAGGTGATGACGGGCATACCGTAAGTGTTGGGGAACATAGCCTTGATTTCCTCCTGGTTGCCTACACTCTGTGTGGCAGCACCCTCTACTGCTACCACAGCGCCCTTCAGAGCCTGGGGGAGTTTGGGCTGATAGGCGGCTCTTGCCACCTGCAATGCACTTTTAATCATATTGTGTTAATTAAAATATTTATAAATTGCCGTGCAAAGATACAACAAAATTCTGCAATCAGCACCTCCCGTTAGCATGTTTTAGCACTTGGTTTTGGTCGAGTCACCTCGGTGGGCTTTCCCAGCCTTTCAATTTGCTCTATGGGCGAAGTGTTTTTGCCCGCTGGACGAAGCTGGTTTCGTCAATAATTCTGTTCTTCTTCCCTTCTTTGTCCACCCTCTTTCAATAGAAAAGCAGCAGGACAGACTTCGCCGGTTGTTTCGCCCAAACGGACAAGCTGTTTTGCTTGAACCCGTTGGCTGTTCCGCTGAAACACGAAGTCTGTTCTGCTGCTTTATATGTAACGAAGCTTGAGTTCTGCTTTAGAATGGCGGTTCGTCGTCTGGACTCAGGCTGGCAAAGGGGTCGCTTCCCATCATCTGATTGGTCAGATCCTCCTGTTGCTGGAGTTCCTCATCCGAGAGCTGAGGCGACGAGAAAGTGCCTCCTGCATCGGCTCCTCCCATCTTGGGAATGCCCGAAGGCTGCTCGTCGGCAAAGCGTGCGAACTCCTTCTGGAAGTCCAACCTGATATCTCCCACCGAACCATTACGGTGCTTGGCTATGATGAACATGGCTTTTCCGCGCCAGTCATTTCCGTGGTCGTCCTTGTCCAGACGATAGTATTCGGGACGATGGATAAAGCACACGATATCTGCATCCTGCTCGATACTTCCCGAATCACGCAAGTCACTCAGCAGCGGGCGCTTCTGGTCAAATCCCTCACGCTTCTCACCTTCACGGTTGAGCTGGGCAAGAGCGATAACAGGAATGTTGAGGTCCTTGGCCAATCCCTTCAGCGACTGGCTCACAGCAGCCACCTCCTCCTGTCGGCTGTTGATGTTCAGGCCCTTGGCATGCATTAGCTGCAGGTAGTCAATCATGATGCATTCCACTCCATGCTCGCGTACCAGGCGGCGGGCTTTGGTTATCAATTCGTAGTTGGTAATGGCCGGAGTATCATCCACATAGATGGGCGCACCTGTAAGTTGCCTTGAACGCAGGTCCAGTTGCTCCCACTCATGCTGCATGAGCTGTCCGCTACGCAGTTTCTCACCCGATATCTCCGTCACGTTCACCAGCAGACGCTGCACGAGCTGCTGGTTGCTCATCTCCAGACTGAAGATTGCCACGGGCCTTCTGTAATCCACCGCCATTCGTTTTATCATACTGAGTGCGAAGGCCGTCTTACCCATTGAGGGACGGGCTGCTATGATGATGAGGTCACTCTTCTGCCATCCGTTGGTGATCTTGTCCAGTTTCTCAAAGCCTGTGGGAATGCCGCTCATGCCGTCCTTCTGTGCTGCAGCCTTGTTGATCATGTTGAACACGTCCGTGATGACCGGGTCAATCTGCGTGTAGTCCTTCTTCATGTTCTGCTGCGAGATGGCATACAGCTGCGCTTCAGCCTCCTGCATCAAGTCCTTCACGTCCATCGTGGGGTCGTAGGCACAGGTCTGCACATAGCTGCTGAAGGTTATCAGCTGGCGGGCCAACGCCTTTTGAGCGATTACGCGGGCATGATACTCGATGTGCGCACTACTGCCTATCTTCATGTTTATCTGCATGATATAGGGAGTGCCACCTGCTTCCTCCAGTTCGCCATTACTCTCCAGCTGGTCCTGAACAGTCATGATATCCACGGGACGCTGCTCTGTGCTCAATTCTTGGATGGCTTTGTATATCAACTGATTCCTCTTGTCGTAGAAACTCTCGGGCTTTAGGATTTCGGCCACAAGGGCATAAGCCTCCTGGTCTATCATCAATGCACCCAGCACAGCCTCTTCCATATCAAGGCTCTGAGGCTGCTTGTGCCCATACTGGTCCACGTTGGGAACCTCTACTATCTTTACTGATTTCGTCTTGCTTCGTGTAGGCATGCTATTTCCTTGCTTCTCTCTTTCGGAGAGCAAAGATAT
>ENA-OZGC01001448-OZGC01001448.1-human-gut-metagenome-genome-assembly--contig:-NODE-1448-length-13395-cov-6.002024_pt1 | contig 13395 bp, 11 predicted proteins | sample MGYA00245109_ERZ653643 | MGnify/ENA primary metagenome ERZ653643 (study PRJEB26926, sample SAMN06165107) | human gut metagenome | biome: ENVO:00009003; feature: ENVO:2100002; material: ENVO:00002003... | reverse complement strand
GGTGTCATACTTTGGGAGATCTCGTGCCGGTAATTATGCCCGATATCTGTATTCGATTACTTTCGATTTGGATGGTGTTGAGATGCCTCAGCTTAGAGATACTTTCCATCAGATGAACCGCGGGTTTATTCCGTCAGCTACCTTTGTTGTGAACAGCGGGACAGGACTTCACTTGTATTATGTTCTGGATAGTCCGGTGGCGATGTATCCTCAGAATCAGAAATTTTTGAAAGAATTGAAATATGTTTTGACACGTAGAATTTGGAATCGATTCACATCCAAGATTGAAGAACCTCAATTGCAAGGTGTTCTGCAGGGATTTCGTGTTGTCGGCAGTGGAACAAAGCTGGGACTTGATTATCCTGTTGTAGCATATCGGTATGGTAAGCCTGTATCTATTGAGTATTTGCTACAGTATGTTCCGGATACAAATGGTGATCTTCAGCGTGTGACTGGGATTTTGGAGCAAGGAACTATGTCCATTGATGAAGCCAAAAAGAAGTATCCGGATTGGTATGAGCGGCGTGTGGTTCGCGGCGAACGACGTGGACGATGGATCGTGAAGCGGGATTTGTATGATTGGTGGTTGCGAAAGATAGAGACGGAGATCCACGTTGGACACCGATTCTATGGCATTATGACGTTGGCTATATATGCTGTGAAGTGCGGTATTAATGAAGATGAGCTGCGGCGTGATGCGTATCGACTGTTAAAAATTTTTGATGATATGAGCTATGAAGATTCAAACCGATTTACTGAGGATGATGTGATTAAGGCTCTGGAGATGTATAACGAGAATTTTGTGACATTTCCTCGTGAAGATATTGCGAAGTATTCTGGCATTCCGATTCCTGCTAATAAGCGGAATTGGAGAAAACAGGCTGATCATATTCAATATATGAATAATCAGCGAGAGTTTAAGGTGTTAAAAGGTGAATGTACAAATGGAGGACGTCCTGATAAATATAGCGTTATCCGAGAGTATATGCTTTCTTATCCGGAAATTAAAAAGAAGACGGAAATTGCTGCAGCTTTAAAGATAGATAGGCACACAGTTGGAAAGTATTATGATCAGATACGTGCAGAGCTCGATCGTAAGAGCAGACTTGTAACGCCGCAACGGCGTATTATGGTTGAGAACGGAAGAATCGTTGTAAAAATGATTCCATCTCAAGAATTAAGTGAACAGTTGATTGATGATGTAAAATTGTCATAGTCTGGATTATTGTATTAAAAGAGTAAGGGAGAAGAATTGTGGAGCAGCAAGAAACTGTGGAATACATAAAGACTATAAGAGAAATTGCTGATGAAATTGGAGTATCTAAACAGGCAGTGTTCAAAAAAATCAACCGTCAACCACTATCAACTGAGTTGATGGGGTTGACGGCAACTATTGGCGGGCGGTTGATGGTGTCGGTTGATGGTGAAAGGTTGATAAAACGAGCTTTTTGTGTCGATGCTGCAGATTTAGCACGTCAACCGTCAACTCAAACTGTCAACTGTCAGCCGTCAATCGTCAACCAGGTTGACGGAACGGTTGACGGTTTGACGACAGAAAATGTCCCGGAAAGTTTAGATGAATCAGCTCAGAATGAAGACGATGGCGCGAAGAATGAAATTGTTTTTTTGCGGCAGCAAATAGAGACTATGAATAATCAGATGTTGCGGCGAGATGCAATGATTGAATCCCTGAATAAGGAACTTGAAAAAGAGCGTGAACACAACAGGGAGAAAGATCGGCAGCTTCTTGATACGCTCTCAAAACTTGCTGAAACACAAGTCGCATTGGCTGTCGGGCAGAGTGCTGAGAAACAGAAAGAACTTGCCGAAACTTTGATCGAAGGGCAGCAGAAGATGGATGAGGTACAGCCTGATTCGGTAGATATCAGGTATGGTGAGTTTGAAGAAGAATCTCAGGATGAGCCCAAGAAACGAGGATGGCTACGGCGTGTGTGGCGGGCAATTACAGGGAGGAATTTATGAGACAGAAAAAAGAAAATCACGAAAAAATCAAAACTGTCCCGTAGTGGGCACTTCTATGGATCGTTCATGAAGATTTGGTTTTATTTGAGAAGAAAGACATCTGGACGTTTGTCTGCATATAACTCGAGTTCCGGAGTGAATCCGTTTGCGCCGAACAATACATAATAAGTGTTTCTGTTCTGCAGATTCCATTTTACAGCTTTTGCTTTTTCCTCCAAAGAGGACAGAACATTGATTCCGACCGGTTCTGACCAGTATTTGCATTCTCCGAGAATTAGATTCTTTCCATCCGGATCAAGAGCGGCAATGTCGATTTCGATATTGCTGTCCCAGTAACGTCCAATTTTTGAAAAATGGAAATCCCATGTATTGGCGATGTTTAGTTCCCACATTTTTTCACGGCAGACATCCTCATAGACAAAGGCTGTATGGTGACTGATAAATCCTTTGCGAATCTTCGACATGACAATATCTCCGTTTCCGCTTTCAATAAAGCTAAAATTGGGATAGATAAAAGCGAACCAAAAACGGAGATAGTTGTCTTTGATTTTATAAAGACCTTTTTTGCTTTTATCTGGATTATCTTCTGTGATGGGAACTTCACGTTCTAGGATATCCAGATCAATCAGCGTTTTCAGATATTTTGTAAGACTGGTGGCTTTGGTTTCCAATACTGTTGAGATGGCGGACAACTTTGTATTTCCTGCAGCAATGGCTTTGATCAGAGCGAAGTAGCTGCCGATTTCGCTGACCTCCTGTTGCAGCAGAAAGTGTGGCTCATCATAGAGATAACCGGAAGGATCGAGAATATTCCGTTCAATGGCTTCATAGATGTCATCTTCTTCCCGAAACATTTCAATGTACTTGGGAACGCCACCGGTTACAGCATACCTTTCGATCAGCTGATTTTCATCAGCACCGGGGAAAAACTGTTTGTAGTATTTGAATGGGATTTGCTTCAGCCGGATTTGTGCTGTACGTCTGCCGTAAAGCGGACTGTCATAGTTCAGCGTTTGAGATTTCATCATTGAGATGAGTGAGCCGCAAAGAATAACCATTACCGATTTGTTTTTCAGCTGTTCTTCCCAAATCCGCTGAAAGATGGAGGGAAAAGCAGGATTGGACTTACCTATATACTGGAATTCATCCATGACGATGATCGGTTTTTGTTCAAAGGGAGTATCTATGATTGCTTTAAAAATAACATCCCATGAGGAAACGGAAGCATCCCGGAGCAGATCGTTTTGGATGAAATCGGCAGCTTTTTCCCGGAAATCATTCCGGTTTTGGATTTCCGGTTCTTCGCTGGCGAGGAAAAACAGGGCATTTTTATTCCGGATAAACTCAGATATCAGAGATGTTTTCCCGACACGCCGCCGTCCGTACAGGATGACCAGAGACGATCCTGTACGGGCATATTCATTTTCAAGGGTTTTCATTTCGGATTCACGGTCGATAAATCTTGTCATAACAATCACCTCACAGATAGGATAACTGATTTCGGTTATATTATACCACATGAGAATTATAATTTCAAGTATAATAAATTGAGGTATAATCTGAAAAATACATTTTTTAGAAATCGAACCTGTAGTTTTACCGAGTACGGAGTGAAGCAAAACATTACTCATTTCCAGTGCGGTATGTAATGGAAGTATGTCAAACCGATAGAAGAAATCCCGCCAGAGAACTGTATGTCTGCCGGCGGGATAGTGTAGCTATTGTGTTGGACAAGTTGAGTTATACAGATTGCTGCGGAAGCATTGGGACATAGCAGGATCAATGTGATTGTGGGAAGTTAATTGACAAGAACATTAATTAATAAGAAAATGGAATCATATTTGTTTAATAAAGCTTTTTCAAAATACTCGATGCGCCATATATTGTATAAAATGTAGCAAAAATGGAAGTAACAAGCGATACTAGGTGTATGCTCATATTACTCCAAGTAATGGACGTATTTTCATTCATATTGTTAATTACAACAAAGAAAAGAGCAAGTAAATTAGAGTATTCGAGAGTTGACTCCATACAATAAATATACGATGTATCAAGAGAGTTTTTTTGATAAAAAGAATGTATTGTGAGAAAAGTGTCTCTATTGACATACCCATATATTTCGCGTTGTTGACGTGGGGGATTAATGTGAACTAAATTATAGTATTCTAAATCAACAGGAAATTCTTCTCCACATAAAAATAAATTACTGTACGGTTGTATTGTTAAAAGTGAAGAGGGAACTAGCAGGGTGTCGTTTGGAATTTGGTTATAATTGTTTATTTTTTTATCCCCGACGAAAATATAATTGTAATCAACAAAATTTTTTTGCTCGCAATATCTAATGACTATTTGTGTTGTTGGATAAGCGGAGGTATTTTTTGAATGAAGAAAGCAAGGAATATTGTAGACGAGATTGATACCATGATTTTTTACGTTCCAATCAAGACAACTAATTTGATAGTTGTCGAGGTCATATTGACAAAATTTTTTGGTTGATGTTATACATATATCTGTTGTGCCAGAAGAAAAGAAAAAAATAGTATTAACAAGAATAATGGCGATAAGTGTTAATTTAAGTGTTTTATTCATAAAATGTGTGAGCCTCATTCGCCCAATGGTTATTTGTGTGAATGAGGCTCACCGTCTATACTCCTAAATTGTTATTTTAAGATAGAGAGTAATGTAGTACCCAGGTAGTATTTAATGCGATTCTTTGCGTGTCAGCGTTAAATTCACAGATTAAATTGTAGAAATCACCAGGGCTTCTTATGAAGCCATCCATAGCGATTTCCATACTTCCCATGGCAACATCATAAAATTCTTCTTGCAGAGCAGCAGTTTGTTTATAGATCTTATATGAACCAAAAGTGTAGGATTCCGTACCAATACCGGAAATATCCAAAATGTCATCAATATAACCTATTGCACCACTTACCAAATAATCATCAATTACCCCGACCATAATACTTGCTATTTTAGAGGCTGTTGATGTTCCTTTGGTTCCTAAACCGTTAAATTCTCTTGATACGACTACATGGCTACTATCGTTCCCTTTTTTCTTTATCTCGATTGACGGATAGAGAGAAACGGTATCGTTTCCACCTAAGAGATAATCAAATGTATCTTGTGAAGGATAGTATACAACTGTTTCGTTTAATTCGACTTCAACCTGCAACATGTTTTTTGCACTATATACTTCATCCCCTTCCACATATCCTTCACGGGTGTTTCTGCCAGTAAAAGATAAAATCATAATTCTGGTGTAAATATTCGAACTTCCATATTTTGTGGATGAGTATGCAAAATAATTACGTTCGTTTGAGATTAATACTCCTCGTGACCATTTGTCTGTTTCAGACATGAATACACTGTCAGGAACATCATATGTATTATACAAAGGATTATGGCTAGACGCTGATCGTGTATTAAGAGCGGTTTCTGAATCAGCGGCTGCTGTTGCAATCATTTCGTTGTATTCATCTTCCGTCAATGTAAACGATTGAGTAGGAGTATTTCTGTAATAAAATTCATTTGCATTTTCGCGCAGGATAGTTTCATCTGAAGAAGAGAGAATATGTACAGTGTTAATTATATTGGCATTAGTGATCGTATTGTTGCAAGACACCTCTCCCTGCCAATAATATACATCATTGGACGACTTTTCCTCAAAGATAAGGCTCAGTACTTTTTTCCCAATCAAATCGTAGTTAGCGGGCATTAGATCATGTACATTAGCATTGTAGGTCATACTAATATTAACGATATTAAAGTATGGGTCGGCGAAACCGACTGTGGAAAAAATGAAATGATCCGAATTTACATTATTTTCAACAGCCGAAAGTGGAGTCGTAGGAATTGAGTATGAATTGTCATTAAACTGAAATTGTAATCTGTAATCCGAAGTTAGGATAACACCGTGAATAGAGGTGTCGAACATTTGTTTGTTATCTACTTCAACATTTACACCATCATGGAATATTTTGCCGTATAAAGTATCAGCGTGAAACAATACATCTGATGTAGTATCTGATATATCAGTGATATTAGATGCGGCGATGTTGACTGGTATACATACTATGCATAAAATCGCGAGCACAAGCGATAAAATGTGTTTCATGACTGTTTCCTTTCAATATTTTATGAACATTTTTCTGAGACTGTGCGGGTGATAGTTTCAGACGAACCTCTTGCTGTAACTGCAGCTTCGAGTTCAAGGGTATAAGTACGGCCTTTAGTTCCGGTAAATGATTCATTGATTGTGACAAAGGGCAGATCAGAATCAATATCCCAAGAATTGATTTCGCGGCCGGACTCATACAATGTCAGAGTGCCGGTAATGCTTGTTGCAGAACTTATAGCAGTAATATCACAATAAACCGTTCCTTCTGTACCGTCGAAAGAAATTTCGCAGGCTATTCGGTTGACGTTATCCCACAGAGGTTCAATTGGAACAATACTAACTGCCAGAACACTGGATGCTAAACAACTTACCATAAGTATTGCAAGTACAATTGTTTTCATAACTTTTTTCATTTTGTGTCACCTCGTATAATATAAGAGTAGTAGTTTTTAGCGTTCCTCTCCAAGAACTGTATAAAAATGCTATACTGTAATGGATGCTGTGGATTGGTCGCATCACCTACCGCAAGACGGTTGCAAGGAGGCTCCGACCACAGCCCTTTACGAGTTTGTTAATTAGTTAGATACCGCAGCAAGTGGAGATGCAAGACGGTTTATTTAGAACGAGGTTACAAGACGTAAAGTGCCCTGTGGATTCGTACAGCATCAAATAAACAAACTGCGAGGTATCTATTATGGTTTATGTCGGAATCGACGTCGCAAAGGACAAGCACGACTGCTTTATCGTAAACTCCGACGGTGAGGTTCTGTATGATGTGTTCACCATACAGAACGACATGGATGGATTTGAAGATTTGCTGTTCAAAATCAAGACTGCTTCAAAAGATTTGAGCAAAGTGAAAGTAGGACTCGAAGCCACGGGACACTACTCTTGCAACATTCTCGGATTTCTTCATAACAAAGGTCTGACTACCATCGTTATCAATCCGCTGTACACCAGTCTGAGCCGGAAGAGCGTCAGTCTGCGTAAAACCAAAACAGACAAAGTGGACGCCCGTACAATTGCGAGTATGATCATGTCTGACGTGAGCTTAAAGCCCTACTCAGACACAGTATACCACAATGAAGACCTAAAGTCACTATCCAGATACAGATTTGATAAAGTTTCTGACAGATCAAAGCTGAAACAATCTGTTTCCCGCCTTGTAAATATCCTGTTCCCGGAACTCGAAAAGCTTGTATCAACACTTCACGCAAAAGCCGTTTATGCGCTTCTTTCCGAGTTCCCCGGCGCTCATCAGGTCGCTTCTGCCAATCTGAAGCATCTGACGGCTTTGCTTTCCACTGCATCCAAAGGACATTTCGGCAGAGAGAAAGCAAACGAAATCCGTGAAGCGGCACGCCGTTCGATCAGCTCATATCTTCCTGCAAAATCATTGGAGCTCAGACATACCATCAAGCTGATTCATGAATTGAACGCAGAAATTGCTGAGATCGAGACAGAGATCAAAAAGATCATGGATTCCATCGATTCACCCACTCTTTCCGTGCCGGGGATCAGCTATGCTCTTGGCTCTGTCATCGTTTCCGAGGTCGGTGATTTCTCACGTTTTGACAATCCGGACAAGCTGCTTGCCTTTGCAGGCTGTTCTCCGTCTACATACCAGTCGGGGCAAATCTATTCCACTCATGCAAAGATGGAAAAGCGAGGTTCAAAATATCTGCGCTGGGCACTCTTAAATGCAGCAAAATATGTCTGCAAATGGGAGCCGACCTTTGCCGTTTATCTCAGGAAGAAGCTGGCGGAAGGCAAGCATTACAATGTTGCTGTGTCTCACGCCGCAAAGAAGCTTGTTCGCTTGCTCTCCCATCTTGAAACTACGGGCGAGAAGTACATTCCTCAAACTCTCTCTTGAACCCGAGCTAACAAATACATACTGTACCAGCCGGCGCCTTGACAAACCGAAGCATACAGATGCTACAATTTTTCAAAACGAGGGCGCATTCCGGCTTTGTTGTCTTGCTCTCTCCGTCGCCCTCGCTGGTTTTATTCAGCATCTGTATGCTGTTTGTCAAGGGCGGCGCATTTTTTTAACTTTTTTCATTTTGAGGCTTGACTTTTTATAGTTAGTCTCCTTCTTTTTGGATTTATCTCACTATATATAACGAATGAAAATCGGTGAAAATCTCATTTTAGAAGAAATTGTAAAAAAAAAAACAGATACCGGCGGTTTTTTGAAAAATACGGTACCTGTTTTTGATTTAGATCATTGATTTACTTCGAGCATTTTTTTCATTTCTTCAAGACTGATAAATCCGACTATGCTGTAATCATATCCGTTAATAGACCATGTTAGCATATTTTCATAACCGGCTTCTCCTATTAAAAAGATTCCTTCCACTGTTGATACAGAAGTTGATTCAATCGTGTGGTGTTCTGTGTCATAGAAGGTTTCTTTTTGTTGATGTGGAGAAATAGTATAGGTAAGGAGTTCATTGGAAGCATTCATGTAACGTGCAGTATAATAGTCATTTTTATCAACTTCATGTAAGAGGGTATATCCTTCTGGTACAGAAATTTCTTTTTGCATTTCTGGAGCTCCTGAATCTTCAGAAGAAAAGTAGACTGATACATATTCGGAGTACCATGTAATGAAGGCATTCGCAATTTTTTCACGAAGTGGTTTTATAGCAACACAGGAGACAAATGTTAAAGTTGCGATCAGCATCAGGCATATAGCTACTCGTTTGCACCATAGTACGGAACTGCGGCTGAAACTGATGAAGCGGTATCTATTGAGTAATTTTTTTAACTTTGCCTGAAATTCAGGGGAATATTCGTGAGGAATTGCGTTGTAAGTATCGAACATTTCCAATTCCTCATCGATCAGCGGTTGGATTATAATTCGCATTGCGGCCGCTTCAAAAGAAGAATCTGCTTTATTATGGTTTGGCATTTTTTGCCTCCTCAATGATTTTTCTGAGTTCTTTTTTTGCGCGTTCGAGGTGAGTGCCGATTGTACTTACTGGAAGATGCAACTGGCGACTGATTTCTGGATTGCTCAGATTCTCTTTGTATCGCATGATCAGCACGAGTTTATATTTGGGTTTCAGTTTTACAACATACTGCTGGAGCAGACCGAAATCAAATTCGGAAAATAAATCGGGCAATTCATCCTCGACGGTAGTTGTCATGTCAGATTCGTGGAGCAGGTATTCGTCTGAATTTTGTGATGAGTACTTCTTGTTTTTTCTATAAATATCTATTGCGGCATTTTTTACAATGGATGATACGAATAATTTTGTGTCGTTTTCATTCATCGTGAAAAAATCATCGATATTTGCGCAGATATTTTCTGCAGCCTTCATGACAGCATCTTCGGCATCCATGTCATTTTTTAGAATATTAAATGCGATCCAGTACATGGCATTTTGATATTTTTTAAACAGAATGCCCGCTGTAATACGTTGCTCTTCGGTTTCCAGTGTATTTAGAATATAGAGAAAATCTAACAAGCGGTATCTCCTTCTACGAAAGTTTGTTCTGTGTTGTTGATACGCACGGTCATAAATAAATTATACAACATAATGAGGATTTTTGAAATGAGTAGCATGGAAAAATCCGATAAGATTTTTGAATTTCATGAAAAAAGCGTACTGCTATAGCATGAAGGGCGATTTCGGAAATTCAAATAAACTCATATTGTTTTCGATAGGTAAACAATATGAGTTGGGGATGTCCGCAGACATCTGGGGGAAACGTCCCCAACAGGAACGGACGGATGTGCTTCCAGAGATGAAGCGTACGCGGGAACTGGAGAAAGTACAGACGGCCGAGCCTGCGTCTCCGTAGCCCCCTCGGAGAGCGCATTGCACTTTCACACTTACATCAACCGATTGTCAACCGGTTGATGTAAGTGTGAAAGTGCTTTTGCGTTACTTTCTCACCAGAAAGTAACAAAGAGGTTGACGGCTTGGTTTTTCTATGGTATAATATGATTGTCGAAATGGTGATCCATAATGAAAAAACGCAGCGTGTTCCACCGTTGCGTTTTATGTCTCAAACAGAAAGGATGTGGATTTTTATAGAAGTAACTATTGCTGGCATGATGGGAAAAGGCAGCATCCGGCACAACAACAGGACCTTCCATGCGGCCAACGTAGACAGAGAACGGACGGCGCAGAACGTGATTTTCTGCAATGAAAATATTCAGAAAGTGTATCACGAACTGTTCGATGAAGCATTGACAGAATACAATGAGAATAAGACGAAAACACGAGATAGGATTCCGAATTACTACGAACATATCCGGAATGGAAAACAGGAAAAACTGTATCAGGAAGCGATCTTCCAGATTGGAAACCTGGAAAGCTGCGGGTGCGGCACAGAAAGCGGGGAGCGAGCTGCCGTCGTTCTGAAGAAGTTTGCAGAGACCTTCAGCGAGCGGAATCCGCATCTGCGGGTATTCAATATGGTTCTGCATATGGATGAGGCGACACCACATTTGCACATCGACTATGTGCCGGTGGCAACTGAGCAGACCCGTGGACTGTCTACTAGAGTTTCTCTGAAACAAGCCTTGAAGCAACAGGGGTTTGTCGGCAAAGGAAAGAACAGAACCGAATGGAATTTGTGGATGGAGAACGAAAAAGAAGCGCTGAAGTCATTGGCTACCGAACAGGGCTTCGTAGTGATCTCGCTGGGGGAGACACGCACGCACATGGCATTGCCGGAATATAAGGCTGCCATGAGAGAAGTGGAAGCTGTAAACGCAGAGCTGGCACAGACAAAAGCGGAAGTTGCGGCGGAACAATCGAAAAAGGAAATGCTGCAGGGCGAAGTGAAAGACCTGAGGAAAACCGCGGGACGGCTGAAAGCGGCAGAGAAAGTCAGTATGGACTTAATGGATATTCAGCCGAATCAAGGATTTCTTGGAAGCGTAAAAGGAGTTACGATTGAAGAAATCCAGAACCTAAAAGACCTTGCTGTTAAAGGTGCAGCAGATGCCCATGAACTGGAAAAAGTGAAAGCAGAAAATGTCCTGTTAAACAAAAAGGTTCCGAGTGTTCATGGGCAAATGGTGGTTCAAAAGCAGATTGGCAATCTGACACAGGTGAACAGCAGATTGGTAAAGGAAAACGAATATCTGAAAAGCTGTCTGAAAGAAGAACGGAGTTTCACAGATCGACTGATTGATAGTGTAAAGCGTATGCTGGAATTCATGGAAATGAGTTTGCCGGAATCGCTGAAGCCAGTGCTTGACGGCGCAAGAAAATTATTGCCGAACCGGAAAGAGTCCGAACGATGTGGACAGGAACACAATACAAGAAAGCACGATCTTGATTTGTGAGAAATAGAGACTTATGATGGCGGAGATAAATATCAACGTATGCACGTATGAAGATTTATTACAGCAGACTATAGCGGTTTGAGTGTTTTTTTAGATGAAGTCGGTATGAGTGTGAATTGCCGTAGAAAGATGCCCCCGTTTTATTTTCTGAAAATCTAATGAGATTGTAGAAAGCGATAGCAGACCTTGAAGCTGGCAAAGGGACGGTACATGAATTGAACGAGATGGAAGATGATGCACAAGAAATGTATTGATAATAACAGGAACATAGCCCCGGACATGGGCTATGTTCCTGTTAGAATTCATAGTGTGAACACATACTGATAATTTTAATGGTGTGTGTTTCCTCGTACACTTGATATACAAGCCGGTGCATTATGTTGATCCGGCGTGAAAAAGCCCCTTGAAGATCTCCCTGCAGTTTTTCACAGGGCGGAGGTGTACGGTATGGATCTTCCCGAAGAATCTCAATCAGTGCTTTTGCCTTGGAGTCCAGCTTCGCTGCTTTCAGATTGGCAATGTCGGCTGCAGCTTTCTTTGTGTAGACGATGGCGTACATATCACCACTCTACCTCGCTCTCCGGGATACACTCGGACAGCGGTGTTTTTAGCCCATCCACGATCTTCTCTTTCATACCGGGAATGGAACTGAGGTTTAGGGTTTCAATCAGACCGTTGTAATCTTCTTCACTCAGAACGACAGCATTGCCGTTCTTGGTGGTGACGTTGATGGGTTCATTGAATCGGATTGTCTGTTCAAGAATTTCAAAAATGTTCTTTCTGAAATGAGTTATATTGATGTTTAGCATGGCATTAGTCCTCCGTGTGTACATTATAGCGTACATCGCGGCGTTTGTCAAGAGATGTGTACCGTTTTACGTACATTTACTCGAAACCTCTTGAAAATTTATGCCAAGTGTGGTACAATGTTGCTGCGCAATACAAAAACTCAATGATAATAAACACCCCACTGATTTCTGGTACGGTTGCAGGATGATTTAGTGGGGGAAAATTATTGCAGAAATGGCGAAAAACTCATTGATAATAAACGCCCCCTATATATAGGTATTCCCTGAGATTTCTCTTTCTCTATCTAAGATAAGACAGAAAGTCGGAGGGGTGGTTGGGGTGAGGATTGTGCCTGTTGAATTGTGTGAAACTCGTTAGAGTTTTGCACAATTCAACAGGCACAATCCGAGGGGAAGGCGGGGAGGTGACTTTCTGCTTTAGTCTTTTGCTCCCCGCCTTCCCCTTTTTTGCAGAGACTTTATTTGATTCGGTTTTCTTTGATCGTCGATACTTTTCCACCGCCTTAGCGGCGCGTAGCGCAGGCGTTAGCCTGTGGTAAAGTATTGGCGGGTAACCTACTAAACTACAGTCGAGCAGATTTCGCTTTTGAAGCGGTTTGTGGGCTTGTAGGGCGGGACAGGGATTTTAGTTGATTTCCTTTCAAGGGGTGAATGAGACGCTCACCCCTTGAAAGGTTCAGAACGCTTAAGTTTGCCGGTCAGTTTGGTTTGGATAGTTATACTTAAAGACAGTGTATGCACGTTGAGGTGATTTTATGCAGGAAAATTTAGAAGTCAGCCCGTATATTCAGAAGCAGCGGGCGTTGTATCTTGAAAAAAACGAATGGTTAGATGCTCATTATGAGCGGATCGAACCTCATACGTTCTATCGTGAGATCTTTCCTATCGGCTCTTTCGAACGTGAGGGGCATTTTGAGGACGCGAAAGGTAATGGTATAGGTATAACTGTTACGGGTAAAGAAGATGGCTCTGATGTGGCTGAAAACGCTTCAGAGCGGCGCGGGAACGGTGTTGGTGTGGCGTTTTATTCGAAGGGACAAGTAAAAAAATTTGTTATCAACGATGGACATGAAAGTTTGGATGAATTGATTGGGGCGGAGTTTGCGATTTTGTCGCCGGTGTCATACTTTGGGAGATCTCGTGCCGGTAATTATGCCCGATATCTGTATTCG
>ENA-OZGC01001445-OZGC01001445.1-human-gut-metagenome-genome-assembly--contig:-NODE-1445-length-13414-cov-6.758365_pt1 | contig 13414 bp, 9 predicted proteins | sample MGYA00245109_ERZ653643 | MGnify/ENA primary metagenome ERZ653643 (study PRJEB26926, sample SAMN06165107) | human gut metagenome | biome: ENVO:00009003; feature: ENVO:2100002; material: ENVO:00002003... | reverse complement strand
GCAGCGTAGTCTCGTGGGCTCGGAGATGTGTATAAGAGACAGGCACGACACCATTGGCATCGACTGCGTGGCCATGTGCGTCAACGACGTGATCTGCTGCGGCGCAAAGCCCCTGTTTTTCCTCGACTACATCGCCATCGGAAAGAACGTACCCGAAAAGGTCGCGTCCATCGTCTCCGGTGTTGCCGAGGGCTGCGTGCAGGCCGGCTGCGCCCTCATCGGCGGCGAGACGGCCGAGCACCCCGGCATGATGGCGGCCGACGACTACGATCTGGCCGGCTTCACCGTCGGTCTCGTGGACAAGCCGAAGGTCATCGACTCCGGCCGCATGGCGGCGGGCGACGTGGTGCTGGCTCTGCCCTCGTCCGGCTTCCACTCCAACGGCTATTCGCTCGTGCGCAAGGTGTTCGACGTGGAGAACACCGATCTCAACCGCTACTATGACGAGCTCGGCGAGACGCTGGGCGAGGCGCTGCTGCGCCCGACTGTGATCTACGTCAAGCCCGTGCTGCGCTGCATCGACGCTGCCGATGTGCGCGGCGTGAGCCACATCACCGGCGGCGGCTTCTACGAAAACATCCCGCGCTGCATCCCCGACGGGCTGTGTGCCCGCATCGACAAGGCCGCGATCCGCACGCCCGCCGTCTTCGGTCTGCTGCAGGCCAAGGGCGGCATCGACGAGCACGATATGTTCAACACCTTCAACATGGGAGTTGGCATGGTCGTCGTCGTCAGCCCCGAGACTGCCGAGGCGGCGCTCGGTGCGCTCAGGGCTGAGGGCATCGACGCCTACGTCTGCGGCGAGATCGTCACCGGCGAAGAAAAAATCTGTCTATGCTGAAACAGCATGCCGGCAAAGGAGAAGACCTGACTATGAACAAAGCAAAGATCGCCGTGCTGGTCTCCGGCGGCGGCACAAATCTGCAGGCGCTGCTCGACGCACAGGCGGCAGGCGCGCTTGCCCACGGTGAGATCACGCTGGTGGTCTCGTCCAACGAGGGCGCTTACGCGCTGACGCGGGCAGCCAACGCCGGCATCCGCGCGCAGACGATCTCACCGAAGCAGTGCGGCGGTCAGGCCGCCTTTGAGACGGCACTGTCGGCACTGCTGGCGGAGTGCGAGATCGATCTGATCGTGCTGGCCGGTTTCCTGACCATCCTGAGCGCGGACTTCACCGCGCGCTGGCCGTCTCGCATCCTGAACGTGCACCCCTCCCTGATCCCCGCGTTCTGCGGCAAGGGGATGTACGGTCTGAAGGTCCACGAAGCGGCACTTCGAACGGGCGTGAAGGTCACGGGCGCGACGGTGCATTTTGTCAATGAGATCCCGGACGGCGGACGCATCCTGCTGCAAAAGGCGGTGGAGGTCCTGCCGGATGACACGCCAGAAACACTCCAGCGCCGGGTCATGGAGCAGGCGGAATGGCAGCTCCTGCCGCGAGCGGCGGAACTGGTCTCGGAACAAATCATAAAGGAGAAGCGCAATGCTTGACTTTCTCACCCTTCTGCGGGAAAATCCCTATCCCGGCCGCGGCATTCTTGTCAGCCGTGACCTCGTTTACTATTTCATCATGGGCCGCAGCGCCAACAGCCGCAACCGCATCTTTGTCACGACGGGCGACGGCATCCGCACCGAGGCGTATGACCCCGCGAAGCTGGAAGACCCCAGCCTCATCATCTACCACCCCGTGCGCACCATGGGCAGCGCGCTCGTGGTCACGAACGGCGACCAGACGGACACCGTCTGCCGGTACGGCGACTTCCGCAAGGGGCTCATGACCCGCGAATACGAGCCGGATGACCCGAACTGGACGCCGCGCATCTCCGCTATCCTCAATGCCGACGGCTCGTTTGAGCTCTCGATCCTCAAGCGCAAAAACGGGCGCTGCCTGCGCGAGTTTTTCTGCTATGAGGGCGTCGACGCCGGACAGGGATACTTCATCAGCACCTATCAGGGCGACGGCAGTCCCCTGCTGACCTTCGCCGGCGAGCCGCTGGAGGTCACCGTGCCGACGCCGGAGGAAGTCTGGCAGGCACTCAACGCGGACAACAAGGTGTCCCTTTACACGAACGTGAACGGCGAGGTACGCCTGTTCAACAAAAATCTGGGCGATTAAGGAGGCCGTAACGATATGAATGCGCTGGAACTGAAATATGGCTGCAACCCCAACCAGAAGCCGTCCCGGGTCTTTATGCGCGACGGGTCTGACCTGCCGTTCGCTGTCCTCAACGGCAAGCCCGGCTACATCAACCTGCTCGACGCGCTCAACTCCTGGCAGCTCGTCAAGGAGCTCAAGGCCGCCACCGGTCTGCCCGCCGCTGCCAGCTTCAAGCACGTGTCCCCCGCCGGTGCGGCCGTCGGCATGCCGCTGAGCGAGGTGGACAAGAAGATCTACTTCGTCGACCCGGCCGCGGAGCTCACGCCCATCGCCTGCGCCTACATCCGCGCGCGCGGCGTTGACCGCCTGTGCTCCTACGGTGACTGGGCGGCACTGTCCGACACCTGCGACGCTGCGACCGCGAGCTACCTCAAGGATGAGGTGTCCGACGGCATCATCGCCCCGGGCTACACCGACGAGGCGCTGGAGATCCTGAAAACCAAGAAAAAGGGCAACTACAACGTCGTGCAGATCGATCCGGACTATCTGCCCGCCGCGACGGAGCACAAGGACGTGTTCGGCATCACCTTCGAGCAGGGGCGCAACGACCTCGTGATCGATAAGGACATGCTCACGAACATCGTCTCGGAGAACAAGGATCTGCCCGAGAACGCGAAGATCGACATGATCGTCGCCCTCATCACGCTCAAGTACACGCAGTCCAACTCCGTCTGCTACGTCAAGGACGGTCAGGCCATCGGCGTGGGCGCCGGCCAGCAGAGCCGCATCCACTGCACGCGTCTGGCCGGACAAAAGGCGGACAACTGGTATCTGCGCCAGCATCCGAAGGTCCTCGCGCTGCAGTTTGTGGACGACATCCGCCGTCCCGACCGCGACAACGCCATCGACGTCTACACCTCCGACGAGTATGAGGACGTGCTGGCCGACGGCGTGTGGCAGAACACCTTCAAGGTACGCCCCGAGGTGCTGACCGCCGAGGAAAAGAAGGCATGGATCGCAACGCAGACCGGCGTCACCGTCGGCAGCGACGCGTTCTTCCCCTTCGGCGACAATGTCGAGCGCGCGAGAAAATCCGGCGTGACCTACATCGCAGAGCCGGGCGGCTCGATCCGCGACGACCACGTCATCGCCACCGCCGACAAGTACGGCATGGTGCTGGCCTTCACCGGCGCGCGCCTGTTCCACCACTGAGTCATCACATGCATTTCCGTTTTTGCCGCCGCGCAGATCCCACTTGGCATTTGCGCGGCGGCAAACAAAAATATTAAGAAGATTGAGGGAGAGCGCCATGAACCTTCTGGTCATCGGCGGTGGCGGCCGTGAGCACGCCATCGTCAGGAAACTGAAAGAGAACCCCGAAGTGGAGACGATCTACTGCCTGCCCGGAAACGGCGGCATCGCGGCCGACGCCGTGTGCGTCGCGGACATCGGCGCGAAGGACATCCCCGCACAGGTGGCCTTTGCCAAGAGCCACGATATTGATTTTGCTGTGGTCGCGCCGGACGATCCGCTGGTGCTCGGCGCGGTAGACGCGCTGGAGGCCGCCGGTATCCCCTGCTTCGGTCCGGAGGCGAAAGCCGCCATCATCGAGGGCAGCAAAGTCTTTTCCAAGGATCTGATGAAAAAGTACGGCATCCCGACAGCGGAGTATCAGGTGTTCACCGACGCCGGTGCCGCCATGGACTATGTCAAGACCTGCCCCCTGCCCGTCGTCGTCAAGGCTGACGGTCTGGCGCTGGGAAAGGGCGTGCTCATCGCGGAGGATCGCGCGGCCGCCGTCGCAGCGGTCGAGACCATCATGCTCGACCGTGCCTTCGGCAACAGCGGCAGTCAGGTGGTCATTGAGGAATTTCTCACCGGACCGGAGGTCTCCGTGCTCGCCTTTACGGACGGCAAGACCGTCGTGCCCATGGTGTCCTCGATGGACCACAAGCGGGCGCACGACCATGACGAGGGGCTCAACACCGGCGGCATGGGCACCGTCGCCCCGAACCCCTATTACACGGATGACATCGCCCGTACATGCATGGACACAATCTTTCTGCCCACCATGCGCGCGATGAACGCCGAGGGGCGCACGTTCCGCGGCTGCCTGTATTTCGGTCTGATGCTGACGCCGAACGGCCCGAAGGTCATCGAATACAACTGCCGCTTCGGTGACCCCGAGACGCAGGTCGTCCTGCCGCTGCTCGAAAGCGACCTGCTGACGATCATGCAGGCCTGCCGCAACGGCACGCTTGCCGAGACGGAGGTCAGATTCTCTGACGGCGCGGCCTGCTGCGTCATCATGGCGTCCGACGGCTACCCGGAGCACTATGAAAAGGGCTTTGCCATCACGATGCCCGCCGAGACCACCGCGCACACCTATGTGGCGGGCGCAAAGCTGACCGACGGCAAGCTGCTGACCAACGGCGGGCGCGTGCTCGGCGTGACCGCGACGGCGCAGGATCTCAGGAGCGCCGTGGAAAAAGCATACACGATGGTGCAGAGCGTGCAATTTGACAATGCGTTCTACCGCCATGACATCGGCCAGCGCGCCCTCAAGGCGCTGGAACAGTGAAGGGAGAGAGCGCAGGCATGGTTTACAGAGTATACGTAGAAAAGAAAGAGGCGCTGGCGAATGAGGCGCGTGCCCTGCTGGAGGATCTGCGGGCATTTCTGGGCATCGAGTCCCTGACGGGGCTGCGCCTGTTCAACCGCTATGACCTCGAGGGCATCAGCCGGGAGCTGTTTGATTACACCGTCAAGACGGTGCTGTCCGAGCCACAGCTCGACATCGTGACGGACACGCTGCCGCAGGGTGATGCGGTGTTTGCCGTGGAATATCTGCCCGGTCAGTATGACCAGCGCGCCGATTCCGCCGCGCAGTGCGTGCAGATCCTGTCGCAGGTCGAGCGTCCGCTTGTGCGCACCGCGCGCGTGTATGCGCTCGAGGGCAAGCTGACAGATGCCGAGATCGCCGTGATCAAGCAGTATGTCATCAACCCCGTCGAGAGCCGCGAGGCATCTCTGGAGCTGCCGGAGACGCTGCGCATGGAATATGACATCCCCACCACCGTGCGCACCGTGGAAGGCTTCACCGCGATGGACAGCGCTGCGCTCGATGCGCTGCGTGATGAGCTCGGTCTCGCCATGGATCTGGACGATCTGACGTTCCTGCAGCGCTATTTCCGCGACGATGAGCGCCGCGAGCCCACCATCACCGAGATCCGCGTGGTGGACACTTACTGGTCCGATCACTGCCGTCACACCACCTTCTCCACCCACATCGACAACGTGGAGATCGACGATCCCGCGATCCAGGCCGCCTACGAGCGGTATCTGGCCGCGCGCGTGGAGGTCTACGGCGAGGAAAAGGCAGCCAAGCGCCCCCAGACCCTCATGGACATCGCCACCATCGGCGCAAAGACCCTCAAAAAGCGTGGCCTGCTACCAGAGCTCGACGAGAGCGAGGAGATCAACGCCTGCTCCATCCACGTCACCGCCACGGTCGACGGTGAGGCGCAGGACTGGCTGCTGATGTTCAAAAACGAGACCCACAACCATCCTACCGAGATCGAGCCCTTCGGCGGCGCGGCCACCTGCATCGGCGGCTGCATCCGTGACCCGCTCTCCGGCCGCGCCTATGTGCATCAGGCCATGCGCGTGACCGGCGCGGGCGACCCGAGAGTCGCGCTCGACAAGACGCTGCCCGGTAAGCTGCCGCAGCGCAAGCTGTGCCAGACCGCCGCAGCGGGCTACTCCTCCTACGGCAACCAGATCGGCCTTGCCACCGGTCATGTGGCGGAGATCTATCACGAGGGCTACATCGCCAAGCGTCTGGAATGCGGCGCCGTCGTGGCGGCCGCGCCCGCATACAACGTCCGCCGCGAGTGCCCCGCGCCCGGCGATGTGGTCATCCTGCTGGGCGGCCGCACGGGTCGTGACGGCATCGGCGGTGCGACCGGCTCGTCCAAGAGTCACAACATGAAATCGCTTGCGACCATGGCCTCCGAGGTGCAAAAGGGCAACGCGCCCGAGGAGCGCAAGATCCAGCGCCTGTTCCGCAACGGCGACGTGACCCGCCTCATCAAGCGCTGCAACGACTTCGGCGCGGGCGGCGTCAGCGTGGCCATCGGCGAGCTGGCCGACGGTCTGCGCATCGATCTGGATGCCGTGCGCAAGAAGTACGACGGTCTCGACGGCACGGAGCTTGCCATCTCCGAATCGCAGGAGCGCATGGCCGTGGTCGTTGCCGCCGGGGACGCAGATGCCTTCATCCGCGCTGCCAAGGCGGAAAACCTTGAGGCGTATCAGGTGGCCGTCGTCACCGAGGACGCCCGCATGGTCATGGAGTGGAACGGTGCGGTCATCGCCGACCTCAGCCGTGCCTTCCTCAACACCAACGGCGCCGTCAAGCACGCCGGTGTGCGCGTGGCGCGCAAGGATCGCGCGCCGCTGGCGCAGCCCCGCTTCAGCTCCCTTCGCGAGATGGCCTCCAGCCTCCGCTGCGCCTCCCGCCGCGGTCTCGTGGAGCGCTTTGACAGCACCATCGGCGCGGGCTCGATCCTGATGCCGTACGGCGGCAGGACGCAGCGCTCTCCCGCGCAGGCGATGGCTGCCGTGTTCCCGGTCCTGCCCGGTCAGGAGACGGATCAGGCCAGCGTCATGGCCTGGGGCTGCGACCCGGAGCAGACGAGTACCGACCCCTACATCGGCGCTTACAACGCGGTCTACACCTCGATGGCGAAGCTCGTCGCCGCCGGTGCCGACTATAAGAAAGCCTACCTCTCCTTCCAGGAGTTTTTCGAGAAGCTGCGCACCGAGCCGGAGCGCTGGGGCAAGCCCTTTGCCGCCCTACTCGGCACGGTGGACGCCCAGCTTGAGCTCGGCGCTGCCGCCATCGGCGGCAAGGACTCCATGTCCGGCACGTTCCTCGATCTCGATGTACCGCCCACGCTCATCTCCTTTGCCATCGCGCCGCTGAAAACGGGCGAGGTGCTCTCCACAGAGTTTAAGGCCGCGGGTCATCCCGTGTACCTGTTTTCCGGTGCGGACGCCGATGGCGTCAAGACCGCATGGGAAGCGCTGCACGCACTCGCACACAGCGGAAAAGTCCGCGCCGCGTGGGCCGTGGAAAACGGTCTGAGCGAGGCCGTGATGAACATGTCCTTCGGCAACGAGATCGGCTTCAGCGCCGAAAACACGGCCGTGGACTGGAATGCGCTCTATCCCGGCGCGATCGTGGCAGAGCTCACCGAGGACACGGCGGACGCCGTCCGTTTGGGTGTCACCACCGCAGAGCCCATCGTGCGCATCGGCGATGACAGCGCCGCCGTTTCGGAGCTGCTCGCGCTCAACGAGGGCGTGCTGGAATCCGTCTACCCGAGCCGCACGGCAGCCGATACGACGGAAGTCCCGGTGCTGTCCGCCCCCACCGTGCAGCGCGTCGCGCCCAAGATCGGCGTGGCCGTGCCCAAGGTGCTCATCCCCGTGTTTCCCGGCACGAACTGCGAATACGACTCCGCCCGCGCCGTGCGGCGCGCCGGACTTGAGCCGGAGATCCTCGTGCTCAACAACCAGTCCGCGCAGGACGTGGCCGACTCCATCAGCCGGTTTGCAGGCGCTGCGCGCAGCAGCCAGATCATTTTCGTCCCCGGCGGCTTCTCCGGCGGCGACGAGCCGGACGGCTCGGCCAAGTTCATCACCGCCTTCTTCCGCAACCCGGAGGTACGGGATGCGACCATGGATCTGCTGAAAAACCGCGACGGTCTCATGCTCGGCATCTGCAACGGCTTCCAGGCGCTCATCAAGCTCGGTCTCGTGCCCTACGGCGAGATCATCGACACGGACGCGTCCTGCCCGACGCTGACCTTCAACACGATCGGCCGCCACCAGTCGCGTCTGGTGCGCACCCGAATCGCCTCCAACCGCTCTCCGTGGCTGGCCGGCACGCAGGTCGGCGACGTGTACACCGTCCCCATCTCCCACGGTGAGGGCCGCTTCCTGTGCAGCGAGGAGCTCGTGCGCAAGCTCGCCGACAACGGCCAGATCATCACGCAGTACGTGGACGCCGACGGCGTGCCCGGCATGGATGTGGACGTCAACCCCAATGGTTCGATCTGGGCCATCGAGGGCATCACGTCCCCGGACGGCCGCGTCCTCGGCAAGATGGGCCACGCCGAGCGCATCGGCGACGGCCTGTATCAGAACGTGGACGGCTGCTACGATATGAAGCTGTTCCGGTCCGCGAAGAAGTACTTTGACATTTGATAAGGGAGGGCTCGCAACATGATGACGGATATTGAGATCGCCCAGCAGTGCCGGATGCACCCGATCGCGGACATCGCCGCCACCGCCGGTATCGACGAATCCTATCTCGAACAGTACGGCCGCTATAAGGCCAAGATCGACCCGCAGCTGCTCAAGGATCGCGCCGAGCGTCCGGACGGCAAGCTCATCCTTGTGACGGCCATCAACCCCACCCCTGCGGGTGAGGGCAAGACCACGACCTCCGTCGGTCTGGCAGACGGTCTGCGCAAGATCGGCAAAAATGCCGTGGCTGCGCTGCGTGAGCCGTCTCTCGGTCCGGTATTCGGCGTCAAGGGCGGCGCTGCCGGCGGCGGCTATGCGCAGGTCGTGCCCATGGAGGACATCAATCTCCACTTCACCGGTGATTTTCACGCCATCGGCGCAGCCAACAACCTGCTGGCCGCCATGCTCGATAACCACATCCAGCAGGGCAACGCCCTGGGCATCGACGTCAAGCAAATCACGTGGAAGCGCTGCGTGGACATGAACGACCGCCAGCTGCGCCAGATCGTGGACGGTCTCGGCGGACGCATTCAGGGTGTGCCCCGCGAGGACGGCTTTGACATCACCGTGGCCTCCGAGGTCATGGCGGTGCTGTGCCTCGCCAGCGACATCACCGATCTCAAGGCGCGGCTCGGCCGGATGATCGTGGCCTACACCTTCGACGGCAAGCCCGTCACCGCCCACGACCTCAAGGCAGAGGGTGCGATGACCGCGCTGCTCAAGGATGCGCTCAAGCCCAACCTCGTGCAGACGCTTGAGGGTACGCCCACGCTCATCCACGGCGGTCCGTTTGCGAACATCGCCCACGGCTGCAACTCCGTCACCGCGACGCGCATGGCGCTCAAGCTGGGCGACTATGTCGTGACCGAGGCCGGCTTCGGCGCGGATCTGGGCGCGGAGAAGTTTCTGGACATCAAGTGCCGTCTGGCGGGGCTGCGCCCGAACGCCGTGGTCATCGTGGCCACCGTGCGCGCGCTCAAGAGCCACGGCGGTGTGCCCAAGGCCGAGCTGAACACGGAGAATCTGGATGCGCTGGAAAAGGGTCTGCCCAATCTGCTGCACCATGTCAACACCATCCGCAGCACGTATCACCTGCCGTGTGTGGTCGCGATCAACGCCTTCCCCACCGACACGCAAGCCGAGCTGCGGCTCGTGGAGGACAAATGCCGGGAGCTTGGCGTGCGCGCCGTGCTCTCCGAGGTCTGGGCCAAGGGCGGCGAGGGCGGCAAGGCGCTGGCTGAAGAGGTCGTGCGCCTGTGCGAGCAGCCCTGCACGGAGGAATTTACCTTCTCCTACCCCACCGACACGACGCTTGTCAACAAGCTCAACGCCATCGTGCAGCGCGTCTACGGCGGCGCGAAGGCCGTGCTGACCCCCGCTGCCCAGAAGCAGGCAGAGCGGCTCACAGAGCTCGGCTTCGGTGATCTGCCGGTGTGCATGGCAAAGACGCAGTACTCTCTGTCGGACGACCCTGCTCTGCTGGGCGCGCCCAAGGATTTTGCCGTCACCGTGCGCAGCCTGAAGGTCAGCGCCGGTGCGGGCTTCATCGTTGCCCTGACGGGCGAGATCATGACCATGCCGGGTCTGCCGAAGGTCCCCGCCGCCGAGAAGATCGACGTGGACGAAAACGGCAGGATCACCGGTCTATTCTGAGCTGGCGGATAACCGCATACGAAAAGAGGCCGCGATCAAATGATCGCGGCCTCTGTGCCTATCCAGATATAAAAATTCGGAGCAAGCCATACAGCTTGCTCCGAGTGGTCGGAGTGGCGAGACTTGAACTCGCGGCCTCATGGTCCCGAACCATGCGCGCTACCATCTGCGCTACACCCCGATGCAGCTTTTTCATTATAATGATTTGCAGCACGCTTGTCAAGCAAAATCTCACTTTTCGCGGAGAAATATTTGTCGATTCTTGTTTTCGGAATTTCTGCATCTTTCTGCTACTTTTTCTCTTGACAGCGGCAGCGCCCGAACCTATACTAAAGATGCTGCGGTCAGCCCTGTCTTGCAAACTTTGCTGACTACATCGCTGGAGGCCGGAACATCCGGTCTCCTTTTTTCATTTCCCCAAAATAATTGGCGGATGCGCAAGGCGCATCCGCCGTTTTTTCATGCTTCGCCGCTGCACAGGGGTGCACGCTGCTGCCCCATCGTATAGACCATGTCCCAAAAGCGCAGGTCAAACCGGCAGCAGTTTTCAAAGATCTCGCACAGGTGCTGCGCCGCCGCCTCATCGACGGAAGCGCCAAGCGCGTCGATGCGGTCGATCAGATCCTGATTGGTCTGGCGGTAGGCATCCGACACATAGCCCGCGAACCACGCGCCGTAGCGCGCATCCGAAAGTGCGTTCGGATAGCGTGCGGTCATCTGCTCGGCCACATACGCATAGCTCCAGGAGCAGTTGAGCAGCGTCACGAGTCCGGTCAGCACATCGCCCGCCTGCGCCTCGCAGATCATATAGTGCGTGTAGGCGCTGTTGTCGATGTGCGGACGCGCAGCTTCGATCTCCGCATCCGTGACGCCGAGACGCCGCATATACGGCAGGTGTGTGCGATACGTCTCACCGATCGTGTCCGAGAGCTGCGTGCTCAGAAAACGGATCTGCTCAAAATCATCGGCCTTCTGGATGATGGCCGCAAAGATCTTCACATAGTCGCGCAGGTACAGATAGTCCTGCAGCATATAATACCGGAACTTCTCCTCCGGCAGCGTGCCGTCCGCCATCTGCACCACAAAGGGGTGGCTCAGATACTGCGGCCAGATCTTCTCCGCGCACGCATAGATCCTCTGGGAAAGCTTCACCTCGCGCCTCGCTTATTTGTGTGCGATGATCGCGACATAACCGCCACTCTGATAGCCGGGCACAACGTCCTCCACGACCTCGTTGGTGTACATGGGGTTGCGCAGCAGCGTCTGATAGAATGCAAAGTCATGGAAGCCGAGCGACTTGAGCGCGTCGATCTTCTCCTCAGTGGAGTGCCACACGCCCGCGCAGCACAGTTCCAGCGGGTACGGCAGCTCGGGCATGACGCCGTTGAGCGAGGGGTGATCAAACGTGCCGGCTTCCTTCGCCAGCAGGTACATGAAGCCGAACGCGCTCTCCTTGGGCACATCCAGCGAAATAAACGTTCCGTTCGGCTTGAGCGCCTTCTTGCAGACGTTGAATGCATACGCCAGATCCTCCATGTAGCTGGAGCTGCCGTTGAGATAGATCACGTCGTAGGCGTTGTCCTCAAGCTCCGCCTCCTCGATCGCGCCGAACGAGATCACGTTCACGCCGCGCTTTTGCGCGATCGCACCCATGTCACGCGAGGGCTCGATGCCCTCGATGCCGCTGCAATCGATCATGCTCTCGAACAGGCCGCTGCCGCAGCCGACGGAGAGCACACGCTTGCCGGAAATGTCGCCAAGCGCTTTCTGGAACAGGCGGAGCTCGCTCTGGAACAGGTTTTCATTGGTCATGAACCATGCGTCGTACTGTGCCGCATAGCCGTCAAATTTCGGTTTCATCTTCGTATCGTCCTTTCTGATCTACAAACTTCATAGGGGCGCTTGCCGCGCGCTGCGTGCGCTGTGCGCCGGTGCGCGGTTATCCGTTATCATAGCATAAATACGCCAGCCCCGCAACGGTATTGTGCGCGGGGCAAAAAGTTTTAGGACAGAAAAATCCCTCAGCGCAGCGCTGAGGGATGGTGTGTGAAAATCACGCGGCCTTGTCTGCCAGCGAAGCGGCGCTGACCGGGAAGGTAAAATAGGTATCGGGATAGGGCTCATTTACCAATGTGAAGTGCCACCACTCCCCTGCATACGGCCGGAAGCCGTGCCGGACCATCACATCGCGCAGCAGCGCGCGCATGGCCGACTGTTCGGCGCTGATACCGGAAAAATCCGCGTGGCTGCGTGCGCCGAAATAATCAAACGTGCCGCCCATATCGACCTCGCGCCCCGTGCGCAGCTCCAGCAGCGTCAGATCGACCGTGCTGCCGCGGCTGTGACCGGAACGCTCGGCGATGTAGCCCTGCGAAAAGAGCGCACTTTTTTCCGTCTCCGGGTAGAAATACGCCTGCATGCGGGTATCATCCGCCTCCTGCGCCCAGCGCATGAACTGCGTCACCGCCGTCTGCGGGCGGTAGGCATCGAACACTTTCAGCCGGTAGCCCATGGCAGCCACCTCATCGCTGACCGCTCTGAGAGCCTTCGCCGCCTGTACGGTCAGCAGCGCGACCGGCTGCTCATACCCGTCGATACGCTCGCCCACGAAGTTATAGGTCGAATAATAGCGCATCTCAAGGATCACATCCGGCACGACCTCACTCAGCAAAACGAAGCCGGAGGCATCCTCCTCCGGCGGCACAGCCGCTCCCTGCTCAGGCGCTGCGGATGTGACCGCCGCCGTCGGTGCCGGCAGCGGCTGTTCACCGCTTTTTCCGGCACAGGCCGGAAGCGCACTCAGCAGTACCAGACACAACAGCAAGCACAATAATTGTCTTATGCGCATTTCCTCACCCCGCAACAAAATCATTGCGATGATTCTATCACGTTTTCGGCGCGTAGTAAATACGGCGCTGCGATGCAGCGCACTGACAGCGGCCAAGATCCTGCGCAAAGCCCCCCTCCCGCGACATCAGATCGCAGGAGGGGATTTTTGCAAAGAACCGTAATTTTGATAGAAACCCGTTAAGGGGGTGCAATTACGGTTTGGAGGGGGGTGCATTTTGATTTTAGGGGGGTGCAGTTCTTTGCCAAAGGAAGAGGAGCGCCTTCATGAAATAATGTGTTAAGGGAAAATAATTTTATATTAAAATGCGTATGTTTTTCTCTATACCCCTTGCAAACCAGAAAAAGCGCGGTATAATATGACCGGAAGAACCGAAGCGGTCATATTTTTATGGAGGGGTGCAACCTTGGCTTTTACCGATTACGAGACTGAGCAGCTCCGCAAAGCGTTGCTGAAGGAAACGAGACATTGTGCTGTCACGCTGGGGATGAAGAAAACCT
>ENA-OZGC01001435-OZGC01001435.1-human-gut-metagenome-genome-assembly--contig:-NODE-1435-length-13504-cov-4.605844_pt1 | contig 13504 bp, 8 predicted proteins | sample MGYA00245109_ERZ653643 | MGnify/ENA primary metagenome ERZ653643 (study PRJEB26926, sample SAMN06165107) | human gut metagenome | biome: ENVO:00009003; feature: ENVO:2100002; material: ENVO:00002003... | reverse complement strand
CGTCGGCAGCGTCAGATGTGTATAAGAGACAGGAAAAATGACGCGGCGCACCGCAAAAAGGCCCGCTGTCCGGGTGCGTTGGGGGTTTTCAGATACACCCTAGATGGAAAGACAGGAGGATTTCTTATGCTGAGAGAAGTATTGACCGTTTCAGCGCTGATTCTGGCCGTTCTTCTGGTGCGGGCAATTTTCAAAAACCGCGTGCCGAAGCGGATGGTCTATACGCTCTGGCTGGTGGTGCTGGTGAAGCTGTGTCTGCCGGGGACGCTGGTTTCGCTGCCGGTGCTTCCGGCAGAGGAAGCGGCCGCGCCGGTGCAGCGCGTGGAGCTGCCCGCGCAGCCTCTCCCGGCGCAGCAGCCTGCGCAGGCTGTAACACAGCCGCAGACACCTGTGCAGCAGCCAGCCTCCCCGGCGCAGGAGGCTGCGGAAGCGCCCGCAAAGCCGCTGACAGCGATGCAGATCTTTCAGATCGTCTGGGCGGGCGGCAGTGCGCTGCTCGGATCTTGGTTATTGGGCACGTGGCTGGTCTTCACAGTTCGGCTGCACAAAAGCCGGCGTTTTCTTGGCAGACACGGCAGGACGCGTATTTACATTTCCAGCACGGTCAAATCGCCGTGCCTTGCAGGGCTCATTCCGGCGGTCTATCTGACGGAGGATGTGCTGCAAACGGATTCGACGGAATTGATTTTACGCCATGAACTCACGCATCTGCGGCATCTGGATCATCTGTGGTCGTTCTGTCGGACGGCGGCAGTGATTGCTTACTGGTGGAACCCGTTTATCTGGCTGGCCGCGATTCTATCCAAGCGCGACGCGGAGCTGGCGTGCGACGAGGCTGTCGCCGCCGGGCTTTCGGACGCGCAGCGCCTTGTCTATGCACGGGCGATTCTGGCGCAGACCCCGCGTAAGGCCGCGGCCCTGAGCCTTGCCGGGCCTCCGGTCAGGGAGCGCATTTTGTTCCTGACGAAAAAACAGCGCACAAGCGTTCTGTGTGTCATTCTGGCGCTGCTGCTCATCGTGTCTGCCGCTGGGTGCTCGATTACGGAGCTGACGCGGCAGAAAACGGGGGAAATCACGCTGCCGGAGGAAGCGGAACCCGCACAGCAGGAAGCGCAGAAAACCGCGACGCCGCTGACGCAGGCACAGATCGACGCGGTCAACGCGATCTTTGCCGACTATGAGCTGTCGACCGATGATACGCTCGGTCATTTCGCGGTCAACGGCTTCTTCACCTCGACCTATGACGATGTACGCGATCTGAATCTGAACAATTTCCTTGCTTACTTCGGAGAATGCGGCGAGGAGGATATTTCGGAGGAGGAATTTGCCCAGCTGAACGCCAAATGGGAATTCCGCGTCGACAGCGTGGAGGATTTCCCGCTGCCTATCCACCGGTATCCTGCGTCTGCGGTCGAAGGCGTCCTGAAGCGCTTCGCGGGCATCGGCCTTGCCGACCTGACGGATATGCAGACGCCGTTTTCCGGCTACACCTATCTCGAAGACACGGACGCATTTTATACCACCACCAGCGACTACAGCCCCGGCTATTTCCGCTGCACCAGCGGCGAGATCGAGCCTGACGGAGATACTGCGCTGCTGTACGGCAGCACGGCGGGATCTCTTTCCGGCAAGGCTGTTCTGAAGCTGGTGAAGGACGGCGAAAACTGGTACATTCATTCCTTTACGCTTGCTTCGCCGGAGCAATCGACCGTGCAGGAGGAACAGGTTCCGACGACTGAGCCGCAGAGTACGCTCCCCATCCCGGCCTCTTCCATGTTCGGTCTGACCGGGCGGGAGGCGGTGCTCTTTGACGCGGCCGCCGCGCAGCGATATCCGCGTGAGGACAATGATATTGTGCTGCCGAGCCTGCGCGAATACGGTTCATTTGAGGAAAACGGGAAAACCGTCGTCATATGCGACCTGCATTACGATTTTTACTATGACTACACCGGCCCCGACTGGGAATGGAACGGGGGCGCGATGAACACATATCTGAGAGCAGAGTTGGAAACACAGGACGGTGCAGAGGTCTGCACGGGTTTTGAAATCTTCCCGGGCGGCAGTCCAAGCGACTGGATTTCCGGAGAATGCGGCCCGCTTGCCATGCAGAACGCGGACGGAGCGTGGGTCTTGCCGGAGGCAGCGGGAGACTGGTTCCCGGCAGACATGAATCTGCTCCAGCAGTATTTGGAGGTGATTGCCTCCCTTGCCCCGTCAAGCGGCGAGTCTGCGGAGGCTGTTCTTCAGGATGATACAATTTGGTCGCGCGTCCACGAAAAGCTGGACTATGCACACTGGGCGCAGGACATGACGGCGGAATATGAGGATATCGTTCGGAAATTCCAGATCGAGGACAGCAAAATGAGCGATCTGCCGGGCGATGTTTCCCAGTGGCCGCGCTATTATTCCGCGTTTGTTGACTATTTCAGCGCTGCAAACGCCGACCTGCGGTATCTGGACGCAGATACCATCTGGACGAAGGACTTATCGGAAGACCGGCAATCATTGATCGTCACGCTGACGCGGGCGGACGTCATATTGATGCTCTCCTATTCGCTCCAGACCTCGCAGATCACGGAGGTCAGCACGCGCCGGAACGCAGTTCTGCAGAGCGTGACCGGGGATTCCATCACGGCCGAGCATATTACGCTGCTGAATGCCTCTCTCGAAGAGGATCTGCAAACGCTCAAGGCGCTGAATATTCCACCGCAGAATTACTATTATGGATATTACCGGGTCGATTCCGGCGAACTTTACACCTATAAAGTCGACCCGAACGCATCCGTCACGATCTACGATATCGAGCAGGAATATGGCGCAGGCGAGGACCGGCTGTATACGTTCAAAACATGGCGGGACTTTGCCGCCGCCGTGCAGGAAAACGAAGGGCTGCTCGTCCAGCCGTATACGCTTACTTTGAAAAACGGCGTTGTGGTCAAAATCGAGGAAAAATTCTATCAATAAAAACGCTGCCCGCAGACCGTTGAAGCTGCGGGCAGAGTTTTTTATGGAGCGCGTTATGATGCCTGTTCGAACTGGCTGTTGTAGAGGGCGGCGTAGAAGCCGTTTCGCTGCATGAGTGTTTCGTGCGTGCCGCTTTCGATGATGTCGCCGTCCTTCATGACGAGGATGAGGTCGGCGTTTTTGATCGTCGACAGACGGTGGGCGATAACGAAGCTGGTGCGGTTTTCCGTCAGCTTATCCATGGCGCGCTGGATGAGCAGCTCCGTGCGCGTGTCGACAGAGCTGGTCGCCTCGTCGAGGATGAGCATGGGCGCGTTCTGGAGCATGGCGCGGGCGATGGTCAGCAGCTGCTTCTGCCCGGCGGAAATGCTGGTGCTCTCGGACAGGACAGTGTCGAAGCCATCCGGCAGCGAACGGACGAATTTATCCAGCCCGCAGGCGCGGCAGACGCGATTTAATTGATCATCGGTCACGTCCGACAGATTGTAGACAAGATTTTCCCGGACTGTGCCCTCAAACAGCCATGTGTCCTGCAGGACCATGCCGAACAGCTTGTGCACGTCCTCGCGGCTGAGCTCAGATGACGGCACACCGTCAATTCTGATGCAGCCGTCGGAGATCTCATAGAACCGCATGAGCAGGTTGACCATGGTCGTCTTGCCAGCGCCGGTCGGGCCGACGATGGCGACCTTCTGGCCGGGGGCGACGTGGGCGGAGAAGTCCTTGATGATGATCTTATCCGGTGAATCCGGGTAGCTGAAGCGGATGTGCTCGAAGTCGACCTCGCCGCGCACGGGGCGGGGCAGCTCCGGTTTTTCCGATTCATCGGGCAGTTCCTCGCTGCCGAGGAAGTCAAAGATGCGGTGCGCGGAGGCGGAGGCTGTCTGCAGGTTCGTCATGCCCTGCGCGATCTGGGTGAGGGGAGAGGTGAACAGGCGCACATACAGGATGAACGAGACGATCACGCCGATATCGATGATGCCCTGGATCGCGAGGATCGAGCCGAGCACGCACACGGCGACATAGGACAGGTTGCCGATGACATTCATGAGCGGCTGCATGACGCCGGACAGGAACTGCGAACGCCAGTTCGCGTCGTAAACAGCGTCGTTCAGCGTGTCAAAGGTCTTGCCGACAGGCTCTGCCGCGCGGGAAATGCGCACGACCTCGTGGCCGGAATACATTTCCTCGACATAGCCGTTCAGTTTGCCGAGGCTTTCCTGCCGGGCGGTAAAGTATTTCTGCGAACGGGACATGATGAGCACGACGAGCAGCAGCCCGACGAGCGTAATGCCCAGCGCGGCAAGCGCCAGCCGCCACTCGGTCACGAACATCATGATGAGGCAGCCGGCAAACTGCGTCGCGGCGGAGATGATCGTCGGCAGGCTGTTGGTCAGTCCCTGCTGGAGCGTGGAGACATCGTTGGTGATGCGGCTGAGAATATCGCCCTGTGCATGAAAGTTGAAGTATTTCTGCGGCACCCGGTTGATCTTTTCGGACAGCTCCGCGCGCATACGGTAGGACATTTTGAGCGTGACGCTCGCCATGATATAGTGCTGGATGAAGCCAAAGAGCGCGCTCAGGCCGTAAATGACGGCAAGCAGTATGCCGACTCTTGCAATGGCTGCAAGATCAATGCCGCCGAGCAGGCCGTCGGACATGATGGTCGCGATCTTACCGACCTGATCCGGGCCGATGATGGTCAGCACGGCGCTGAGCGCCGCCAGCACGAGCGCCAGAATGACGACGCCGAGGCTCCTGCGCATATACGCGCTCAGGTCGTTCAGAGCGCCTTTGGGATCCGTTTTTTCTGTTGGACGCATATTGGGCCTCATTTGGATGCGCCTCCTTTCTTGAGCTCTTCCTCGCTCAGCTGCGACATGGCGATCTCGCGGTAGACCGTGCAGGACGCCATCAGTGCGTCATGCGTGCCGAGTCCGGCAATCTCGCCGCGGTCGAGCACGAGGATCTGATCGGCATTACGGATGGTGCTGATGCGCTGGGCGACGATGATCTTCGTCGTGCCGGGAAGCTCCTTCGCAAGCCCCTCGCGGAGCGTCGCGTCGGTCTTATAGTCCAGCGCGGAGAACGAATCGTCGAAAATCAGAATTTCCGGCGTTCTTGCCAGCGCACGCGCGATGGAAAGCCGCTGCTTCTGCCCGCCGGAGACGTTCCGGCCAAGCTGGGCGATGGGATGTGCGGCCTTTTCAGGGTATTTGTCCACAAATTCCGCAGCCTGCGACAGGGAAAGCGCGGCTTGCAGCGACGCGTCCGTCTTTTCTGCTGCGCTCTGCCCGAAAAAGACATTGTCTTCAACCGTGCCGGAGAACAGAACGGCCTTCTGCGTCACATAGCCGAGCTTGTTGTAAAGCGCGTCGAACGTATACTCGCGCACGTCCAGCCCGTCTACAAGGACAGTGCCAGCCGTCGCGTCGTAAAAGCGCGGAATGAGGGAGGCCAGCGTCGTCTTGCCGCTGCCGGTCGCGCCGATGATGGCCAGCGTCTGGCCCTTTTCTACCTTGAAGCTGATATGCTCCAGCTCATCCGCAGCCGCGCCCGGATAGCGGAAGGAGACATCGCGGAACTCGACCGTGCCGGTCCCGCTGCCCTCTGTCTTCGCGCCGGGGACGACGTGCGGCTTTGTGTCCAGCACCTCGTTGATGCGCTCTGCCGAGACCTGCGCCTGCGGCACGAGCATGAAGATCATCACGAGCATCATAAAGGACATCACAACATAGGTCGCGTAGGTGCTGAACACCAGCACGTTTGTGAACATCGTCAGCCGTGCGGCGGGATCTGTCAGCGCGATCGACTCAACCAGCGCCGCGCCGACCCAGTAGACGGCGAGCGCCAGCCCGTTCATGCCGAAGCCGAGCATCGGCTGGAGCAGGGCGAACAGCCGCTGGTTTTTCAGCTGCAGGTTCATCATCTCGCGGCTGGGGCCGTCGAATTTCCGGTTCTGATAGTCCTCCGCGCCGAAGGCATGGACGACGTTGATGCCGGTCAGATTTTCCCGCGCGACGCGGTTGATCTGGTCGGTCTTTTTCTGCACCTGACGGAACCGGGGCAGGCAGCTGGACATGATCAGCAGCACCATCACAACGATTGCCACAACGAAGCCGCCCGTTACCGCCGAGAGCGTCCAGCTTTTGCCGAGGATCTTGATGATGGCCCAGACGGCCATGATCGGGGCCTTCATGAGCATCTGCAGGCCCATGGCGACGATCATCTGAATCTGGGTAATATCGTTGGTCGTTCTGGTGATGAGGCTGGGGACAGAAAAGGACTGCATTTCCTCGCTGCCCGCGTCCATGACATGGTGGAACAGGTCGGCGCGGACGGAAAAGCTGAAGCCGGAGGCCGTCTTTGCCGCGAGATAGCCGCAGCCGACAGCCAGAACGGCGCTGGCCAGCGTACACAGGAGCATCTCGCCGCCGACGGATAAAATATCCGCTGTGACGCTGCCGGGGGTTTTGATGAGCGTGGTGAGCCGGGTCATGTAATCCGGCAGCTTCAGGTCGAAATAGACCTGCGCCACGACGAGAACTGCGCACAAAAGCGCCATCAGCGCCTCGCGCTTTCGCATACGTTTGAGAAGTTTGATCATGGGGGGTTACATCTCCGTTCCTTTGGGATTTTCCATGCGGATCCGTTCGATATTGCGTTCAAAGGCGGCCACGCAGCGGCGGAAGTGCGCTAAGTCCTCCGCACGCAGGCCCTCGGTGAGCCGGTCGGCGAACGACTTTTGTAGCCTGCGGCCCTGCTCGATGACGGGCGCTGCCTTTTCGGTCAGCACGAGCGCCGTCTTGCGCCGGTCGCCGGGGACAGGCTGCCGCTGCAGAAAGCCCTCGCCCACAAGCCGGTCAATATGAAACGACACGATCGCGGGCTTCAGTCCGCGCATCCGGCAGATCGCGCCCGCCGTCTCGCAGCCGGGATTATTCGCCAGAAACAGCAGAATATCCGCCGCCGCAGGCGGCAGACCGGTTTCCGCGCACAGCGGCGAAAGCGCGGCGTGATAGGCGTCAGAAAAGCGTGCAGCATTGGCAAACATGGCAGACGCGGTCAGAAGGGGTTCCGGCATGAGTTAAGACCTCCAATATCGAACTGTTCAATATTGAATTAAATCATACACGAAAAATATGAAAAGTCAAGGAACGATTTGTGAACATTCCTTGACTTTTCGAAAGCCGAAAGCAGCATCCAAGGCTCCTCTTCTAAGGGAAGCAATCTGATATGCTGAACACGCCCTGCGAGAAGCCTCGCAGGGCGTGTTGTGCGGTGCGGTTACCGTTCTTCGCGGAAGTACGGGATGCCGAGGGACTGAGGCGGCTGATCCTCCTTCTTTTTGCGCATGGAGACCATGAGCAGGACAAGGATCGTGACCACGTAGGGGAGCATCTTGAACAGCTCCAGCGTGCTTCTGGACAGGCCGGGGATGTAGTTATACGCCCAGTAGAGAACGCCGAACAGATACGAACCCCAGATCGCGCGCAGAGATTTCCACGTTGCGAAGATGACCAGCGCGACGGCCAGCCAGCCGAGGGCTTCGATCGTGCCCTGGTTCTCCCAGGTGCCCTTGATGTAGTTCATGACGTAGTACGTGCCGCCGAGGCCGGAGATACCGGCGCCGATGCAGGTGGCAAGGTACTTGTACTTTGTGACGTTGATACCGGCAGCGTCAGCCGTGGCGGTATTTTCGCCGATGGCGCGCAGGCTCAGGCCCGTGCGGGTCTTCGACAGGAAGAACCAGATCGCAACGGCGAGGATGATCGCCACATAGGTCAAAAAGCCGTAGGAGAACAGGAGCGTGCCCAGACGGAGCTTGCCAGTGAAGCCGTCAAAGAAATTGACGAGGGAAAGCGAGTAGTTGCGGAATGCCTGCGAGGTCACGGCTACGGAGACCTGGCCGACGCCGCCGGCGAGCTTGTTGAGGCTCCCGCCGAAGAAGTTGCCGACGCCGGAGCCGAGGATCGTCAGGGTCAGGCCGGTGACGTTCTGGTTCGTGCGCAGGGTAATGGTCAGGAAGCTGTAGATGAGGCCGCCAAGCGCGGAGGCGAGGAACGACGCGACGAGACACATAATGACGCACAGCGCCGCGCTCGGCTCGATCCCTGCGTTGACGCAGTAGACGTTTTCATACATGAACGTGGACGTCAGACCGGCGATGCCGCCGAAATACATGATACCGGGAACGCCGAGGTTGAGGTTGCCGGATTTCTCCGTGATGATCTCGCCGAGCGCGCCGAACATGATAACCGTGCCGAACACGATGGCAGAGTGCAGAAGGTCAGGGAATTTCAGCAAAAAATCTAACATATTCAGCTCCTCCTTACTTGTGCTTCGCGCCGGTCTTGACCTGATAGTTGATGAAGAACTCGCTGCCGAGGATGAAGAACAGAATGACGCCGGAGATGATCTTCGAGACGTATTCGTTCAGGCCGAAGTCGGAAGCGATCTGCACCGCGCCCTTGTCGAGGAACGACAGCAGCGCCGAGATCAGGATCATGACGAACGGGTTCATTTTCGCGAGCCACGCGACGATGATCGCGGTGAAGCCGCGGCCGCCGGCGGTCGAGGTGGAGAGGGTATGGCTGACGGCGGAGACGGCGAGGAAGCCTGCGAAGCCGCACAGCGCGCCGGACAGGGCCATTGTGCGCACATAGATGCGCGGGACGCGGATACCGGCGTAGCGTGCGGTATTCTCCGAGTCGCCGACGACGGCGATCTCATAGCCGTGCTTGGTGTATTTCAGATAGAGGTACACGAGCGCCGCGAGGACGAGCACGATGATGACCGTCCACATGAAGTCCTTGTTATAGCCGTCGGAGAACATATTGCCGATCCAGCCGACGTACTTGACGTCGCCCTTGGAGTTGATGGTGCCGATGGAGTTCGATCCTGGAGGGTTCTCCCACTTGGAGACGGCGAACGACGTGAGCTGAATGGCGATGTAGTTCATCATCAGCGTGAACAGCGTCTCGTTCGTGTTCCACTTGGCCTTGAAGAAGCCGGGGATGAGGCCCCAGATGCCGCCCGCGACGATGGCGCTGATGGCCATGCACAGGAAAAGCATCACGATGTTCATCTTGCCTGCGAAGTTGATCATCCAGAACGCGGTGGCAATGCCGCCGACGAGCATCTGGCCCTCCGCGCCGACGTTCCAGAAGCGCATCTTGAACGCGGGCGCCAGACCGATGGCGATACAGGTCAGGATCATGCAGTCACGGATGGTGAACCACATACGCTTGCTGGTGCCGAACGCGCCGGAGGCGAGGGAAACGTAAACCTTCAGGGGGTTCATCTTGACGATGGCATAGATAATGATGCCGTCGACGATCAGAGCCAGCAGAATGGCGATGGCGCGGATCGACCAGGCCTTGCTGAGGGAAATTGTGTCTCGTTTGGAGATATGCATACTCTATTAACCTCCGATCTTCGTCATCATCAAGCCGACGGCGTCCTTCGTGGTCTTGCGGCCGTCGACGATGCCGGAAACCTTGCCGCCGCACAGAACGAGAATGCGGTCGCACAGCTCAAGCAGAACGTCCAGATCCTCGCCGACATAGATGACACTGACGCCCTTCATCTTCTGCTCGGTCAGCAGATTGTAGATGACGTAGGACGTGTTGATGTCCAGACCGCGCACGGCGTAGGCCGTCATGAGAACAGCCGGGTTCTGCGCGATCTCGCGGCCGACGAGCACCTTCTGCACGTTGCCGCCGGAAAGACGGCGGATGGGCGTGCGATTGATATCCGGGGTGACGACCTCAAGATCGTCCACGATCTTCTGCGACAGGTCGCGCGGGAACTTGCGGTCGGTCAGCGGGCCCTTGCCGCGCCGGTAGGTGCGGAGCATGATGTTCTGAATGATGTTCATGCCGCCGACGAGGCCCATGCCGAACCGGTCCTCCGGGACGAAGGACAGCAGGAGACCCTTGCGGATGATATCGAGCGGGTCCATGCCGTTGAGCAGACATTCGGTTCCGTCCGGCTCGATGTATGTAATTTTGCTGCCGGCCTCCAGCTTCTGCAGGCCGGAAATGGACTCGAGCAGCTCCTTCTGGCCGGAGCCTGCGATGCCCGCGATGCCGAGGATCTCGCCGCCCATGGCGGTGAAGGTCACGTCGTCTAGCATCTTGACGCCTTCCTTGTTCTTGACGGTCAGGTGCTCGACCTTCAGGCGCTCGGTCTGGTTCTCGTTCAGCGGACGGTCAATGTTCAGGGAAACGGCCCGGCCGACCATCATGTCGGTCAGCGACTGCTGGGAAGCGGTGGCAGTGTCAGTATCGCCGATGTACTCGCCCTTGCGCAGAACGGCCACGCGGTCGGAGACGGCAAGCACCTCATGCAGCTTGTGCGTGATGATGATGATCGCCTTGCCGTCCTTTTTCATGTTGCGCATGACGGTGAAGAGCTTTTCCGTCTCCTGCGGGGTCAGAACGGCGGTCGGCTCGTCGAGGATCAGGATATCCGCGCCGCGGTAGAGCACCTTGACGATCTCGACGGTCTGCTTCTGCGAGACGGACATCTCGTAGATCTTCTGGTTCGGGTCAATGTCGAAGCCATAGCGGTCGGCGATCTCGCGGACGGCCTTGGCAACGGCGTTTTTGTCCATTTTGCCCTTGTCGCCGGGCAGGCCAAGAATGATATTCTCGGCAGCCGTAAAGACGTCGACGAGCTTGAAATGCTGGTGGATCATGCCGATGTGCAGATCAAACGCGTCCTTCGGGGAGCGGATCTCCACTTCCTTCCCATCGACGAAGATCTGGCCCTCGTCCGGATAGTAGATGCCGGAGAGCATGTTCATAAGCGTGGTCTTGCCGCTGCCGTTTTCACCCAGCAGGGACAGAATCTCACCCTTATGCAGCTCCAGACTGATCGATTTGTTCGCCACGACCTGTCCGAAGCGCTTGGTGATGTTTCTCAGTTCGATTGCGTTTGCCAAGCAAGTCATCCTTTCTGTCTTGGAATTCGCTCCGCTGTTTTGCAAAACGCCGCTTTCCGGCGGCGGTTTTGGCGAGTTCGCGGAAAGCCTGTCCCTCCAACGTTGAACGGAATTGAAAAAACAGGGAATCTCAGTTAAAAACTAAAGATATTCTATCATTTTGTGAAGAGATTGTAAATACGCTTTCTGCAAAAAATACAAAAAAATATAGCAGGCCTAACAAATTTTTAGTCAGCATGCAAAACTTTTATGCAGTAAAGTGTACGCAGAAAGGCTCCCGTTGCCGCACGCTGTACGACAATGGGAGCCTTTGGGAAAGTTTTGTTCGTTGGTCAGTCTCACGCTTCCAGCCGTGCGCGGATGGCCTTCAAAAATGCCTCGCTCGTGACCGGCGCGGGGCGTTCGCCCTCGACGAGGCCGGCGAGGTCGCCGGTCATGATGCCGGAGCGGATCGTGTCGAGGCTGGCCTGTTCGAGCCTGTCCGCGAAGGCTTCGAGCGCCGGAAGCTTATCCAGCTGGCCGCGCTTTTTCAGCGCGCCTGTCCACGCGAAGATCGTCGCCATCGGGTTGGTCGAGGTCTGTTCGCCCTTGAGGTAGCGGTAATAATGCTTCGTGACCGTGCCGTGCGCGGCCTCAAATTCTGTCGTGCCGTCCGGCGCGACGAGCACGGAGGTCATCATGGCGAGCGAGCCGAACGCCGTGGACACCATATCGCTCATCACGTCGCCGTCATAATTCTTGCAGGCCCAGATGAAGCCGCCCTCGCTCCGGATGACGCGGGCGACCGCGTCGTCGATCAGCGTGTAGAAATACCGCAGGCCGAGCGCCTCAAACTGCGTTCTGTAGCTCTTCTCGTATTCTTCTTCAAAAATGCGCTTGAACGCGCCGTCATAGACCTTGGCAATGGTATCCTTGGTGGAGAACCAGAGATCCTGCTTCGTATCAATGGCATACTGGAAGCAGGCCCGCGCGAACGAGCGGATGCTGCTTTCCTTATTGTGTTCGCCCTGGAAGACGGCGGGGCCGTCGGTTTTCTGGACGAGAACGGTCTGCTCCCTGCCGGATGCGCCCTTGAAGGTCATGGTGCATTCGCCGGGCTCGTCCGTCTCAAGGCTTACGGACTTATACACGTCGCCGTAGGCATGGCGGGCGATCGTGATCGGCTTTTTCCATGTGCGCACGACCGGCTTGATGGAGTCCAGCAGAATGGGCGCGCGGAAGACCGTGCCGTCCAGAATGGAACGGATGGTGCCGTTCGGGCTTTTCCACATCTCGGTCAGCTGCGGATATTCGGCCATCCGCTGCGCGTTCGGCGTGATCGTCGCGCATTTGACGGCAACGCCGTATTTTCTGGTCGCCAGCGCCGCGTCGACCGTGACCTGATCGCGCGTCTCGTTGCGGTGCAGCAGGCCGAGATCGTAATACTCGGTCTTGAGGTCGACAAACGGGCAGATCAGCTCGTCCTTGATCATCCGCCAGAGCACCCGCGTCATTTCGTCGCCGTCCATCTCGACGAGCGGCGTTTTCATCTGAATTTTTTCCATATCGGTCCCTTCTCTCTTATCCGCGCTTGGCGTAGTAATTCATCAGACAGCCGTCGAGCAGAATGTCCCGCTCGTCCGGCGTCAGGCCCTTTACGTGCAGCAGAAGCTCTGCTTTTTCGCCGGTCTGCCGCAGAACCTCCGCGGGGAAATCCTCACAGCCTTTCTCCAGCCGCTTCCGCACGTCCGGCACGAAGACCAGATCGCCCGGCGCATAGTCGAATGGCGTGCCTGCGTCCAGCGTGAACGGCAGCATGCCCCAGTTGATGCAGTTGCTGCGGTAGCGCTTGGTGGCGAATTCATAGCAGATATTTGCAAGCCCGCCCAGAACCTTCTGGCAGGACGCGGCCTGCTCCCGCGCGGAGCCGTCGCCGGGCTTGTTGGCAAAGACACAGGAGCCAAGCTGTGTAACGCTCAGAAGTGTGTCCGCATCGCCGAAGCGCGCCAGCGCAGCGCGCAGCGTCTCTGATGCACAGCCGGATCTCCGTTTGGATTCTTCCTCGGCAATTTTCTTTGCGCGCGGCACATAATCCGGCACGCGGCGCGAAAGCGTAAACTCCGCTAGCCGCAGGGGGTTCGAGCGGTAGGACGACGTTTCGCCCGACGGGATCAGCTCGTCCGTCGTGGTCACGGGGTCATGAATGACGGCGGCAAGCTCAAGCAGAAGATTTTCACCCAGCTCATACGTTTTCGGCCAGTCCGTGATGTTCGGGCCCATGATGAGCGCTGTTTCCGGCTGCGGATGGCCAAAGCCGTTGTAAACACGGCGGGCATAAACCGTCTTGTCAAACTGGTACGGATGGCGCTCCGGGGTATAGTCCAACTCATCCGCCGGGGTGATGCGGCCGCCGTTTCTGGCTGTTGCCGCAATGGAACGCGCGTCCATGAGGCACACGCCCGCAAACTGCCCTTCGCCGGGCTTTGAGCCCTCGCGGTTCGGGAAATTGCGCGTCGTATGGCGCAGAGACAGGCCGTTGTTGGCCGGCACATCTCCCGCACCGAAGCACGGGCCGCAGAAGCTGGGCTTGATGATCGCACCGGTTTCCAGCCT
>ENA-OZGC01001432-OZGC01001432.1-human-gut-metagenome-genome-assembly--contig:-NODE-1432-length-13523-cov-5.418399_pt1 | contig 13523 bp, 9 predicted proteins | sample MGYA00245109_ERZ653643 | MGnify/ENA primary metagenome ERZ653643 (study PRJEB26926, sample SAMN06165107) | human gut metagenome | biome: ENVO:00009003; feature: ENVO:2100002; material: ENVO:00002003... | reverse complement strand
TACGTTTTCGGGATATCCGAGCCAGAAATACAGTTCCAGGGGTGGTTTGGGATGGTGAAAGGAGAAAACGATTTATATGCCTTTCGAAGCAGTACTACTTCCCTTGACGATGAAGTATAGCTTCTATCGTCAATGAAGCACTACTCCTATCGCACATGAAGTACTACTCCTGTTTTCACATCACATTTTTGGGGTGCGACCACAATGAAATTCCCCTTCTTCCCATTTCCTGCCCCCTACATTCAGTAAGGTTCCGACTACTCTGACCACTTTTTCGGTCTTGAACACAGAACAAAATGAACTTTTTAAAGATGTTTAGCAACTTTTTTTGCAGAGAGATATGCTGGAATCAAAACAATTCCTTAATTTTGCCAGTGACTCACAGAAAGCCCATTTGTAAGGGTGAGTGGGTTATTTACTGGAAAGGACGTTTACGGAACGTTATCTTGGAGTCTTCGAATCTCGCAAATTTGAAACCATCTCCTAAGGTAAGGCAACGGGAGCGTCCACAAAGGGTGTATTATATCCCAACGTATTCGGAGCAGCCACTGCTGAGCAGTGGCTATTCCCTATACCTTAATTATAATACGTCACGGCGTGGGCTATCTGTGTTGCTTATCCTTGAGATGGAGGCAATGCGAGAGCCCGAAGACTGAGGATAGGCGAAGTAGAGACTCCCACGTCTTTTTTAGTATCTACTGGTGACACTAACATTATTGCCTATTCTCGGGAGGCTGCAAGGCAAAAACTTAAATTCTCAAATCATCATGGAAGAGAATAACAAGAAGAACAACGAGATGCAGTCTCGTAGAGCCTTCTTCAAGAAGGCGGTCAAGAACGTACTGCCTTTCGTGGCTGGAGTGGTTTTGGCCAGCACGCCTAATCTTGCAAAGGCTAACACAGGAGAAGAAGTGAGCGGATGTGATTATGGCTGCATGTATGGCTGTATGGGACTCTGCTCTAGAGCATGCTCTACTACCTGTGTAGGCAGCTGCCGTGGAGGATGTAGTGGCGCATGTTCATACACTTGTCAGAACACCTGTAAAGGCAGTTGCATGGGAAGCTGCAACACAGGATGTCGCAGCATGAATTACTTTTAAGCATTCAATCCTCAATTCCCTTTTTGCATTGGAATTCCCGATGCAAAAAGGGATTTCTATAAAAATGGACTTTGCATAATGCATAATGGATAACATAAAAGAACGAGAACTATCATGGCAGTCAGGCATGGCCAAAGACATCACCTTCATCGTCACGAAGGACTGTCAGTTGGCTTGTAAGTACTGCTATCTTGTAGGGAAAAACGCCAAAGAGCGGATGCCGTGGGAGGTAGCCAAAGCTGCCATTGACTATATCCTTGATCACGAAGAGGATATGCAAGAAGAGAGTGTGATATGGGATTTTATCGGAGGAGAGCCCTTTCTAGAAATTGACCTGATAGATAAGATTTGTGACTATCTGAAGGTGGAAATGTACCGCAGAGACCACCACTGGTTCAATTCCTATCGTTTCTCCTTCTCTACCAATGGTATCAACTATGGTTCGGAGAAGGTGCAGGCGTTCATCAAGAAGAACCGTGAGCACCTCTCCATCGGAATCACCATCGACGGAACCAAACGAAAGCATGACCTCAACCGCATCTGGAAGACCAAAGAAATGGAACAAGGTATCATGTCCAAGCCAGAGGAAGAAAAAGGCTCATACGAGGATGTGGTGAAGAATATCCCTCTATGGCTGGAACAGTTCCCCAGTGCGGGCACCAAGGTGACCATAAGTAGCGCTGACATTCCTTATATAAAGGAGAGTGTACTGCATCTATACTCGTTGGGCATACACGAGGTGAATATCAATTGTGTATTTGAGGATGTATGGAAGGAAGGAGATGACGTACTCTTCGAACAGCAACTCACGGAACTAGCAGATGCCATCATCGATGAAGGTCTATACCAAGACAATGCCTGTTCGTTCTTTAACGATCAGATTGGTAAGCCCATGGACTGTCATCTGCAAAACCAGAACTGGTGCGGTGCTGGCATGATGCTGGCAGTGGATGCTGAGGGTAACTTCTATCCCTGCACACGTTTTGCACAATATTCGCTCCGCAACAAGAAGGCTTGGATCATAGGCAACATCCACGAGGGAATAGACAAGAACAAATTACGTCCCTTCCTGACTCTGGACAGGTGTACGCAATCTAGCCAAGAGTGCATCAACTGTGAAGTGGCCGACGGTTGCGCATGGTGCCAGGGAGAGAACTACGATGCAGCCGATACACCCACTGTATATCAGCGTGCTACAGCTATCTGCAAGATGCACAAGGCGCGTGTGAGAGCTAACAACTACTACTGGAACAAGCTATTCCGCAAACTGGGAAAGGAAGGAGGTGAGAAATGATGCAATACATTATAATCCTACTGGATGATACATCCGTTTCATTCTGTCATTATGCTAACAGCCAACAGAAGCGCCACCTCATGCCACTCACCACACTGAAGACTGGCATCACCTACGCGATGAAGGAAAACCTGAATATTCAGTTTGTCTATCCTTCGTACGAACTGCCAAAGGAGTATCTGGAAGCCATAGACAGCATCGACCACACCGACATCAAGCCCTGCAAAGCAGGAGCTAGAGCAGACGTAGTGGTCATAGACGGGCTGGAACAAGCTGACAACTGCACATTTGCACGAAACGTATCGTACGTGCTGAGGACAACAAAGCAGGATTTGTTTGCCCGTACACAGGACATCTGCACCATATTAAATAATGTGGAACGGCTGAATGTGACCATCACAGATGCAGAGGGATTCTCTGACGCCGACTTTGAAGAATATGAGAAGGTGCTTGGCACTTTGTCTCAAGAAGTGGAGAAAAACTACACTTCTGGCAATGCTATTCAGTTGAATCTGCTGACCGACCGCATGATGCTCGACAAGATGAACAACTGCGGCGCAGGTGACAACACCATCACTTTGGCTCCCGACGGCAAGTTTTACATTTGCCCAGCCTTCTACCTCACAGAAGAAGAGGATGGAATGGGACATATGAAAATTCCGGTAGGTGACTTAGAGAATGGACTAGACATCAAGAATCCCCTACTCTACAGACTTGACCACGCACCCCTGTGCCGACATTGCGACGCTTACCAGTGTAAAAGATGCATTTGGCTTAACAGGAAGACCACGCTGGAAGTGAACACGCCCAGCCATGAACAGTGCGTGATGGCACACCTGGAGCGAAATGCAAGCCGCAAGCTGCTGCATGCCATACGCAAATATGGCGATTTTCTGCCTGAGTGTGCGGACATCAAAGAGATTTCCTATCTGGATCCCTTTGATGTGAGAAAGGAATGGAAATGAATAATCAAAAAACGATAAAAGATGACAAAGAGGAAAATGGTTGGGCAAGTGACGCCCGAAGAGAGAGATGAAATCAAGCAGTTGTTTGAACGCAGAAACGGACTGAACGAGTTGGCCAAGATTCTCACAGCCGACAACACAGAGTTGTATGAGAAACTCGTACACGACCTTGGGGAAACAGGAAGCAAATTCCAGTCATGGTGGGACAGAATGGAAAACAAATATCAGTGGGAGAGCATTGATGGTGGCAACTGGGAGATAAACTTCGACACCTGTGAGATATTCCTCCACGCATAGACATAAGGCACCTTCGCTAGAAACCCAGCAGGCATAAGGAAAAAGCTACACATTACAAGAGAAACGCGGTACTATTGAGATGGGATTTCGAGACTACAAACCGGAAAGGGACTGTAGGCATGGAATGGAAGTTCAGTAGTACTGCGTATGTCTATTTGACGCGTTGCCTTGAAAAAGGAGTATAAAAATAGGTGCGGAAGGAGAAGAAATCGTTCTCTTTGGGGGTCTAATGCTGAACGGGACGAGAGAGAAGGGAAATTATCAGAAAGAGATGGTCTGGCGGAACGCTTCGTAGGAGGTCTCTATGCGGCTCAGTTGCCAGGGCTGAAGATGAAGCGAGAAGGTGCCTTTCAGTTCCTTGAGACCGAAATATGCCTTCATCAGACTGGCCATATTGAAGGAGACCGAGTCGCTCTGACGAATGAGTGATGCTGCCACACGCACGAGAAGGGAGTGGTTGTGCTCCACCTGACGAAGGGTGAGGAAAAGAATGTAATGGCAAGGGATGGTGCCTGTGGGCAGCAAGAGGCGAATGCGCTTCATGGCATCATCCACCTGCATATCACCAAGAAGACGCGATACCTGCTGCGGCGCCTGCTGGAGAGGAAGCAAGATGCGCAGCGCCTTGTCGGCATCGACTTCGGTGAAACGAGTGAGCAACTGATGGAATCCCGCATCATCCAGACTCACTTCTCCCCTATCGAGACGAGCTGCAAGTGCATGAAGCATGGTGACCAGAAAAGCACGATTATCAAAGGAGTGGAGGGTGATGAACAGTTCCCAGAACACTTCGGGCGCAACTTCAGCGGCAACACGCTCGCCCAGAATGTATCCCGCAGTACGAAACTGCGACACACTGAGCGTGCGCAGGAAGTCGGGCAACATGGCGCAACCTCCTTCGCTCAACACGGCATTGAGTCTGCCGTAAAGAACGCTGCTAAATCGAACTTCCCTTATCATCAGTCGGTACAGGAACCTGCTTCGGCCACCCGCCTCATGCTGACTAAGCGGCCTCGCAATCCCTTGAATAATGCAAAGATAAAAGATTTACAGCAAACAGGCAAGCAAACGCAGGGAAAAGGATTGGCATAGGGAAGAAGAAAGCCTTCGGAAGGATGCATGATGATGCCAAACAGAAGAGAAGCGCCGAGCGAGCCTCCTGTTTGGGCAAAACTCGAAGTGTGTTTTGCTGAAACAGCCCATGTGTTTCAAACATACGCTTATTGTCTTTAGATGCAAAATTACGACAAATCGCATGACTATCCAAGCTCATTCCAAATCAAGTGCGGGTACATTAACCGCTTTGGTACATCCCAATGGGAACTTGTCCGATTTGCTATTCGTGAATATGGTATTGCGGCACCAAACGGCTCATCCGGCGGTGGTCTGAAAGAGACATATCTGCTTTTCTATATAAATGGTACGACACTGGAGGAAGAGGTGCAGCATGCTGCTATGGGAGATGAAGCACGCTGCAACGGCACATGCACCGCTTTGGATTTTTTGATGGAAAAATATTGCGCTCGGGAGACAGGTGGCTTCTGCGCCATTCGGGCTGCCGTCGGAGAGGCAGGGACAACCTGATTCAGGGAGGAATACAAAAGACGAACGAAGGGGCTATGCCTACATCCGGGCACGCTCCTTCGCTCGTATATCGGGTAAGTAGTCAAGGACGAAGCAGGATGTCGGAGAGCGTGTAGCGGTCCATGAAGCGGCTGCGATCTACGTGGGTGCGCACTCCTGCCACACTCCCCTCGGCCGTAAACTGCCAGAGGACCATACGAGGCTCGTCGAGCAACTGCGGTATGTCTTCGGAATAAGAGGCTATCATGAACTTGTACTGCGTGAACTGCCCCACCAAGTAATGGTTGTAGAAGTTCATGCCTGTATAGATGACAGGCTTCACTCCATAAGCCTCCTCCACCTGCTGCAGAAAGGTGCGCAGGCGGCTGTTGAAGGTGGCAAGAGGAGCCCTTCCGCGCTTCTCCACATCGATGATGGGGATGAGGTCGGTATCCTGCGGCCTCACACTGCTCAGGAAATTGCGCAACTGCTCACTAACGGGTGCTGTGGGACTGAAGAAATGATACACTCCCACGGGTATTCCCGCAGCCCGGGCACCACGCAGATTGCGCTCCAAGTGGCTGTCACGTAGCGTGGAAGCCTCGGTGGCCTTCACATAGGCAAAGCGCACATTGGCATCGCCTGCCACATCGCTCCACTCTATATTGCCCTGGTAATGCGACACATCTATTCCTGTCAGGCCCGTGGGATGATGGGCAGCAACGGGGATGCTGTACTGGGGGATTGGGCTTACGCGCCGCTCGCACAGCAGAGGCGTGGGCAGCTTGTCGGGCACAGGCAGCCAGCGGTTATCTACGGAATCGACCTGGGATGCCGCATACAGAGAAACGGAAGCAAAGACAAGCAATGCTCCCGTTATACTCAAAGTTTTCAAAAAAAAACCTGACTTGCTCATTCGCCCAAGTAGCGGCACTCGAAGTTGCGGCCCTTGATGCTGGGGAACTGGCTCCTCGGATCTACATCAGAACGGGTGCGCAGGTGATTGACAATGGCGTTGTAGCAGTCCTGCACAGAGTCGGCATGCACACGTGCCACGAATGTGGTGTCCATGTACTGGAACTTCTGTGTCTGGGGGATTGAGATGACGCGCTTGAACATGAGCTTTCCCTCATACCATCCCACCTTCTTGGCTGTAAAGAAGAGCTGGCGCTCCTCACGCTGGGCACGGGCTTTCTCGGTGGCCTCACGTGCGGCTGCACCCTTGTCCTTGAACTCTTCCAGAGTGGCTGCTGTGGTCTTGATGACGATGAAATAAGAGTGGCCGCGCACCTTGTAGCGCTTCGGGTACATGTTGTTACTCTCCACAAAGGCCTTGATGTCCTGCATCAGAAACTCGTCCATGTCAATATCAGTAATGCCCTGAAGGAAATCGATGGCCTCATCTACTGTGGATACAAGGGTCTCCTTATTAAAGTATCTAAGATAAATATTCATGCTTAGTGTGTCAATAAAACGAATTCATCTGCAAAGTTACGATAATAGCTCCACCGAAACGAACATTCTGGCAAAAAAAGATGGGCCGCATGGGCGTATTTATGTAATTTTGCACCACCAACGCTCCTGTGCGCTGGAATTTTCAATCAAGAGAGTCGCCCATGCGTGAGTTTATCCGTCGCTGGACCCTGGCCATAAGCATGATGGCGGGTGCCAGCTCTTATTTCATCCTGTCGTGGCTGCCTCTGGGAGGCGGCATGCGCCGATGGCTGCTGCAGGGAGTAGGTGTGGTGCAGCCTGTGCTCATCTTTCTGATGCTCTTCCTCACCTTCTGCAGGGTCAATCCTGCGCAGATGCGCCTGTGCCGCTGGCAGATGTGGAACCTGCTGCTGCAGGCCGGCATGTTTGCGCTGCTGTGCCTCGTGCTGGTCCTCTTCCCCCTCACTCCGCTCCGTCCCGTCATCGAGGGTGCCCTGCTGTGCTTCATCTGCCCCACCGCAACAGCCGCCGTGGTGGTGACGAGCAAGCTGGGCGGGCGCGCGGGAACCACCACAGCCTACACTCTGCTCATCAACCTCGGTGTGGCTATACTGGTGCCGCTGCTGGTGCCACTGGCTCACCCGCAGGCCGGGATGGGCTTCGCACACGCCTTCAGCATGATTCTGAGCAAGGTGTTCCCGCTTCTGCTCTGCCCCATTGTGGCTGCCGAACTGCTGCGCAGACTCTCGCCTGGCCTCACCGGCCGTCTGGCCTCATTCCGCGATCTGCCCTTCCACCTGTGGGCGGTGGCATTGGCTCTGGCTCTGGCAGTCACCACACGCAGTCTGGTCACGAGCCACGTATCGCTGGCTCTGGCAGGTGGGATAGCCCAGGCCTCGCTGCTGGCCTGCATCATACAGTTTGCCGTGGGCCGACTGGCTGGCCGCAAATACGGCGACCCGATAAGCGGTGCACAATCATGCGGACAGAAGAACACGGTATTTGCCATCTGGATGGGTTACACCTTCCTCACGCCTGTCACAGCCCTGGCAGGCGGTTTCTACAGCATCTGGCACAACGTATATAACTCCTGGCAACTGGCGCAGATGAGGAAGAGGAACTGCCAATAAGGAGGGATGCCAGACTACTGCCCCATCAGCCCCCACCATAAGCGACAAGCGGCCTAACAGATATCTTGAGCCATTAGAATTGCCATTACGGGCAACCGAACATTCTCAAAGGCACAAACGCAACAGGAGGCTTCCGTGCGCATAACAGCACGAAAGCCTCCTGTCATTTTACTTCTATTCCTTCTTGTCTTTCCCTTGAGGCAAGAATGACTCCATCAGAGGGCAAGAATGTTTCCCTTGGGGGCAATTGCCAATCCCCCTTACAGGAACTCCTCATTCCCCAGAAAGGGAAAGAAGATTGGCCATAGGAAGATTGGCAGATGAAGTTACCTCTTCACCACCTTGCGACCATTCTGGATGTAGATACCCGATGGCAGGCCGTCGAGAGTGTCGCCCACCCTTCTGCCCCACAGGTCATATACGCCAGTGGAAGGTTTGGCTGCGGGAGTGTCAGAGCGCACGATATCGATGGCGTCGGGCACATCAGGCTTGAGATAATCCTTTTCGGCATAGCCCAACTGATAGCTCAGGTAGTTGTAGATATAATTGCAACGCTTGCGAATCCACGCCTTGCTGCGCTCGGTAATCTCGGCATATTCCTTGCTTCCGCCCTTTGCCCAAAGCGAGTTGTCGTGCTCGAAGGACTTGGCAGCCACGGCATAATAGTCGTCGAGATACTCCATGAGGTCCTCAAGATGGTTCTGCATGAAGTCGGTCCACACGCGGTAATACTGCTTGTTGAGTTCCTCGCCTCCATTATATCGCAGGTCTCTCAGGAATCCCCTGCCACCGGAAGACCCTGAGGTGCCGCTGAAGTAGTCCACCTCGGCCGAGCTGATGAAGTAGGTGCTGCTGCTCTGGTAGCCGAATGCCCAGTCACAGTCCCACACAGGACCGAAGATGTAGCGCGAGCTGTCGCTCAGGATATTCTCGTTGTAGAGGAATGTGCTCTTGGGATGATAGAGTTCCTGGTTGTTCATGAGGTCGTTCACCATGAGAAAGCGTGCCAGATAGACAGGGTCGGCTGACTGCTCTATGGGCTTCATGTGGCGTACGCCATTGACCAAGGAATTGAAGTGACGTGACACCACCGAGAGGGTGAGGTTGGTGGGGTCAGAAGCGAAGTCGGGGTACTTCACGTTGACGGGCAAGTTGTAATAGGTGGTCTTGAACTTGTAGGTCTCGTCGTAGTAGCTGTCCAGCTCCAGCAGTACGGCGTTGGAGTCATTTGCCAGGTCGATGCTGTTGTTGCTGATGCCCACCTTCTCGGTAAGCGTATATGAGCCGCGGTAATTGCCGTTGATGTAGAGTTCCACAGGCAGGAAATGGTTGGCTGCGGCGGCCCCCACCATCTCGGCCACGCGCGAACCGATGACGTTTGTGGTCATCGACTCCCGTATGGCATTGGCTATCAGGTTCCAGTTCTTGCCCGCCTTCATGCCCAGGGGCTTCTGCTTGGTGGGGAACTTGATGCGGTAGGGGCTCTTGCCCCACTCTCCTGCCCATGAACTGTTGCCGCGTCCCTTGATCTTCATCGCCGTCTCGGGCAGGTCGGGCAGATAGCCTGCACCGTCGATGCTTATCTTGGCATCCCAGTATCTGGTCTTGCTGCTGATCATGGTGCCATCGTCGGTGGTGATGTTGATGACAGGCACTCCTATATAGTTAGTGGGATTGTCGCACAGATAGTTGACCGTCACCTGATAGTCGTTGCCGAAGGGGTGCATGCCATACTCTCCCGTGGCGCTGTTGCGCCTGAGCATGCGCCATCCGGGCAGAGCCACCGTATAAGTCACGGGATGCTCAAAGCGCCGGCTGGTGACCTTGCTGTCCTGCAGCGAGTCGCCCACATACACTTCGGCTCCTTCGACGGAGGTCTTGATGCTGGCCACAAGGCGCTTGCCTATGCTTCCCACGTTGACGGAGATGTGGGCCGAGTCGGTAAACTCGCCCAGGGCATCTACCATGAGCATGTCGTTGAACTTGTTGTTGAACTTGAAGCTCACCATCTGGGGCAGTTGTGCAGGAGCCTTCTCGGTGAGGCTATCTACATCGGCACGGGCGAAGGTGTACTTGTGTCCCGACTTGGTGAGGATGCTCACCTGGCTGCTGTTGCTCGTCTGGGTGAGGATGTACTCCTTGGGGAATGCGTTCACGCTGCCGTCGCTCATGCACAGATACACGATATCGCCGTTCACAGGGTCCCACGCGCTACTGTCGGCAACTGGCTCGGCAGGCAGTTTTGAGAGGTCGGCTTCGCTGAAGATAATGTTCGAACCGCCGTCAGAAGGAGCATTATTGTCATTCCACAAGGCTATGAAACCGTTGTTGCCAAAGTCGTTCCAGCAGCTGTTGGCCGTCTGGGGATAATGGAAATTGATGCCGCCATAGCTGTTCTGGCTCAATCCGAAGGCTATGGCACCGCCCTCGGTACTGCCGAGCTGGCTCATGAGCACGCGGGTGGCATTATCTGCCGACTTGGCACAGGCTGCATAACGTGTGCCGTAGGCGTAATTGTAGATGGTGAATCCCTCGGCCTTGCTGCCTGTGAAGCACCACAGGTGGGCACGTGTGAGCGAGTCGGAGGGAGCGCAGAGGATGGCATCGGCGGTGGCCTGGAGCTTCTTGCCCGAGCGGATGTCCATGGTGTACCACTTGGTGTAGGAGGCAAACTTGCCGTCGATGATGCGTGTGCAGCGGAAGGGCACTCCGCTCTCCTGCATGGGCTGGAGCAGGTCGGCATCCACAGCCTCCATATACATGCGGCATCCGCTGCTGGCCGAAGCGGCCGCGTTGGTCCATAGCGTGAGCACGCCGTCGCCGTGAAGGTCGTTGACGCAGGCGCTCGTATTGCCCGGATAATAGAAGTTGTAGCCACCTCCGTTCGTGCTCACCTTCAGGGTCGATGGCACAGGAGCCTTGCTCTTGAGCACGGGCATCAGAGGCTCATGGCTGATGGCGCTGGCACAGCAGATGACGTAGGAGGCGCCCAGCTGGCGGTTGTAGATGTGAAAGCCCTCCTTGTTGTTGCCCACGAAACAGAAGTAGTTGGCATCGGAGAAGCTGCCCGAGGGGGCGGCACAGGTCACCTGCCCGTCACCCACGGCCCAGTATTTGCCTCCCTCTACCCTGATTTTGTACCATTGGGTATCCGATGCCAGGTCGTCACCGCTCAGCGTGGTGGCCTTGAAGGGCATGGCAAGGTTGTCGTTGGAGTCGGAATACGAGACTGCCCAAGCCGTCTGGCCGAGCAGAACCATCAGGCAGGCAATCACTTGTCTGCACGTCAGAAATTTCTTCATATAATAGTGTGTGTCGTTATTGTTATCACTTCCTTGGCTGGGCGCATGCATGTGGCACCGCCCCTCTTTGAGTGCAAAAATAGTAATATTTTGCTTTACATTCTTTCTTTTAGTATATAATATGACAGGCGGGTGCGCGAAAAGACACACACCCGCCCCCGTTCGGCTTATTTTAATCTTTATTAAATTTCCGTTTCCGCCTCATTAGGGCGTCAACGGTATTCCATCATGGAATCATCGGCATTCCATTCCTGCGTCATCGACACTCTATTCGGGCATCATCGGCACCTGGGAAATGCTCTTTCTGCACCCCCAAGAGGGTCATTTCACGAAGAACACTACCGAGTCGGTCAGGCGCACCTTACGCCCTGCCCTGCCCATTTCGTTGCCCATATAATCTGTCATCTGTGCTCCGCGCAGGCTGCCCGTCTTCCACATGACCGGCACATAGGGCGACCACATGCCCGTCACCAGCTTGCCGTCGGGGCGGGTCCAACTGGCCACGAACACGTTACCCTGAATCACCAGCTCAGGGCGCGTGCTGCCCGAGGGCATCATCTGCACCATGGTGCGGTAGGCCTGCATGGCGGGCTTCTTCGAGAAGTCGGCATGGATGAGTCCGAAGCAGTCCTCCGGCTCATAGGGGTCGGCCTCCTTGGCTCTCAGGTTGTACCAGAAGACGCGCTCCACTCCGTGGGCAAACGCTATCAGGTACATCCTGGCCACGCGGCGCGCCTGCTCCACCTCCTTGCTGGGCACGGGGTCGGCATACATGCGTGTCTGGAATATGATGTTGCCCTTCAGGTCAGAGTTGAGGCGATACACGCCCGCCACGGGAGCCTGCATATGTTCGGTGCCAGCCTTGATGAGTACGATGAGAGTATCGCCAGGGGCCAAGTTGCCATCGGTGAGATAGCGCCCGGGGCAGCGGCTCGATATTTCCCACTGGTAGGCAAAGTCGGCATCGGGTGCCTTGACCATCAGGGGCGGCAACTCGGTGAGGCTCTCGCCCGACTTCTCGTCGCGCCACCACTGAACCGACGACATGTGCAACTGGCTGAGCAGCGAGGTGCCCGTCTCGCGCCTGTTGTACCACGAATCGGAGGGCAGATAGGCATCATAATAGAAAGGCATGCCGCCCGAGAGCACGATGGTACCGCCACGCTTCACGTAGTCCACCAGCTGGGGGAAATAGTCGGTGGGGAAATACTCGCCTGTGGTGGCCAGCAGCACGGGTACGTCCTTCACCCTGAGCGTAGCCAGCTGGTCGAGCGCCACGGGCGTGGTGCGCCCTGCCACGGGAGCCAGATAGTGCTGCACCTGTTCGTCACTTACGGTCACATATCCCGTGCGTCGGTCGGCCAGATAGCCCACACATATCTTGTCGGCCTGCAAGCCCACCCTGCGTATGGCAGCGGGCAGGAAGTCGAGATAGAAGCCGTCAGAAGGCTGCTGCTCGGGGCTTGTGTGCATGCCGCACTCGGTGAGCCACACGGGCGTGCACCAGCCATAGCGGTCCATCAGACTGCGTATTTTGGAGTAGGCCAGCATGATTTCTTCGGGACGGAAATAGGAATGGAAATTCATCACATCCACATCCTTCATGGCACCCAGCTTGCACAGGTCCTCCAGGAAGTCGTCCTTCACATCGGCCAGTCCGGTGAGCAGCACCTTGTTCTGCGGATTCACCCTGTGCAGGGCCTCACTTGCCACATGAAGTGCGCGGGCATAACAAACTGGCATAAAATCCGATTCGTGCATCAGATTAACCTCATTCATCACCTCCCAGTGAGTCATCTTGCCGTCGTATCTGCGGGCCAGCGTCTCCACGTATTTCGCGTAGTCGGGATCCTGCCAAGGCATCTTCCCCAGCCAGGTGAGGATGCCGAGCAGCTTCTGGTCATACTTGCTGCAGGAGGCCATGACGTCATCGAAAATCTTGGGCTCGAATTCGGTGGGACTGCCAAAGACGGTTCCGAAATCAAGGTCGGAGCGCACCCAGTTCATTCCCACCGCACTGGTAACCTGCAACTCGCGGTCGCGCAGGGGATAATCCATGTAGGTACGCGTGATGTGGGTACACACCCCATAGGGCTGCTCGAGCCTGGGCGAGCAGGGGAAGAGTGGGGTCACATGCTGCGGGCTGCCCCATGCAACCGCCCCGGCTTCGGGCTGCCTCTCTGGCATCATCGGGCTACACATGCCTCGGGCAGCAAGCGGAGACAGAATGGGGAACAGGAGCGAAAGGGCCGCTACAACAGCCATTCTCCTTCGGGCGCGGGACGCACCCTGGTAACCAGTCTTGGTTTGCATGATTTGGAACATCAGTTTGGCAATGCAAATATACCAAGAAAATGCGGAACGTGCAAGCATTCTGCCCATTATTTTCCCACAGAACGAACCCGGAGACAAGAGCAGAACAGCGGCCCACCCACCAC
>ENA-OZGC01001426-OZGC01001426.1-human-gut-metagenome-genome-assembly--contig:-NODE-1426-length-13575-cov-5.226923_pt1 | contig 13575 bp, 14 predicted proteins | sample MGYA00245109_ERZ653643 | MGnify/ENA primary metagenome ERZ653643 (study PRJEB26926, sample SAMN06165107) | human gut metagenome | biome: ENVO:00009003; feature: ENVO:2100002; material: ENVO:00002003... | reverse complement strand
GTCACAGGGACAGTCATTTATGGCTATCTCTGGAATGAAGCCAGAGACCAATGGCTTGTGGACGAATATTCCGCAGGGATTGTGAAGCGTATCTTTGCCATGACAATCGAGGGCATGGGTCCTTATCAGATTGCCAGCAGGCTGAAAGAAGAAAAGGTACTCATTCCCTCTGCTTATCTGGCGACACACAACGAGGGCGTGAACAAAAACAAGACATTCAAGGATGTATATGGTTGGGGTTCTTCCACCATCGTCAACATACTGGACAAGCGTGAATATCTCGGTCATACCGTCAATTTCAAGACCCGAAAGCACTTTAAGGACAAGAAAAGTCATTATGTGCCGGAAGATGAATGGACGATTTTTGAGGACACCCACGAAGCTATTATTGACCAGGAGACTTTCGACCTTGCACAGAAAGTCAGAAGCAAAGTCCGCAGATACCCGGACGGATGGGGCGAAGTCGCACCGCTGACGGGCTTGATGTATTGTGCGGATTGCGGTGGCAAGATGTATGTTCACCGCACCAACAACGGCAAGCGTATCTCACAGTACACTTGCTCCCAGTACACCAAAGTCCCTTGTGGAACGCTCTGCAAGACACAGCACCGCATCAATGAAAGCGTGGTTCTGGAACTGATTTCAGATCTGCTGAAAGCCATTGCCGAGTATGCACAGCATGACCGAGTCGAATTTGTCCGTGTGGTGCAGGAAGCACAGGACAGTCATTTTGCTTCTGATGTAAAAAAGAAGCGAAACAGGCTGACCGCAGCACAGAACAGACTGAACGAACTGGAAGTCCTGCTCTGCAAAATCTATGAGGACAACATCCTGGGCAAGCTGCCGGATACCAGATATGCCACTCTGGATGCACAGTACGGCAAGGAACAGGCTGAACTGAAATCCGAGGTGAAAGCTCTGGAAGAATTTCTGGAATCCCACGAAAAAAACAAGAAGTCCGCAGAACGCTTTATTTCTCTGATTGAGAAATATGAGAACTTCGATAATCTGACCATTGCCATGCTGAATGAGTTTATTGATAAAATCCTTGTCCATGAGCGTGACCGCAAAGGCAGCATCCAGACCACGCAGGAAATCGAGATTTATTTCAACTTCGTTGGCAAGTTTGTACCACCCCATTTCATGGAAGAGGAACTGACCCCAGAAGAACTGGAAGAAATCCGTAAACGTGAGAAACGCAAGGACAGACTGCATCAGAATTATTTGAAGCGAAAAGCAAGCGGCGCACAGAAACGCTATGAGGACAAAATCAAAGCCAAGAAAAAGGCTGAAATGGATGCCAAGAATAACGCACTTCGAGCCGAAGATGTGGCAAAGGGCGTATTTGTCCTCGTCAGCAATATGCCGAAGTTAGAACCGAAAATCGCACCGCAGAAAGGAGCTTGAGTATGTGGATAGTACGATTTATCCGTAAGGATGCCAAGCCCGATGAAGAATACTTCTATCACTCGCAGGGTGAAGCGGAATATCATCGTGATCTGTTCCAGAACGATGATTCTGGACTATATGAAAAAATTGAAGTTATCAATGAAACAGATTTATAAGGAGGTTGCTATGGAGCTGAATTTTATAAAGTGCGGCGACTACTACATTCCTGACATTAAACTGAGGAATCCCAATATCCGTCTCGGAAAATGGGGACGGATGCGCAGAGAGTATTTGCGGCTGGCACACCCTGTCACTTTCTCCGATATGGTACTGTCCGAAACGCTCTATGAGCATTGTGCGGAGATTGAAGCCGCTGCCAAGAGCCGGATGAACATCATTCTTCCAAAGCTGATGGAATACTATGGCGTGACCGAGAAGCTCAAAGCAGAAAACCAGCTTGAATGGATTCGCCAGATGAACGCTTGTGTTGCACAGGCAGAGGAAACCATCAAAGCCGAATTGATTTACTGCTGAGAAAGGAGCGAAGAAATATGATTTTAGAAGCATTGTTTAATGGTGGGATTTACGCAAGCGAGGACATTGTGCCGAAGTCTGACAAGTTCCGACAGACCGCCTCACATATTTCCGAAACCATGACCTATTTCGAGGGAAAGCTGAGCAAAGAGGACTACGCCCTGCTTGAAAAACTCTGTGACAGCCATGCGGACGAGAGCAACATGACAAACGAGTGTCAGTTTAAGTATGGGTTCACAATGGGCGTTCTGCTGATGTGCGAAATCTTCCGCAGCCCATTCTTCCCATATACCGAGTAAGGAGAAAAACATGGCTCTGATAAAGATATTTTTTAAGTTACTGGTACTGCCGCTGATTGCGGCAGTCACCCTGATACAATGGGTCGGTATCTTCCTCACGCAGTTCTCGACCGTCATATTCAATCTGCTTGCAGGGCTGATGTTCCTGATAGCGGTTGCCGGATGGATGTTTGGTATCGGCACAGGAGTAGATACACTCCGAATGCTGGCGGTTGCCTTTGTGGTCTTTATCCTCCCTCATATTGCTGAATGGTTGATTATCAGAATAGCCGCCATCAATTACGGACTGCGTGAATTTATCAAGTCCTGACCCAACAATTTCATATCGACAACAAAGCGACAGGTATTTCCTTGTGAAGTCTCTGTCGCTTTTATTTTTACCAATATTAAAGGAGGAAAAATCAATGAGAATGTCTATGAATGAGAAGAAAGCCCTTTATGCCTTTGGCTGTCCGAACCGTGAAGCCACCGTTGAACGCTTGCGTTTTGCGGCTACACTTGCTCCCGATCCTGCGGCAAAGAAGCTGTTCTTCACTCTGGCAGTCAAGCTGAGTGACGAGAGCTGCGACAGATGGTATCGCTGTTTCTTCTACAACATGAGACTGGAAGTGGAACACTTCGCCCACCACAAGTACCACTCCGACAATCAGCCGATTTCCATTAGGGAGAGATTGCATGAGTAAGCTGACGAAGTACGAAAAGGAAACCATCGTCCTGTTTAACGAGGGTGAGGACGCAGCACACATCCAGACCTACAACGCCGGACTGAGGAACAGACTGGAGACGTTCTCCAAGAAGCACCCCAACCTTTGCCGACTGGAAAAGACCTACGAGCAAGGCGGGGTGTCCTATGTTCTGGACAAATCCCGACTGTCCATCCGTCTGCAACCGCCCATGAGCGAAGAACGCAGACGAAAAGCAAGTGAGAACGCCAAGCAAACCGGATTCAGGAGTCGGACGGAATAATGTAGCGTTTAGGGGCGATATGCGGTCAAAATGTCGGGTCTGTACTCGATGTTTTGACCGCTATTACATAGCAAGGTATAGTTCTATCGTTTTTCTCATTTTTAAGGCTATACAGATTCAAAACGATTAAATCAAGACATTTCATCCCGACTGCTTGAAAAATTCACATTATCGTGATACAATAAATAAGGATATTCTTAAATCGGGAGGGTACTATGGCTGTTACATATAAAAAACTATTTCATCTGTTAATCGACCGTGGTATTGCAACGGCTGAATTGACAGAGCAAGCGGGCTTTAGTGCCAACATTTTAACCCGACTTAGAAGAGACCAATATGTTTCATTGGAGAGCATTGAAAAGATATGTTCTGCCCTTGATTGCGGCGTAGATGATATATTGGAATTTACAAAGGATTTGGAGAGAAAAAAACAATGAGATATATAGGCTCAAAGGCAAAAATACTCGATTTCATTAGCAATACTGTAAGTCAGACCTACGGCTCTGTTGATGGTGCTGTTGTGGCAGACTTATTTGCTGGTACCTGCTGCGTTGCCGAAATGTTCAAAAAGCAGAACGCTCGAATAATTTCAAATGATTATCTCCGCTTTTCGTATGCCCTACAGATAGCAAAGATTAAATGCAATAAAGAACCGCAAAGCAAGATCCCTTATAGCGAAGCTCTTTTTGCTCTTAACGCTCTCAATGGAGTTGATGGATTCTTTTTCAAGGAATACACATTGGAAGGGACTGCTGCATCGCAATATAGCAGAAACTATTTTGATAGCGAAAACGCAAAAAAAATTGATGCTATTTGCGCACAGCTTTCCTCTTGGCTGCGGGATGAAATTATTTCAGAGGATATGTTTTTCCTGCTCTCAGCAAATTTGGTTGATGCCATAACAAAGGTATCCAATACATCTGGGACATATGGGGCTTTTCTAAAAATAGATGACCAGAGGAAGTATAGACCATTGGAACTGCTCCCATATCAATTTACAGATAACGGTCAATCCAACGAAGCATACTGCATGAGTATAACCGAATTGATCGACAGGGTTTCTGGCGATATACTCTACTTAGATCCTCCGTATAACGGACGGCAATATCCGCCATACTACCACATTCTTGAAACCGCTGTCCTCTACGATGAACCCGCAATTTATGGAGTTACCGGCAGGCGTCCATATCAGGAATTGCTCTCTCCATTTTGCATGAAAGATAAAGCCTTGCCTGCGATGCTGGATATAGTTCAAAAGGCAAGGTTTGAACACATTTACATCAGCTACAGCACTGATGGTATCATGGAATATAAGAAACTATGTGATGCGCTATCTGCTGTTGGCAAAGTTAGCTGCTTTTTCAAACCATATCGTCGCTATAAATCAAATAACGGCGGCGAGAATACTACAACGAGAGTTAAGGAGATTGTTATATATGTCAAAAAAGGATGAGCCTAAGAAGCTGGGCAAAAACGGGGTGGATATGGGTGATAGAGGCGTTTACGACAAGCGAAACACATTGAACGACCTAACAGGGAAGGAATGGGTGTTTTTTACCAACTCTGTGTGGATTACTGGCTACAGTCCTACAGCGAAAGAAAATGTAGGGCTTAAATACAGAAAGATTCATCCTTCGCCGAAGCCGCCTGCACTTATGAAAGACATTATTGAGTTTTTCACAAAGGCAGATGGAAAAATCCTTGACCCTTTCTGCGGCGTTGGTGGAACTTTACTTGGGGCTGCTATGGCTGGTGGAAATCGCAAGGCTGTTGGTATTGAGCTTGAACCCAAGTTTATTGAAGCATACCAGAAGGTCTGTGAAACCGAGAATATGCAGCTTATGACCATGATTAACGATGATTCTAAAAATATGCTGCAACATCCAGAAGTCTCGGAAACAGTTTTCGATTTGATTATTGCCGACCCACCCTACTCGGACATGATGAGCAAGGAAAGAACGGGTCAGCGAAAGAAATTGTATAACGATTCTTCTCCGATGCCTTACACAGAAGAATCAGCAGACCTCGGAAATATGTCACAGGAAGATTTTTTCCCGGCATTGAGAAACATTATGCAACTCTGTTTCTCACGATTAAAGAACAAAGGTTACATGGTTGTGTTCTGCAAGGATTTTCAACCTCAGCCGGGGAAGCCTAATTTGCTTCATGCAGATATTATCAATGAGCTTTGCAAGATTGACGGTTTGGTTTATAGAGGAATGAGAATATGGCACGACCAAGCAATGTCCCTCTTTCCTTTCGGTTATCCGTACTCTTTTGTAATGAACCAGATTCATCAATATGTTCTTATCTTTAGAAAGGAGCTGTAGTATGTCAGCAGCAGGTAGCGGAGCGTATTCCGGTGTCGGAAAACTTATGGCTAACTATGGTTGGGTGCAAAATACATCAAACCTCTCCACTGTCCGTGATACCGTTGAGTTGGTATCCAAGGATGGGATGAATCATAATGCCTTGATGCAAGCAATTTTTGAACACCGAACCGAACTCGGCAATATAAAGAAAAAGTGGACTTGGGATGCGAGATGTCGCATAAAAGCCATCTGCGCCTGCGGTTTGGTCGAGCTTGATAGAGACTTGCAAGGCTACAGGCTTACGCCGTTGGGGCAAGAACTGTGTGATTCACCCAAGAGTTCTGTATTATACAGAGGGAAAAGAACCTTATGTGATGAGGAAAAGGTTATTTTTCGCAAGGGATTGCTGACCAGTCCCCCCGTTATCAGAGTTCTGAATATACTTAATGAGAGTCGCAAGAATGGAAACGGCTCTATGTCAAAGTATGATGTCGGAAGCAAATTGGGGTTCGTGGGAGACATTGGTTTTAGCCATTTTGAAGCAGAGTTTGTGGCAAGAAGCGGAAAGAGTTTCAACGATGCAGAGGGTGATGCTGACAAATGGGCACGCACCATTCTCAGTTGGTTGTCCCAAGTAGATTGGGTGGTTAAATCAGAGAGTGCCGATATATTGGGAAAATCGCTTCCTCTTTACACAACAGTGTATGAAGTAGATAGAGTTCTCCAATATGCTGCTCGGTCTACAGTAAAATATGTTCCACAGGAAATGCTGTGTTCAGATCATCATCCCTTTGCCGACGTTGTTCAGCAAAGGCGAGTTGCCATTCTGAAGGTCTTATCCAAAAAGCCTTTTATGGCAATCACTGATCTTTTGAATGCTGTTATTGGCTTGGGAATTGATACCGATGAAGAGACCTTGGCGTTTGATATTCTGAATTTGCGGCAAGCTGGAATACAGATTTCAAAAGAGCGGTCTTTTTATCGCTTAACAGATAAAATAAAGCTGGATGTTATCCCAGAGCAAAAGCCGATTACTGCACAGCAAAAAGTAAACGGTATCGAAAAGCAAATAGAACACTATGTTATGGTTTACGAAGACTCCTTGCCGTCCCGACTGGTTGATAATCTTATACGTTATGGCTATGATGGAACTAATAGTGCGGCTCTCTTTGAAATGACAGTTGAAAAGCTGTTCTCATTTATGGGCTATGAAGCCCAGTGCTTAGGGCAAGGACATGGAAGAGTTGCAGATGTTATTGCAAAATACCGTGATGCGTTCTATGCAAAGTCTTATGGCTTAATTATCGACACGAAGGCGTATGAAAAATACAATTTCCCGGCAGGAGATGTTCGCAAGATGAAGGAATATATTGCCTTGCACGGAGCCGAACTGATGCAAGATATGATTCCTCATCATGCTTTTGCTTTTATCAGTATGGCATTTACACCGCCGGATGAGCACCTCAGTGAAATTGCAAAAGACACCGCCGTGAACGGTACGGCAATCGATGTCTTTACCCTTATGGAGCTTGGTTCTAAAGTGTCCAAACAAGAGGTTTCCATCGCTGATATATATTCGAGTTTCACAACTAACAAGCTGTTTGTTTGTGCATAAGAACTCATTCTTGCTTTGCTGCATAGAAGATATGGAGGTGTTATATGCCCAAGAATAGGCGAATGAAGTCTGTTAAGACTGAGCTTGTGAAAAAAGCTCGTGAAGCGATGCTTGCCGCTGTTCAATTATATAACAATCCGCAAGTCACATTCAAAGCGGAATCATTTATCACCCTGGCTATAATTGGCTGGACTTACTTGCTCCATGCCTATTATAGAAGCAATGGCATTGACTATCGCTATTATCATTATGCAGGCAAAAGAAAAATCTATGATAAGACAAAATACGGAGCATATAAGCATTGGGAATTAGAGCGATGTCTTACTGAAAAAGACTGCCCGCTGGACGGCGATTCGATAACCAATTTGAGATTTCTTATAGGTATTCGCCATGAAATCGAGCATCAAATGACAGATAAGATTGATGAGTTTTTAAGTGCAAAATTACAGGCGTGTGCACTGAACTTTGATTTTTATATTTGCAAGTTGTTCGGGGACAAATATAATCTTAGTAGAGAATTATCTCTTGCAATTCAGTTTTCCCCACTGACCCCAGAACAGAGGGATGCATTGCACGAGAATTCTCATATTACATCGAATGTGAAAAATTTTGTTGTGGCCTTTGAAGATGTTCTTTCGGAAGAAGCACTGACAAGTTCGCGTTATGCGTATCGTGTACTTTTTGTCCCGATAAATGCGAAAAGGAAGGGACAAGCTGACCAAGTTGTTGAGTTTATCAAAAGCGATTCTCCGCTTGCAGAGGGTATTGAAAAGACATACGCTGTTTTGAAAGAAACAGAAAAGCAAAAGTATCTTCCGAGCGAGATCGTGTCATTGATGAAAGGGAAAGGATATGATGGCTTTACTATCAACAAGCATACGGAAATATGGAAAGCTCGCAATGCTAAAGACCCGAAGTATGGCTACGGCGTTCTAATATCGAAAACGTGGTATTGGTATGAATCTTGGGCGAAAGAGATTGAAAAATACTGTAAAACGCATAGTGATGAAGTAAAATAGTAATGGCTAACCCAAAGGCGATCAACCGTAAAAAGTTGGTCGCTTTTGTTTTGCCCATTATCAGAAAGGAGAAGTTGCCTATGAGCGAAAAACTTGAAAAGCTGAAACACGAACAGTATGTTGCAGAGAAGAAACTGACCGCAGCTAAGCACAAGGAGAAGCGATTGCAGAGCGAGCTGAAACGGCTGACCAGAAGCGAGAGAACCCATCGGCTTTGCACTCGTGCCGGAATGTTGGAGACCTTTTTGAAAGAGCCGACCGTCCTGACCGATGAGGATGTGATGGAGCTGCTGACCTTCATCTTCCAGAGCGAAGCGGTTCAAAAGAAGCTGAATTTGCTGATTGAGAGCCGGAGAGAAACGCAGGAAGCAGACGAGGGCGAAAACCCTTGACGGAGACAAGGGCGCAATTATACACCACCTAAAGATGGTGATTGCGTTCTGCCGAAAGCCCATTGCATGGAGCTTGATGATTTCCGCAAAAGTCCCTTGCTCCATTCATCCAGAGGAAGCTACACTTCCCCTGCGCTGGCTTTGCCAGCTACCCCTTTGTGGACTTGCCGCCGAGGAACGATTGCAAGCAATCATTCCCCGACAACAAGTGAATATCCCCCCTCGACCGTACTGAAAAGTATCGGTCTTTTTTTGTACCATCGAAAGGAGGTTCAAACCAAAATGCCAGTACCTCATTTGGAAATCCGCATCGTCCAGCGAAGCAAGGGCAGCTCTGCTGTTGCCGGAGCTGCCTACCAAGCCGGAGAGAAGCTGTTTTCCGAGTATGACCAGAAGATGAAAAACTACCTTTACAAGAAAGAGGTGGTTTACACAGAGGTCATGTTGCCCAACAATGCCCCACCCGGATATGCTGACCGAGCAACACTTTGGAACGCAGCCGAGGAAGTAGAGAAGCAATGGAACTCCCAGCTTGCAAGGCGATTTGTGGTTGCCCTGCCGAGAGAAGCCCCGACCGCAATGTATCCGCAAATGATGCAGGAATACTGCCGAGAGCATTTTGTGTCCAAGGGAATGTGCTGTGACTTTGCAATCCATGACCCAGATCCTCCCGGACACAATCCCCATTGCCATATCATGCTGACCATGAGAGCCATTGATGAAAACGGAAAGTGGCTGCCCAAGAGCCGCAAGGTTTATGACCTTAACGAGAACGGAGAGCGTATCAGACTTCCCTCCGGCAACTGGAAAAGCCACAAGGAGGATACCGTTGATTGGAACGAGCAGTACCATGCCGAGGAATGGAGACACGGCTGGGAGCTTGTTCAGAACAAGTATCTGGAACTTGCCGGAAGTCCTGAGCGAGTGGATATGCGCTCTTATGAACGGCAGGGACTGGATAAGATTCCGACCGTCCACATGGGAGCCGCCGTTTGCGCTCTGGAACGCAAGGGCATTGAAACCAACATTGGCAATCTCAACCGAGATATTAAAGCCGCCAACCGCATGATGAATGCCATCCGCAGCACAATCCGCAATCTGCGAAATTGGATTGCAGACATTATGGAAGCAGCCAAGGAAGCCCTTGCAGAAACGGAAGCACAAGCAAAGAACACTTCGCCCGATCTGGTTTTTCTGCTTCGTGACTATCTGAACTTGCGAAAGGCAGAACGCAGCGATTGGTCGAGGTACGGTCAGCAGAAAGGCACGACCGATGATTTGAAGGCAGTCTCCAAAGCCATCATCTATCTGAAAGAGCATGAGCTTTTCACGCTGGAAGATTTGGATGCAGCCCTGCAAGGAATGAGTGAGAAGTCCAAGGGCATCAACGCCGCCATGAAGAAAGCATCTGCCCGCATGAAGGTCATTACTGGCATTCAGAACGCCGTGGCAGACTGCCAGACCCACAAAGCGGTTCATGACAAGCATCTGAAAATCGGCTGGAAAGCACGACAGGCAGCGTTTGCAGAAAGCCACAAGGACGAGCTGGACAGCTTCAGCAAAGCGTTCCGCTATCTCAAAAAGCAGGGCGTGGATTTGAATGTCAATCTGGATTCCCTGCAAGCGGAATATGACAAGTTGAAAACAACCCACACCGAGCTTGCCGGACAGCTTGCCACCGCCAAGGAGGAATTGCAGCCAATGAAGGATATTCGCTATTGGGTCAGCAAAGTCCTCACTCCGGAACAGTCCGAGGTCGAGAAGAAGCCCGAACCGAAGCACTCCGTCACGGAGAAGATGAAGTTTCTGCAAGAGCAGAGCAGCAATCAGCAGGAGCAGAAAACCCCGCAACAGAAAAAACAGAATATGGAACTGTAAGGCACTTGCCGTTTTCATTGTGAAAATGTCAGGTGTCTTTTTTTGTTCCCGAAAGGAAGAAGCAATGAATGTATTTGAAGCGGTCAAGCAGAACTTGACCACCCGACAGGCGGCAGAGATGTATGGCATTCAGGTCAACCGTCATGGCATGGCTGTCTGCCCGTTTCACAATGACAAGAATCCCAGCATGAAGGTGGACAAGCGTTTCCATTGTTTCGCTTGCCAAGCGGACGGAGATGCAGTTGATTTTGTTTCCCGTCTGTTCGGACTGCCCAGCAAAGCCGCCGCTATGAAGCTGGCTGATGATTTCGGTATCAGCTACGACAACAGACAGAAGCACAGAATCAAGCCCCATATCCGAGAGCCTACCCCGGAACAGAGATACCGCCAGGAAGAAAGCAGATGCTACAGGGTGCTGTCCGATTACTTCCATCATCTCAGGACATGGAAGCAGCAATACGCACCAAAGCAGCCGGAGGACGAATGGCATCCTCTGTTCGTGGAAGCTCTGCAAAGAGAAAGCCATATCGAATATCTGCTGGATGTTCTTCTGTATGGCACAGCCGAGGAAAAGAAGGCTCTGGTTGCCGAGCAAAGAAAAGAGGTGATGAAACTTGAGCAACGATTTGCAGAACACCCAGACGAGCATGACCGTGGAGGAAGTCAGAGAAAGTCTGGACTCGACCGATAACGGAGCTGTCAAAAACAGCATCCGAAACTGTCTGACGGTATTTCAGAATGACCCGAAGCTGGAAGGAGCGATCCGCTACAACATCCTGACGGAGCGCATTGATATTGTGAAGCCGCTCTGGTGGAGCAAGCCGACAACGACCTTGAACGATACGGATTTGAATTACCTGATGCTCTATCTGGAGGATCAGTACACGCTGACCAGCGAAAAGAAAATCCAGAAAGCAATCTCCATTGTCGCTGACTGCAACAAGTATCACCCCATCCGTGACTATCTGAACGGTCTGGAATGGGACGGCACAGAGCGCATCCGCTATGCCCTTACCCGCTATCTCGGCGCAGAGGACAGCGAGTACACCTATGAATGTCTGCGCCTGTTCATGCTGGGAGCCATCAACAGAGTGTTCAAGCCCGGCTGTAAATTTGAAGTCATGCTCTGTCTGGTCGGCGGACAGGGCGCAGGCAAGTCCACATTCTTCCGGCTGCTGGCGGTCATGGACGAGTGGTTTTCCGATGACCTGAAACGGATTGACGACGACAACGTTTACCGCAAGATGCAGGGACACTGGATTATTGAAATGTCTGAAATGATCGCCACCGCCAACGCCAAGAGCATTGAAGAGATTAAATCCTTTATCAGCAGGGCGAAGGAAACCTATAAGGTGCCGTATGAAACACACCCGGCGGACAGGCTGCGGCAATGTGTGTTCGGCGGCAGCTCCAATACGATGGACTTCCTGCCCCTTGACCGAAGCGGCAACCGAAGGTTTTTGCCCATCATGGTACACGCAGAGAACGCCAAGGTTCACATTCTGGAAGATGAAGCAGCATCGAGGGCGTATATCGATCTGATGTGGGCGGAAGCCATGTTCTTCTATCACAATTTCCCGATGAAGCTGACCTTATCAAAGGATATGAATAAGGAGCTGCGGGAGCTGCAAAAGCAGTTCATGCCGGAGGACACCAAGGCCGGACTGATTCAGTCTTTCCTTGATGATTTCAGCGGCACACAGGTCTGCTCCAAGCTGATCTATGCGGAAGCTCTGAACCACCCCTTTGACGAGCCGAAGCAATGGGAAATCCGGGAAATCAACGAGATTATGAACAACAGCATCGAGGGCTGGACGGCTTTTTCCAATCCCCGAATCTTTGCCAAGTACGGCAGACAACGAGGTTGGGAACGAGCCGATTCCGGCAACGAGCTATCGGCAACCGGCTCTGATTTGCCGGACGGTTTTCGTGAGCTGACGGAGGAAGAAGCCCAACAGATAGAAATTCCATTCTAAAAAATTGACCCCGTTGCAGGGCTGGTTGCTATCCCGTTGCCGACCCCGTTGCCGGGCTAATCCCTTGAAAACCCTTTATCTATAAGGCTTTTTTCTTCTCTGACAACGAAAGCAACAGAGAAATCAAAGAAAAGAATAAAAATAGTATAAGAGACGGACAGGACGATGTTGCAGGTTTTTTGAAGCCCGTTGCCGGACTTCGTTGCCGACACACACCCTGTCCGGCTTTTTGAGCACACAGGGCAACGCCGGAAATCAGTGGGTCAAAATGAACCACTGATTTTAACCGCAGCACAGGCGGAATCAAATGACAACTTTTGTCACTTGATGTAGGGTGGTTCAAAACGAACCACCCCACTTTGCAGGGCAAATTCCGTAAAATGAGCTGTTGGTCACGCCGTGCAGCAGTTGCCATACACACAAAATCAAGTGGTCAAAATGACCTCTTGATTTTCAGAACCTAATTTGGGAGGTATTGAATGAAAGAAACGCCAAACACAGCAAAGGAACACAAGGAAATCCCGGCAGGCTCGTTCAATATGCGGGTGGGCAACACCACCTATATTGTCGGCGTTCATTTCAGCAAGGAGAGCAAGGACACGCTGGAAGATAAGGTGAAACGCCTGATGCGTGACGATGTAAAAGCCGCCAATTTCTAAAGTGAAAATTATCAGTAATACTTCCGTTTTCTATCTTGACAAAACTGTTCCGAAAGGCGGACTAATCTGCGAGGTCGGCCATTTGCTCAGGCGCAACAAGTATCGCATCAAGGTGGTAAACACGATCAACTTCAAAAAGAGTATGCACTACAACCCCTTCGCGTATCTCCACAGCGAGAAGGACATTCTGAAGCTGGTCACGACCCTCATCGCCAACACGCAGGGGGACGGAAAATCCGGCGATGACTTCTGGCGCAAGGCGGAGACGCTGCTCTACACGGCGCTCATCGGGTATATCTACTACGAAGCGCCGGTGGAGGAGCAGAACTTCGCCACCCTCATCGAAATGATCAACACCATGGAGGTGCGGGAGGACGACGAGGACTTCAAAAATCCCGTCGATCTGATGTTTGAGGAACTGGCAAAACGGGAGCCGCATCACTTCGCCGTGCGCCAATATGCCAAATATCGCTTAGCAGCGGGTGTTGTATGCTCTAAAAGACTTCTTAATCAAGCGGTTGGGAAGTCTCTTAGAA
>ENA-OZGC01001416-OZGC01001416.1-human-gut-metagenome-genome-assembly--contig:-NODE-1416-length-13672-cov-4.213777_pt1 | contig 13672 bp, 8 predicted proteins | sample MGYA00245109_ERZ653643 | MGnify/ENA primary metagenome ERZ653643 (study PRJEB26926, sample SAMN06165107) | human gut metagenome | biome: ENVO:00009003; feature: ENVO:2100002; material: ENVO:00002003... | reverse complement strand
TTCATGGAGCGTGCCAGGAACGCGGCGATCTGCGCTCTCGTGCAGGCGCCGGTGGGGTCGAACTTGCCGCCGCCCACGCCGGTGGTGATGCCGTTTTCAATGGCCCATGCCACGGCCTGCGCGTAGTAGCTGTCGGCGGAAACGTCGGTAAAGCTTGCCGTACCGCCTGCCGCGGGCTGGCCCTCGGCCCGCCACAGCATCGTCACCATCTGGGCACGGTTGATAGCGGCGTTGGGGTTCGCGCCGTCAGAGATACCCTTCTCCTTCGCCCAATTCTGCGCGTTCTCGAACCAAGTGTTGCCGCCGGTCAAGTCCGCGTCGTTCTGGCGGGCGAGGATCGTCCACAGCTGCGCCCGGGTGGTGGAGTTGTTGGGGGCGTAAATGGAATCGTTCATGCCGTTCACCAGCCCACGGGCGCTGACGAAGTCGATGGCGTCCTTTGCCCAATGATTTCTCGTGTCGGCAAAATTCTTAGAGTTATCAACGATTTTCACGGTCGCACCGCCGTTGACAGTCAACTGGATACCGTCCTCCGTGGGAACGGAGTTCTTCAAAATCTCCTCCGTGCCGTCGGGGTGGACGAGGACCGCCACCGTGCCGGGCTTCACGTTGGAAACGGGAATTTCCACCTTGGTCTCGCCGGAATTCTTGGGCAGTTCCACCTTGACGGTGGGGGCGGTGCTGCTGTTGCGGGAAGCCTCCACCTCCACGGGGGCTTTCACCGCCTCGCCGTTCTTCTTGGCGTCCTCCACGGCCTTGCCGCTGACCTTAGCCGCCGCCTCGGTCTGGCCGTTCTTGTCGGTTTTCACCGTGCCGGTGGAGCCGTCAGCGGCCTTGTTCTCGGTGACGGAACTGCCGTCAGGCTTGGTCTCCGTCTTGGAAACAGAGCCATCCTTGCCGGTGGTGGTCTGGGTCACGGAGCCGTCTCTCCGGGTCTCGGTCTTGGTGGTGGAGCCGTCGGCATGGTTCTTCGTCTCCGTCTTGATGATGGGGTTGCTGTCGGAACTGTCCCGGTCGGAGGAAGAGCCGCCACTGCCCGTGGAGCCGCCGCCGGAGGACGGATCCGCCCACAGCACTACCGAGCCTTTCGCATAATAATTATCCGCGAGATACAACCACGAATATGCCTTTCCCTGCACGAGCGGTTTATCCTCTAAATAGCCAAGCACACCGTTGCCCCACTCGAATTTACCCTCAGGCCAGCCGTCAGCCTTCGTAAAGGTCACATCCTTCAAGGTCTTGCCTGCCTCGGTGACCTTCGTGAAGGTGGGCGTGCCGCTGAGCAGGGCCTTTTCGATCCATACCTTGAGCGACTGCTCCGCTACATCGTTGTGCGTAGCATCACCCACGACCTTATACCAAACGGTGTAGATGCCCGCGTTGGTCGCGGTGGGAAGGTCGGGGCTGTAAGCGCCGTTGTCCAAGCGGTATTGCATTATACCGCCCTCGACGCTGCCCTTGTTGATGAGCACCTGCGCCGTGCCGTTGTAAACCAGTCCGGTCTTTGCCGTGGGCGGGGTGTATTTCGGGTCTGGTTTCCCGGCGGGTGTCGTGCCGCCCTTCTTGGCAAGCAAAACCGTATTATTCGCAAGACTGGTTTGGTACTCGCCGTTATCGCTCTGGAAGCAGTTCATATCGACGCGCGTCATGTCGTAATGCGTCCCACCGGTCGCCGTGCTTTCCCCGGAGGCGATAGCCACCTGACCATTGCCAACAGGCCATGTTTCCGGCGTCACGCCGATGCGCGCGCCCCCGCTCAGCGCTCCGGCAACACCGATGACGGTTTTGTTGGCCTTGGACAGATACACGTTGTTCCGCTCGTTGTTCACCTTATTGTTCGTGATGTTGACATTGCCGGACACGGTGAACGTGCCGCCGCCCACAAGCACGCCGCCGCCTTTTTCGGTGGCTGTATTGTTGGTGATGCTGCCGCCGCTCATGGTAAATTTGCCGTATGTGTAAACGCCGCCGCCAAATCCAGCGCTGTTGCCGGTGATCTTGCCGCCGTACATATTGAATTCACCGAATTGGCCAACGTTTACGCCGCTGTTGGTGTTGCCGGTGATGGTGCCGCCAAACATATCCAGCGTGCAGAAGCCGAATATATCTACGCCGCCGTTGCCGCCGCCTTTGATCGTACCGCCGCCCACGCAGTCGGTCAGGGTCAGATGCGCATTGTTTTCGCCAAGGACCCAGATCACATAGTCAAGCGCCGCATTGCCGTTCGCGCGGTCGATGGTATGACCGTTGAGGCAGAGCTTGACATCACCGTCGATCAGGATAGCCGCACCGTTGAGGGTCAGGTTATCGTCCAGATAATAGCTGCCCGTCGTAAGGACATAGCCCTCGTGGGAAACAGCACCTCCGTCAGCTCGGTTGACCGTGCCCTTCGTCCAGTCACCGTTTCCTTTCTTCAGCACGCCGTTGTCCATCCACAGCTTCGTGTCAAAGGTGATCTGCGTATCAGTCTTGTGGTCGCCGATGGCGGTATGCGTCTTGCCGCAGAGGCAGTGCGTGTGCGTCTCGGCGGACGTGTCCTTCTCTGCCAGCACCAGCTGCTTGTGAGTCTCGTCGTACCCGACCTTGTACTTGTTGTCGTCGACGAAAAATTTGCCGCTGTAATCCTTATTCGCGCCGGTGGCAATGGCGTCGCCCGCGCGGCCCGCGCCCTTGGTCACGCCGATGCTACCATCGTCGCAGTTCAGACCGCCCGTGCCGATGGTGATTTTGGCGCCCCAAGTCAGAAACACATTGCTGGCAGCACCGTTCTTTGTGATCGTGTTCCCCGTGACGGTCGGCGTGTTGGACACGGTGAAGGTGGCGTTATCGTGGACAAACACACCGTTGCCGGTGTTGCCGCTGATCTTGCCGTCGTTCATGTTGAAGGTGCCGGATGACACAGATACGCCGCCGCCGTTTTTCGCCGTGTTCTTGCTGACACTCGATGCCCCGCCGTTCATGGTGAAGGTGCCGCCGCTGACATACACGCCGCCGCCGTAGGTGGTGTTCCTCTCATCGCTGTTCGTCGCCTTGTTGTCGCTGATGGCGCCGTCGTTCATGTTGAAAGTGCCGTTGTTGCTGACATACACGCCGCCGCCGTTGATGTTGTTCGACGCTTTTTCGTTTTTCGCCGTGTTGCCGGTGATGGTGCCGTCGTTCATGTCGAAAGTGCCGCTTTCCACATACACGCCGCCGCCTTGGTTCGCCGTGTTGCCGCTGACGCTGGCGGTGTTGTTCATAGTGAAAGTGGCGCCGTCCTTATGCACACCTTTGTCGTCCACATACACGCCGCCGCCTTGGTTCGCCGTGTTGTCGGTAATGCTCGCGCTGTTGTTCATTTCGAACTTGGCGGCACGGTACACACCCACGCCGCCGCCTTGGCTGCTGGCTTTATTGCGGGTGATCTCGCCGCCGTTCATGGTGAAGGTGCCGTCGCTGACATACACGCCGCCGGTGCCCGTTTTCTCGCCGTTGGTCGCCTTGTTGGCATCGCTGTCACTCGTGCCGCCGATGGTGCCGCCGTTCATGGTGAAGGTGGCGCCAGCGCTGACATACACGCCGCCGCCTTTGGTCGCCGTGTTGTCGGTGATGGTACCGCCGTACATGTTGAATTTGCTGTTCCCGCCGTACACATACACGCCGCCGCCGTAGGTGTTCGTCGTGTTGCCGGTGATCTTGCCGCCATACATATTAAAGGTGCCGCCGCTTTCCACTTTCACGCCGCAGCCGGAGCCGTCGCTGGCGTGCGTGACTTTGCCCTTATTGTTTTGGCAGTCCGTCAAGGTCAGCGTGGCGTCGGATTGGACCTCAAACACGGGCATACCTCCGCCTTTGCTTTGGATCGTCTGGCCGTTCAGGCAGATGGTGACATCGCCCCGGATCACAATGGGATACTTGATCGTAACATCGCCATCAAGAAAAGTTTCTTCCGCCGTTCTCGTTTTCAGGTAATAGTTGCCGCCTGTCAAAACAAACTTATTGTCCTGTGTATCCTGCGGAGTTCCGCCTGTATTATTTGGTCCGCCAACAAGCAACTGCAATTTACCGCCTGTCTGGCTGCTGCCCAGCCACTGGTTAAAGGTGACCAAGGTGTTTTCCGTCCCATGGCCTTCCCCGTTGCAGTCGCTCATACCGCAGAGGCAGTGCTGCTGCTCCGCGTGCGTGTCCGCCGCCTGCGCCGTGGCTGGCAGCAGCGTCAGGCACAGGGCCAGCGCCATAAAACAGCTCAAAATTCGTTTTTTCATAGGTGTCCTCCTTTGGTTTTTCCCCGCCCGGGTCCTATCTCCCGCGGGCAGAGTGGTATCCCGTAGGGGTTTCCCCTACGGGCCCGGGGGCGCCCCCGGGCACTTTTACAGGTTTACGAACTTAGTGTACCAGCTTTCCCGCGCTTTGTGGGGACGTCTGCATGAAACGTCCTTTTTTCGACATGAAATGTCATCGGGGCGGCCACCGCTGCCGGTCAGCATCCATTTGCATCCGGCCTCTTTTTTCGCGATAAAATCATACACCGTACACCGGTGTACGATGCAAGAACTTTTTTTGAACTTCGGAAGAAATCTTACGAAACCCGGCGAAAAGCAGTTTTTCCTTAATGACACTCTGTTCGATTTGCTGCGGCAGGGATAAGCTACATGGCATCTGTATCCACCTTTTCGGGGGATAAATGGGTTTTTGCCTCATTAAAAAAGCATCGAGAGGGCTTATAGCCCCCTCGATGTTTTGTGTCATAATGCGCAAGCGCAGAAATTGTTTTCCCAAAAAGCCCAAAACAAATTTTTCAAAATCAGCTTTCCGCTTTTGTACAGCACGAGAGCTTAGATGGTACTTCTCGCACAAAGCAGCCGTGCTGGAGCGTTTCGCCCCGGGCAAATTCTGCCATTGAAAACTGGTTCAGTGGAGAGAAAAGACTTTTTCGACACGCTAAAACTTATCCCGGCTCGGAGCGAGCAGCGATGCCTGCCGCTGTCTACTTAAGGGGCGGCTCCCGCTCAGTCCTCGTAGATCGTGGTGGAGGTGACCTGCCCGTCCACACATTCAAAACTCACAGCGTCGGAATAGGCGTAATTGCCCGCCACGTCCCGCATTTCAATGACCATGGAATAGGTGCCGTCGAACAGCGGTGCCTCGCCGAAGGCGGTGTCGGCTGTCACCGTCACCTCGTCGGCGGCATACATTTCAAATTCGTCGTCCCCGCTGAGGGTGGCCAGCTTCCAGATGGTCGTGACCACGTCTCCCTCCTTCAGCAGCCGCCGTTCCTTGCTGGCCATGCCGGAGGGGTCCAGACCCTGGGTAGCTCCCAAAATGCTCCATTCCTCCGTGTCGAACTCGTAGGCCACCTGCAAATTGTAGGCCTCGCCGTTCAAGAGGATGGGCACGGAGTAGAGGTTGTAGTCCTCGCCGTCGAAGGACAGCTCCATGTACACCAGACTGCCGTCCAGCGCGCCCCAGACGCCCCGGAAGTTGTCATAAAACACGCCGGTGTCCCAATCGGCGTTCATGTCATTGTCCGTTCCCAGCAGGAGCATCTGATCCGTCTCCTCGTCCACATAGAACAGGGAGAAGCCGATCCCAGCCAGCACGGAGTTGGCCTCCGGGCCAAGCTCCAGATAGGAGATGCCGTCATCGGTGACGTGAATGGGCGCGCCGTCCCAGCCTGTCTCCGGCAGGGTCATGCGCTCCGGCAGCTCCTGGATATCCAGCTCCGCCAGATAGTCCTCGCCGCCCTCCGCCACCTCGCCGGTAAGCTCATAGGCGTAGAGATACTTGAAGGCAAGGCCCTCGCCCACGGTGAGATAGCCGTTGAGATCGTCCATGTCGCCGTTATAGGAATAGTAGCAGCTCAGGCCGGTGGCCTCCGCCCGGTAGGGCCCGCCCACCTTGTAGAGCACGCAGTCCGCCAGCGCGTCGGAAACGCTTTGGGCAGAGGGCAGCAGCCACGCCGTCTGCCGGGCCAGATGGCCCATGTCCACCATGTTGGTAAAGCCCTGCTCCCGGGTGTTGCCGCCGTAGTTCTCGCTCTGGGCGGCGGCGCGGCCCAGCTCCGCGAAGAAGGCGGGGTCCTCCGCCGCGGCCGCCAGCGCCTCCTGACCGAAGGTCTCGTAGGCCTCCAGCAGCGGTGTCAGCTTTTTCAGATCCGTCAGGGAGAGGGTGGTCTGATCCTGCGTCCCCACGGCCTCGCAGCCCTCGTAATAGCTGTCGCAGATGGCGCGGCCCAGCCGGGCGCCGTCCATGGCCGGGTCCTCTGCCAAGGCCCCCAGCCAGCTGGAATACAGCCAACCGTTGGCCGGCTCCACTTCCTCGGAGGCCACTAAGTATTTCGCGAAGTTCTGGAACACGGCGGCCACGTCCACCGTGGCCATCAGGCAGGTGTCAAAGCCGATCAGTTCCAGCGCCGGGTCGTCCTTGTCAGCGGGCCACACCGCGTCAAAGGCCTGATACATCTCGGCAAGGTCCAGAGAATCCAGCCCGTGCAGCTCGTCAAAGGCCGCGCCGCTGACGCTGCCGCCGCCGTGGTTCCAGAAGGTCACGGCCACCCGGTCGGCGGGATAGTTGGTGCTGGCGAAGTCCAAAAACTCGTACAGCGTCTGGGCATCGCCCATGTTGGCGGTCTCGCTCTCCTCCAAAAGCTGCAGGCCCTCGCTGTTATAGAGCCAGCGCTGCAATTTGGAGGGGTCCACCTCATCGTTCTGCCAGACGGACGCGCCGCCGGTCTCGATGACCACGTTCACGTTCTCCGGCAGCTCCACCTCCATCATTTCGGAGAGATCCATGGTGGCAAAGCCGCCGTTGCTCTCCAGATCGCTGCCGCAGAGGTACCAGTAGACCGCCCAGCTCTCCCCCTCCGCTCCGGCGCTGTCGGAGACATCCTCCGCCCCGCCGCAGGATACCAGAGACAGGGCCATAGCCATTGCCAGCAGGCAAGATAAAAGCTTCTTCATGCGTTCCTCCCTCAAATTCCCAGAAGCTGACGCTTCTTGGCGGAGAATTCCTCCTCCGTCAGCACGCCGGCGTCCAGCAGCGCCTTGTACTTCTGGATCTCGCTGACGGCGTCTGTGGGAAGCGTCACCGTGGGCTGGGCCGCCTGTACGCTCTGCGCCCCGCCGCCGATCCGGGTCTCCCCCGCGTTGGGGTCGATCATCCGCATCAGCTTGGAGGCCAGCAGGTGCAGCTCCTCCGTCTGCTCCCGGTAGGTCCGCAGGTAATCCTCGGCCCGGGGATAGTCCCGGTCAAATTCCGGGGCGGAGATCTTCTCGTCAAAGGACTTCCAATAGGGGTGGTCCAACGTCAGCTCAACACGGAACTCCTTGACAGGGGCGGGCACGTCGAACCGGGGCCGGTAGAGATCGTTGGTCCGCTCCCGCTCCCGGCGTTCCTCGTTAGTCTCGTCCATGCAGCGGCGCAGGCCCTCCATGGCCTCCCGGCGCTCAAACTCCTGCTTTTCCATGTGGAACCGGGCGATGGTGTCCGCCATGGCGTTCACCCGGGCGGGAACGTCGCTGGCGGTGCACTTCAGCGTACCGCTGCCGCTTTCAAACAGGGGGCTGCGATCCTCGGAAATGCGGAAGGACTTCAGCTCCTTGCCCTGAAAGACCCAGCCGCTGTCCTCCTTCATGCGGAACAGGCCGTGGGTCTCATCCAGAAACACGGAGCAGCCCCAAAAGCCGATGTTGAAGCGGTAAGTGGTGGTAAACTCGGCCTGCAAGGCCTGATTGTCCTGAAAATCGACGAGATACTTCTTGAAGTCCGTCAGGGACATCTGGTTCACGGTCCCGGCGGGCAGATCGATCTTGCTGTCGCACTCCTTGCAGATGGGCTGGCCGTCGATCTTTGTGGGCAGCAGCCGGGGCGTCGGATTGCCGCAGATCGGGCAGAGCTTCTTATTGTTGCTGAATAATCCCATAGTGATTCTCCTATTCCTGTATATTTGCCCCATGGGGCAGAAAAAAGAACATCTGGTCAAAGGCGGTCAGCGGGTCCCCACGCTGCCGCCGCCGGAAAAGCCGCCGCCACCGCCAAGGGAGGCAAAGCCGCCGCTTCCCCCGCTGCGGGCCGCCTGAGCCGCCTGCCGCTGCCGCGCCACGGCGGCATAGAGATAGTGGTTATATTGATTCGTGCCATGCAGGTAACGCTGATACCGCTCCACCTGAGAAAGCTGCTGAGGATACAGGGTCCGCACCTGCTCCAACACCTGCTCGGCGATGCCTAACAGCACCGCGTACACCATGTACTCCTGCCAGAGTACGGTCTCCGACACCGTCCGCTCCGCCAGCAGGGAGAAGTCCAGCAGATAGCGCTTCAGCCCCAGCAGTTCCCGCCACTGGCGCTGTCCCTCCGCCGTCAGGTCCTTTGCCTTTTTGCAGCGCTTGCTTCGGAGACTTCCCCCTCGGAACAGGGTCAGCTGCCCCTCCCGCTCGCAGGAGGTCAGCAGCTCGTTCAGCGCCTTTCCCCGGCGGCTGTCCTCGCAGAAGCGTTCCAATTCCCGCTCCTGTAAAACGCTGTCGCCGCCGGCGGCTGATTCCAAAAAGGTATAGAACGCCTCGTCATAGGCATCCCCGCCGTGAGGCTCCCGCAAAAGCCGCAAAGAGATCCGGTCCTGACCGTCCGCTTCCGGTTCCAGACTGCCCAGCGTGACCAAACGCAGCAGCCGGGCCGCCATATAATGCTCCGGGGTGCACAATCCCAGACCGCTGCCCAGAGCGTAGGAAACATTCAGGTCCCCGCCGTTGGGCAAATCCCGGAAGTAGTCCACGCTGTTGAGCCGTTTTTTCTCTCTGGCCTTTTTCCGGGCCTTCACCAGCCGGGAAATGCCCAGCACGATGCCAATGACCGCCGCCAGAGATCCCACCATCCAGAGAACGTCCGTCGCGGTGATGGGCTCCTCCTCCGTATCGTAGTCGCTTCCTTGGAGGGCCGTATCCACAACGGTCTGAAAGGCCCCCGTCTCCTGCCGCTCGGGCAGAAGGCAGCCCTTTTCCAGCCGGACCATGACGGTCATGTACCGGCTGCCCTCCAGGGGTGTCTCCGTCCATGCCCGGATCACGCCGTCCTCAAACTGGATCTGTCCGTCAAAGCCAAAGGCCCAAATGTCACAGGTCTCGTCCGTCAGGGGCGTACCGTCCTCCATGCGGACGGTGACGCTGGCTGATGTGGGGAAAATGGACTGATCCGGGTCGATGAAGCGGTAGTTGAAGCCGTCGGCGTCGGAATAGGCCCCCGCGAGGCCGCCGATGTCGTAGGACACCGTATAGTCGTGTCTGCCGTATTCCGTGATGCCCCAGCACAACTCCACGCCGCCGTCGATCTCCAGAAGGCCGCACTTCCCCGCCTTTTCGTCAAAGGAGGCGTCGATATCCCATCGGCCATCCGGCAAAACGGCGTAGGGGCCGTTTTCGTCGGAAACGGCGAACCGGGAATACGTGAGACAGCCGCTGTCCATGCGATCCACATAGAATTCCGTGCCCTCCGCCGTGTCGGCGGAAAATACCTGGGTCACATGGGCCGAGCCGTCCGCCCGGAGGGCTACGTCGGTAGTCAGTGTCTCCACCCGGTTCGCCGCCAGAGCGGGCGCGGCGCAGAGCGCCGCCGTCAGCAGCGCCGTTAGAAGGATCGTCAGCCGTTTCATCACTTCATGCTGGGCATATCTGCCTTTTCTTCCCGCTGCTCCAGATAGTCCCGCATACGGAAGCCCAGAAGTCCGGCTACAAGGCTGGTAGGGAACAGCCGCAGCTCCCGGTTCAGCTTGGTGACGGAATCGTTGTAGATCAAGCGGCTGGTACGCACCATTTTCTCGTAGCTGTCCACGGCGTCCATGCACTTTGCGTAGCCCTTGTCCGCCTTCAGTTCCGGGTAGCGCTCCGCCACCATGGAGATCCGGCCCAAAGCCTCGGAAATGACTCCCTCCTGCTTCAGCACGTCCTCCGGGGTGGACTTGGCGGTGATGACGCTGCGGCGGGACTTGATGGTCTCGATCAGCGTCTGGGATTCGTGGGCCGCGTACCCTTTGGCCAGATCCAGCAGTGCGGTCAGCGCGTCAAAGCGGGAGGAGAGCTGGACACCGATCTGGCTCATGGCGTTGTTTACGTTCTCGTCCATGACCACCAGCCTCCGCTGGGTGGAAATGATCCAGCCGGTCAGTAGCACAAGCACAAGCACGATCACGATAATCATCATAGAAAATACCCCCTGTTCTTTACTAAAAAGCGGATGGCCACCGGAGCCGCCCTCATTGGACAATGCCCCGGCAGCCAGCCGCTCTCATTCGGTTGATTTAGCCCGCCTCGTAGGGGACGGAGACACGCTCGCTCAGCTCCTCCAGCGCGGGGGGGAACTCGTTTTCCAAGTAGTCGATGAGCGCGTCGAAGTCGCTGCCGTCCAGCAGGGAAATGTCCTCGGTGAGACCCTTGCCGATGAAGCCCAGCGTGTCGCTCAGCGCCTTCATCTCAGCGGCGGTCTGTTCATCGTTCATCCAGCCGTTTTCATTGACAGCGGTGGCGATCTCGTTGTAAGGGACAGCCACGTTGTTGTAGGCGGCGGTCAGGTCGGCGAGCTGCTCGTCGGTGATCCGGCCCTCGGGGACTTCCTCGTCCTCAGTGGGGGTCTCTGCCTCATCGGTCACGGCGGGTTCCTCGTCCACAGGGGTGTCGGTGGTGTCGTCGCCGCCGCAGGCTGCCAGAGACAGAACCAGCATCAGGCTCAGCAAGAGTGCAAGAATCTTTTTCATCTTTTTTTCTCCTTAATCTGTGTTTTTTCGTGGGGTTTCTTGCTGTTGTTATCATACATCGAGAAAAAGAAAAAAGGGGCGTCTCTGCATGAAACGTCCCCAAAATGACATGAAATGTAATTTGGCCCTCAAAGGGAGACCCGCAGGACAAACTCTCCCTCCCTCACGGAGAAGCTGTAAAGCCCTCCATACCGCTCCACAATGGCGCAGATGCTGCCTACGCCGATGCCGTGGCCCGGTCGGTCCGTTACCGGAATTCCGTCCTTGAACCGCACGGCCTCCCGGCAGTCGTTCACCACCTGCAAGAAGAATTTTCCGTTTCTCTCGTAGGTCTGTACCTCGATGCTGTCGTCTGCCCCCTTGCAGGCGTGAAGGGCATTTTCCAGCGCATTGGACAGCAGCACGCACAGATCGCTCTCCGAGATGGGCAGGATGTGCGGCAGCACCGCCTGCAGGGAGAATTTCACGCCCTGAGCCTCCGCCCGGGCCGCGAAGGCGGAGAAGATGAGGTTCGCCGCCTCGTTCTCGCAGTAGGTCACCACGCGGGCCGCCTCGATCTCCGCGTTGATCTCGTGGATGTACCGCTGGGCCTGCTCGTACTGTCCGTTTTCCAGACAGCCGGACAGGTATTGCAGATGGTGCCGCAGATCGTGCCGGTAGGCTCTGGTTTTCTGCTGGGATTCCCGGAGAGCTTCGATCTCCCGCACCGCCTGACCGACTTGCAGATTCAGGCTGTTTTGCAGCTGCTCCAGACGGGCCCGGGCCTCCTGCTCCTTCGACAGCCGTGCCAGAAACATCAAATACGCCACGCAGCACACAAAGGGCATGAACTCCACCACAGCCGGGTCTCCGTCGGCAAGGAGATTCGTATAGACCCGGGTCAGGTAATCAAAGGCGTAATACAGGGCCGGCGTGCAGCCGAACTGGCACTGGACGGTCACTGAATAGCGGGAAATAGACCGCACTGCCGGGGCCGTCCGCAGCAGCAGGAGCAGCAGCGGCAGCGTCACGATCAGCTCCACCGCATACTGCATCTGATCGCCCCCGGAAAAGGCCCACACGCACACCAGCGCCAGCCACCGCCGGAGCTGGCAGCAGAGATACGCCGTCAGCACAGAGATCACCGGCCAGAGCCGCTCGTGGCTCAGCACGCAGAGGGTGATCGCCAGAGGAAGGTGGGTATGGATGGGGTAAAGATACGGCCCCAACACCGGGTCGATCCCCAGATAGACGATTCCCTGGATCAGGAAAATGGCCAGGGTGGAAGCAATCATGCAGCAGACGTTCCGCCGGGTCCACCGGATGTTGCAGAAGGCGGCGGAGAGCACGATGCCGAACAGGCCCACCGCCTCGGTATTACACGCATAAAGGATCGTATCCGCCGTCATGTCAGAAACACCTGCTTTCTGCGGAAGGCGTATTCCAAATACAGATCCTTCAATTCCGCGTATTTTCCCCGTGGGACGGGCAGTTCCGCCAGAGAATCCATAGTGATGGTCTTGGGCACGATGGACTTGATGTGATCCAGATTCACCAGATAGGACCGGTGGATCCGCAGGAAATTGTCATGCTCCGCCAGCTGCTCGCAGAGATGGTCCATACCGCCGCCGCTCTCCAGCACCGTGCCGTCCGTCAGGTGCAGCCACAGGGCCCGGCCCAGCACCTCGCAGTATTCCAGCTTGTCCAGCTCCACCCGGGTGATGCCACTTTTGCAGCGGAGGATCAGGCTCATACTGCCGCTTTTGGCACATTCCGCGATCACGGAGTCCAGCAGGCGGAAAAAGCTCTCCTGCCAGATGGGCTTGAGCTGGTAGAAATAGGCCCCCACGGTGTAGGACTCCACGGCGAATTCCGCCGAGGAGGTGAGAAAAATAATTTTCACGCTCTGGTCATACCGGCGGATCTCCCGGGCGGTATCGATCCCGTTCTCCCCCGGCATCATCACATCCAGCAGCAGAATATCAAAGCGGGTCCCCCGCTCAATCTCTGTCAGCAGCTCCAGGGGACTCTAAAAGGCTGCGGAGGCAATTTCCACGTTCCGCTCCACCCGATAGCGGTCCAGCAGCACCCGCAGCTCACTCAATATGGACAGATCATCGTCGCAAAAGCCAATTTGTATCATGAACGCTCACCTTTTCGGTCTGTGTCGGTTTCTCTTGATATACTGTAACACCTCCCCTTTCATCCGTCAACGCAAAAACCTCGGAGATCCGCTTGTGCGGTCCCCTCTCCGCAGGAGACACACAGACAGCTTATTCAATCGTTGTCAATATCGCCGCACAGGTCCTGATGGATACGGTTCCTAGCCGGTTTTTAGGGTTTTTGACGCTCTCCAAGCGGCATTAGATTATGCCAGTGTTATCCGCATCTTTTTCCAGAAGAATGCAGAATTTTGCGGCATGTACTCTCTGTAATGATGGTGCATATGTATGATGCTGATACAGCGTATCTGGATCATCTGATGCCCTGGTCCGAGAACCTGCCCGATGTCTGCAGGAAAGCACCCTGACAAAACGCCGGTAGCCACTTTCTGGTGGCTGCCGGCGTTCTTGTCAAGGTACGATTATCGGTTACGAACGTTGTATGAAACGTCCCGTTACGCTTGTCTCATGGCTGCCGCCAGCTATGACGCCTGCCCTCCCCGGCCTTTCGGCCGGGGAGGGATTTTATAAGAGGTTTTGATCTCACTTTTCCGCGTACAGCCGCGTCAGGAACGCGGCGATCTGCGCGCGGGTGCAGGTGGCGGCGGGGTCAAAGCGACCGCCGCCCACGCCGGTGGTGATGCCGTTCTCCACGGCCCAGGACACCGCGCCTGCATAGTAAGCGTCAGCGGGAACGTCGGTAAATCTTGCCGCACCGCCTGCCGCAGGCTGGCCCACGGCTCGCCACAGCATGGTGACCATCTGGGCGCGGTTGATGGCGGCGTTGGGGTTCGCGCCGTCGGAAACGCCC
>ENA-OZGC01001415-OZGC01001415.1-human-gut-metagenome-genome-assembly--contig:-NODE-1415-length-13686-cov-5.480889_pt1 | contig 13686 bp, 9 predicted proteins | sample MGYA00245109_ERZ653643 | MGnify/ENA primary metagenome ERZ653643 (study PRJEB26926, sample SAMN06165107) | human gut metagenome | biome: ENVO:00009003; feature: ENVO:2100002; material: ENVO:00002003... | reverse complement strand
CGTCGGCAGCGTCAGATGTGTATAAGAGACAGCAGGGAATACTTCCCTAAGAACCCTTCTTTAAAAAATCAGAAACATGAGTGGACCAAAGAATGTTATAGATATGAGACCTGGAAAAGGTTTCACTACATCACAGAGTAATGAGCATCTAAGACGGATGGCTGACAAAGAATCAGCAAAGAAAGCTCAATGGAATTATGACCCTTCGAGAGAACGTCTCAACTTTGAAATAGGGAAGGGTGGAGTAGTTAAAGAGGTTGATAAGACAAAATCAATTCCACAAAGAATTAAGGAGAATTTGGAAGCACGTGGAATTAAAGATCCCAATATTCCTTTAATAAATCAAGGGAAGGATCCGTATTACCGCACCGTTGCAAACTTCATATTGGGTGGCAACCGAGAAGTAATGAGAAATCTTGCTTTTGGAAATCAGAAGGTGGATTGGGAGCATGGAGCAGACAATTCAGACTTGAAGAGAATGCCGGAAATTGAGGCATGGGCAAAAGATGCTTATGCCTTCATGTGTAAAAAATATGGAGAGCAAAATATAGCAGCTTTTGTTGTTCATCTGGATGAAACGAATCCACATTGCCATTGTACAGTCCTGCCGATAACAAAGAAAAATAAGTTTTCCTTTTTCGGTGTTTTTTTGAAAGGTAATAATACTAAGGATGCTCTTTCAGAATATATGGATAGCCTTCACACCGAATATGCTGAAGAGGTTGGAATGAAGTATGGTATGGAGAGAGGGGATAGCATCAAGGAGACAGGAGCCGTTCATCGTACCACAGAAGAGTATCGCAGGAAACTCTGGAAGGATGCCCAGGAGAAGCAAGAAGAGGTTCGAGAAAACACCAGAACCATCGAACAGCAGAATTCAACGATTACCAATCAGCGTGGTATTATTGCATCACTCAGCAGGGAAATCAAGCATTCAGCAGCTCGTTTGAAGGCATTGGCTACAATGATCAAGAATCTTGAAACTCATAAGGCTGACTTGGAATATGAGATTGAAAAACTTAATAAAGACCTTACTACAGGAAAGATTTCTAAGGAAGAAGCAGACCGCAAGCTGTCACAAATCAATGCCGAAATCAAGAAAACGGAAGAGAAAATACTTGACAAGACAGATAAACTGAAAATTGCAGAAAGCAAACTCCATGATGCAGAACGACGCAAGGCAGAATTGGATGCGAAAGCCCATGAAGCCGAAGAAAAGAGAAGTTCAGAAGAGCAGAAGACTGCTTTGGCTGTTGAAAAAACGGCTAGGGCAGAAGGCAGATATCAGGAGATTAGAGCCAAATATAAGGAGGTCGCTCCGGCTGTAAATGTTCAAGTAATTCATGAAATGGAAACCCTAGGATACCATTCCGCGGCTTTTGATATGAAGAACAGACTTTCCAAATACAACGTTCTAAAAGACTCACTTTCGTATGAACAGAGAGAGTTCTTGGATAAGATGATGGACGATATTTTCGATGGTTCTGTTCTTGTTAGTATGGCAGAAAATGCTGCTTCGATTTGTTCAATTGCAGCTTCACTGTACTTGGGATATCTTGATAATGCTACAAGAATAGCACAAAGTTGTGGCGGTGGAGGTGGACCAGGAACAGGATGGGGAAAGCGTGATGATGAGGATGATTTTGCCTTCAGAAGAAGGTGCTTCGGGATGGCAATGAAAATGATGAGACCTGGACATCAGCAACGTCGAAAACGTTAGTTGAAGAAACATACATATACAAAACAGACCGACATGAACTCTTGTTCACATCGGTCTGTTTTTGTCACAGCCATCTACTTCTTTTATGCGTTTTTATCACAAGTGGTGTATAAGTAAATCCTTCTTGGGTCATTTTCAAGCCCTCGCCATCAAATTGAGTAATTTGAATCTCCGTATCATCCTTGATGTATTCACTTTCATAAAAGCATGCTAGAACAGAAAAATAAGTGAAGTCATCTGTTCTCTTGCATATCTTGTACCATTGATCAGGCTCACTTTTCTCTATCAGATACGTATTCTTGATAACACAGAGGTTATCATCTGCCACAATTTCCCATTGTCTTAATGGTCTATTCCTAAGTCCAGGAATGTTTCTCACATAGCACCAGTCGTCTTCCCTTAAGATGTTCAGATAGCCACGTTTGAACAGGACAGGTCTTGTATAATGTTTCCTATATGTCACAGGGTCAACCCAATAGCTTTCATTAACCTGTGCATCCTCCACATGCCAAATGCCGTCTTTCTCGATTGTTATCTTATCTTTCGCTGTTCCAAGATGTTTCTTGATAGGATAGAGATTATCAACAGGATAATATTCATAATGTTTGTATGAATTCTTAAGCTTTTCTAAGCTCTCCTTCCTTTCTTCTTTGTCTCTTTGGGCAAACTCTGCCAACGCCTCACGAGAATCCACTTTTTCCAGTTGACTGCCGATGTTCTTCTGCACATAATATTGCTCATTTTCATCAATATACAGTCGCGAGTTGCCTTCTCCTTCTTTGTACAGATACACCTTATTCGGCTCGTCCCATGGAATAAACCTATGCTTCCAACTCAGTCCTGTTCCTACTTGCAGTTCCAGGGTCTTCACCGTCAGATAGGTCTTTTCATCAATATGCTTCGATTGGATGCGAGGGTACAGCTTTTTGCCATCCTCTGTACTGAAGTCGATGCCCATCAGCTTCACACTTTGGGGCTTATTGGCAAACCACAACCTGTTCCGCAAGTCAATCCATTCCTTCCTACCTGCTTTCTTTCTTATGTAGCAATAGGCAAAGCCATCGTTGGTCACTTCTATCTTCTTATATTGGCATTCCAATATCATTTTGCCATCCTTATCCTTGATGCCATTCAGTCCTTTTTCGTCTTCTACAATCTGATAGCCATAGGTGTCCATTATCATCTGTTGCTGGCACTCATGGTTGATGATTTTCATCATTTCCTCATCACCGTCCATCAGCATATCCATCCTGCAGTTGTGACTATTGACATGCATACACGCCTCTTGCAGAATGTCTTCCATAGACGTACGTCCTTCAAACATACTCTGCCAATCTCTATCCACAGATGGCAATCCAAACCGCTTATACAGTCCCACGTTGTCCAGTATCACGCAGTATTCTTTACCTTCTGCCACTCGCAGTCCGCGTCCTACCATCTGCATATACTTAGCCAATGACAGTGTAGGTCTTGCCAACTGTATGAACTCCACATCAGGACAGTCGAAGCCCTCCGAGAATAAATCCACACTTACCAGTACCTCAATCTCATCGGAAGTATTTGAAGCGGAATTTAGGGAAGAGGAGAGCGAGGAAGATTTGAATCTTTCAATAAGTTCTTGTCGTTCAGCAAGCGGTGTCTTGCTCGAAATCGCCACAGCCTTGATGCCATTCTCCCGATAGAACTCCGCAATATGCTCAGCATGCTGAATACTGATAGCATAGACGATACCTTTCTTTCCTGGCACATACTCCTTGATAGTAAGGCATAGTCTTTCGAGTGATGGCTTCACATCCATCACCTCGTTCAGTTCCTTCTGCTGATAGTCACCATCTGCTCCTCGCTTCTGCAACGAGTCTATCAGCAGCTGTGCTGCGCTGTCAGGCTTGATGGAGTAGTAGTCATAAAGACTCAACCGTCCTTCGGCAATAAACTTCTCCATGCTCCATGAGCACAGTAAGATGTCAAACAAATCCGTGAATCCCTTGCCATTCAAGCGATAGGGTGTTGCTGTCAGTCCCAACTTCTTCGCCTTCGGATAGGCATTCATCACATCTGCGTAAGTCTCCGCCAAAGCATGATGCGCCTCGTCAATCACTATCAACCCCGGCTTCTCTTCCATCTCTCCATAGTGTCTCGACAGCCATTGTATCGATGTCACTTTGATGGAGGTGGATTTTAGGGAGGAGAAGAATCTTTCCAAGGTGTCCTTGATTTGTGAAACGAGTTCACGACGGTGGGCTACCACCCACACTTCCTCTTTCAAGAACAAACCTACGAGGGCGGCAAGCAGATACGTCTTTCCCGTTCCAGTCGGCATTTGTACCATGACAGCATCATGATGTTTGAATGCCTCCTGAACTCTCTTCACCATGTCCTCCTGATAATCAAAAAGCTTTATCTTCTTCATTGTCATTTCAAAAAGTAAAAGCCTTTTTGTCCTTTTACTTTTTTACCTTTTTACTCTTTTACCTTTAAAAGTTTGATTGTCTGTGTTTTTCCCGTAATGCCTGTTACCACGGCGATTCCATTGTCACGAATCTCCACCTTCTCATATTTGGCATCAACAATCACTTTTCCTTTTAATGTCATAACACCCCAATGTTGGGGTATCTGTTCAAAGGCGCAATAGGCACCGACTGGTTGCTCTATACTGTGGTAGAGAGGTGGCACGATAACTTTGCCATCTACCTTCACGCCCCATTTCTTTCCTGCTTGATACAATTCCACATGTCCTGCCTCCGACTTCTCTTGCATCAGCAATAACTCCTGTTCCTCTTGCTTTTTCCTGCGCTGCATTTCTCGCTCAAAGACCTGTTTGCCAAGCCGAGGCATCGCAACCATCAAATTCTCGCTTTCTGTTTTGGGTTGATTGCAACCTATATAGGTCTTTTTCAAGCTGGAGTCAACGAAGTAATAATCCTCATGACTATCCATGACCACTATGCCACTGTCGTATAGGTCGGCACACAGCCAATATACATGAGTATGGTCGCCACGTAAAAAACAAACCTTTTCACTGTTTTCTTTATACATACGCATAGAGCCGCCATCCTCCTCTTTATATATCCATTCCTGACAACCACTGGCTGTTGAGCGTCGAAAGTTGTAGATTAAATAATATCCATAATTCCATAGGTCATATTGGGAAGGGCGAAAAGGTAAAGCAAAGTACTCGTAGGTACGAGATCTGAAGAGACCATTATATTCGACGAACTCCCATTTATTGATGGTGATTACCTCGGGAGCATCTTTCGCATGAATGTCCTCGTCTATGACAACTCTCGCCAAGAGGTCGTAGTAACATACAGTCTTTCTGCGAGGTCGGTAGAACAGGATGTTGCCATCCAACAGCTTCATGTCATAATAGCTGCCTGGTTCTATCACCTGTTCGCCCTGTCGGTTCACTACCGTCATCTTTCCATCAGGCAGCTTGATGATGGCAAACTCCCCTTTGCTATCTACAAACTCACGATACTGTATCCTTTGGAGCAATTCTTCATGGCTCATCACCACCATCATTTCTGAGTCTGGATGAATCTGAATATCGTCTTGCTTCTCGTTCATCAGGAAAAACTCTCTATCCTTCGGAGTCTCCTTTCTCTTGCCAACTTTCAGCTTTCCCTCGAACATAGCATTCCAGTTCCATACTTGCGAAGGCAACCCGAACACCCGATATAGTCCCACATTATCTATAATTACGCAGTTCTTCTTTCCCCTGGCTACTCGCAATCCTCTTCCCACCATCTGCAGATACTTGGCAAGCGACAGCGTTGGACGAGCCAACTGTACAAACTCCACATCCGGGCAGTCAAATCCCTCCGAGAAGATGTCCACATTCACCAATACTTGTATAGGAGCAGCCCCATCAGCAGCCCGCAAGCAAGTAGCCCCCAGTCCATCACCAGCTCGCAAGCAAGTATCAGTAAGGCGGTCCCATCCCGCACAATCTGGCGAGACCTTTGATGGTCCGCCAACCTTAGAGCGAAGCGGTTCCGAGCACCGAGTAGGGCGGTTTCCTCCCTCTCCCCTGAGGGTGAGAGGGTCGGGGTGAGAGGTGGAGCCCTCTTTAAGGGTAAAGAGGGACGGGGTGATTTTCGAAAAAGATAAGGAAGAAGCTTTGAATCTTTCAATCAGCATTCTGCGCTCACTCGCAGGAGTCTTACTATCAATAGCAACAGCCGCTATGCCGTGTTCTCTGTAGAACTCGGCAATAGCATTAGCATGACTGATATTGATAGCATACACGATGCCCTTCCTGTCTTTGCCAAATTCTTCCAAACTCTGATAGAGCCTTTCGATACTCGGTTTCTTATTCAGCAACATATCCATTTCCTTGTTCTGGTAGTCACCATCAGCCCCTCGCTTCTGCAAGGAGTCGATGAGCCGTTGCGTCACACCATCCGATTTGATGCTCACAAAATCATATGTCGCCAATCTTCCCTTGCTGATAAATTCAGGAACACTCCACGACTGCACCAAGACATCAAACAGATCAGTGAATCCCTTACCATTCAATCGGCAAGGTGTTGCTGTCAGTCCCAGGAACTTAGCTTTCGGGAATCTCTCCCACATTTCCTTATAGGTCTTGGCAAGGGCATGGTGCGCCTCGTCAATCACTATCATTCCTGGTTCTTCCTCTATCTCGTCATAGTGCTTCGACAACCATTGTATCGACACAGCCTTGACGGATGACAATAGGGTAGAGGTGTTTGATGCGGAATAAGAATGGAACTTTCTTACGGTTTCATCTATCTGCGACACCAGCTCTCTTCTATGGGCTACAATCCATACTTTCTCCAAAGGATTGTTGCTCACGAAAGAGTCTATGACTGCTGTTAACAGGTATGTCTTACCAGTTCCCGTTGGCATTTGTGCCATCACGGACCGATGAAGGCGCAACGCCTTCTCAATCCGTTCCTTCATATCCTCTTGGTAATCAAATAGCTTGATTTCCTTCATTAACAATTTCAAAGAACCAATAATAATGTTATACCAATTTCATAAATCCGATATACATCAAGGCATCAGCGATGCTCTGCTGTACAGGATTTTCCTTATCAGAAGCCCATGAATATTTCGCTTGGATTTTGCGAAGTTCCTCACGTTTCTCTATATATTGCTTCTCCAGTTGGTTCAGAATCTGTTTGGAAGCTTGTGACATAGGAATCTTGCCAGCCTCTTTGTCCATCACTTCTTGCAACTTGATGTTACATTCCGTCAAACTCTCCAATACTTTGCGATATTCCATCATGCCGGGAATATCACCTATCTGACTTTCCGTAGTATCTCTTAGTATTGTCCTTACGCAATCAGGCATAAATAACTTCCAAGTATTGCCATCCTCGTATGTCACCACCAAATGAACTTTTTGCATCATAAGATGCTTTTCGTTATTTCTTGGCACTTCAATACACTCGTCAAATTTAAGATTGATGAGTTGAGCAATTAATTTCTGCTCATCCATCGGCAATTGGTTGACCGTATAGAAAGGATCATGCTGAAACAATGTAGCAAGTCCTTCAGCCATTTCTCCTTTACGATAGGATGATGGCAAACTCACATTTATTAACCTTGCATGTTCTTGAATCACTTTCTTCGTATCGTACTCAATCATCATCGCCAAGTTGAGTTTATCTCTAAATGGCAAATTTTTCAGTATAACCATAGTATATGTTCTAAATCAAAATAATCAGTTTCTCAGCAATCGCATCAAAGCAGGACGATTGCCGTAATTGTATTCTACCTTCTCCACAAAATCCAAGATAAGTTTCTTGGAAACTTCACAACAAGTGTACATACCCTTGATGTCATCCACGATATAGCCATAGCTCTTCGATTTTGCATAACTCAAATGCTTACGCAAATCATCAATAACATGTTTGGTATAAATAGCTTGGTCTTCCTCGCTCATATAATGCGCATACTTTTTGAAGAGTGCCACTCGGCTGAACGACATTCTGTTGTCCATCAGAATCTTCAAGAGGCACTTATACTTCTTTTCCTCAACAATCATGTCGCACACTTCGATGCAATCATCATCCGTGATATGTGGAATATCCCCGAAGAGTTTCACAACAAACTCATCCCAATCCTCCTTGGCTACCAACTCTTTCAACTTCTCGAAGTAAGGTCGCTTGTCCACCAAGAACTGACGGAACAATCTGCGGTATTCTTCAATAACACTAGCCTTGTCATTACGCTTTTCCAAAATTTCAATCTTTTGCAGATGCCAAGGTTCAGTGGTATTGTATCCATCATCACCATACACAGCAATCGTTTTGTCTATCTCTTTCAAGGCATCATTCTCCAATCCCTTTTCAAGAAGTTCATTGATTTTGAAGGAGCAGACATCAGGTACATACTTGTATTCCTCCAAGATAGCACCCTCTTCATTCTCTCTACCGTGAGTCCGCAGATACTCTATCTTCTTGATGAGCAACTTGCCCAACTCCTCAAATCGGAATAGCGAACTCAACTGGTCAAAATTTTCGTCATTTACCAATCTCTTGTATTCGTATGTATGATGCTTTATCTGCTTGTCAAGGTCTGCAAGATAGGTATCCGCATCCGCCAATCGGAAGTTGATAGCCTCACGGATATGGTCAAAGAAGCACAGGCAATAATCATCGTATGCCTCCATCTTCTCAATCTCAGCCATCTCTTTCTGCGCCACAGCAACAGATTCAATAGGAGTAGCCTCGTCTCTCAGTACTTGTGCCAGTTCTTTCTCCACTTGAAAAGTAAAGAAATCATCTCCATCACATTCTTGGTTGTTATACACTTCCAAGCGGCTGTATTCTTCTGCCACGAAGCGCAGAAAGTCCAAGCCACTTCTCACAGCTTTCCCATTCTCCTTGGCATCTACCAAGGACTTGAATTGTTTGTATTTTGCGTAGGATTGTATCATTATTGTATATTTTTTATTACAGACTGCTTATTTGATGTGGGATAATCCGTTATAAAAACAGGCAACTAAGCCCACCGAAAAGTAGCTCAAAAAATGGGAGAGGAGCCGGTTGTTTGGTTCCTTTTTTTAATCTAAAATGTATTTTAACATACTACAAACGCTTATTATTCACCGCGAATTCAAAAAACAAATCAATCAACTTCCTTTTTCTTTTCCAACCATTTATCGACCATTTCTTGGTAATCAATCTTATCTTCTACCAACCAATTCTTGATAATTTCAGGGTTATTGCTGTTTGGGAGTGGTTTAGCTGTGTTCATTCTTGCCACAACAGGAGTTCTTACGCAATCGCCCATAATGATTACATGTTGCTGCGGAAGAGTTGGTAACTGACTCAAAATCTCAGAATTTGCTGACGAAACAAGTTTACGTATATACACTTGGTCGTCGGGATTTTGAATTCGATGTACTATAAAACTGTTGCATTGTGACAAAACTGTTTTTGATAGTTCAGAAGGACGCTGACTTGAAATCAGTAACGAAAGTCCATACTTTCTACCCTCACGAGCTATTCTCTCAAAAACTTTTCTTGATATGGATTCTCTATCCTTTTTATTTATCTCTGGTATATAGTTCTGTGCTTCTTCCAACGCAATAACGACAGGCATACTTCCACGCTTATCCTTGTCAAATCTTGAAAGGAATTCCAAAATGATTCTTCCTATAAGACCCGTAATGGTTTCAAGTACTTGGAACGGAAGAAGCGACATATCTATGATTGTTATTTGGCTATGCATATTATCGCCCTCACTATTACCATAATAATCATCGTATATTGTGTTTTTCCCATCTTCCTTTGTATATACCTCACAGAAATCGCCAAGTATATATGCTAAGAATCTGACCAACACATTCTCTATTTCATTTGGATTATCCAGCAATAGAGGTTGTGCCAATCTAATGTCATCTACAAATGATTGCATTCTCAATTTCAAGGTCGAAACATACTCATTCAATTTGTCTTGTGATGCTGCGGATTCCTTGATTGCCATATCGAAACAGACAGATATCAACTCGTTGAAATCATAAAATAAAGGCGTATCTATATTTCTGTTTTCACAAGTAACATTCTCTACAACACTTTCTTTATATCCCTCTATTTCGGTATTTATTTTTTCAAGAGCAGAAGCTAAAATATCTGTATCAACATTACCATTTATATAGCCATTTTTGTTCAGTGACAACTTATTTTTCTCTTTGGTTATTTTCTCGAGTTCGTCACAAATAACAGATAAGTCAAATTCCACGATATCCTCATCTTTAAGTTTTTTAAAACTATTAAAGACAGACTCCGATTCTTCAAATATGGCTTTGTTGGTTTTCCAATCTTGTGCCTCTATGCTTATTAAAAATTGAGATAGTTTGTTGATGTATATATTGGGAATGTATCTGCCAGTTTGAGCAGCTACACGACTTTTTGCCAACCCCAATGCCCTTTTCAATACAGGACCTTGTGTGCCAGAAGTAGGTTCAAACAAATAGTCCATATCATCATAGTTCATAAACCAATATGGAACTTTCAATCCTTCGTCGTTTATCCAGAATGGATTAACTTTATATCTACTATCAATATCAAAGGCATTCTTGTATTCGCCATTTGTGTCAAATATCACAATGTGGGCATTCTTCAAATGTTGATCATTATACTGAAATTTGAAAAGACTCTGCAATATTGCAGTCAAAGTGCAAGACTTTCCGGAACCTGTATTTCCTAATATGGCGACATGCTTCCCGAACATACGGTCAGGATTTATTTTTACTTGAAAATCAGGAAAAGCTGGCGAACTACCTATAGGCAAATAAAAATCTTCTTTGAAATCTATTTTCTCAGCATTTTCCTTTTGGTCAAAAATGATGTTTAGATCATTACGTGTTACATACCATACAGGATTGTCCAATATCGGATAGTTGTACACACCTTGAATGTAATTGTCTCTATATATCGTTCCAACCATAGTAGCCGACAAATACCGATTTGATTCCGTCAAGAATATAGCACCTGAAGACTTTGTTAAGTCGGTTTCTTCCTTCGTCATTACGCGATTCACCATTGCCACGATACGTTCTGCTCCTACGGGTATGATGATGTAAGAGTTTATGCGTGCTACTGGATAAATCTCTTCATATCCGCTTTTATACAAACTCTTCAAATCATCATCCAAGCGGACATAGACAGACAGGCTATCTACAGTAACAACCCTACCTATGCTTCTTTCATTTGTCATATTAGTTAGTTTTTGATAAGAGAGCATTCAATGTATCTGCCACACTATCGCTTGATGAGGTGTCAAGAAAGTCAGGCATTAATGTATCTGCAAGTGTCAGGAAGTCTCCCAAGAAATCACCTTCCAGAATAATGATTCTTGGATCGTTCAAATCCTTCAGTCTTTTAATTTCTTTCGATCCTCTCGTTCCATTAAAATCCACTATAATAAGAGTAAACGAAGGATTGGACAGTGCCTGATAAATAATATCATTAAAATGCTCGTCACAGAATGAGTAACCCACAGTGAAGAGAACCGATTGTGGTTGTGATGTGCAATAAGCGAAGTGTCGGAACAGTTCGGAATAAGGCAAGTCTAGTGTATAGCTTTTCTTTACTGCTGTCGGATAAACCATCAGGTTTCCAAAGCTAAAATCACCACCCTCATTTGCTTTACGCTTAATCAAATCTATCGGCATCTCCTCTATTCCATAAATGTTGCTGGAAGAATGATTATTGTCAGCAACCCAACTAATAGAGCCATGAAGCTTAAAGTAGCGAACTACTTTTTCTATCCTTTGCACTTTTCCTGCGGTAGTGCTACCAGGATAGAATATGTCATAATTGAATGTTTCAGGTTTAAAGTAGCGATGATGAAATCCTGAAAATCCATCAATATATTTTATACCAAGATTGTCGAAGGCATACTCAAACGCCAAGTCATAGTTACTTGTAAATATATTGGCTCTTTGAAGGTTTAAAGGGCGTTGCATTAACGACTTCAGGAATTTTTCATGAAAGATATACTTATCTGTTGCAAAAGCCTCCTTGAATCCTTTCTTTTCAATACGCTCCAAATCCCTCTGACTAGTTTCACGTTTATGAACATCACATATATTAAAAAGAGATGCTTTCAGAGAATTTATAAGCTTGTGTACACGTTCATAACCTTCCTTATCATTCTCTGCATTTTTCTGATAAGAAATAGCTGTTAAGTAGTTAAGCAACAGCTCAAACATTACACATATTTCTCCATACTGCTTCTCTGGGGCATCCTTTTCACCATCTTTTGCTTCTACTTTTTTATAGTCACGTATGTAGGTGCCATCATATATTACATCCCATCCTCTTTCATCTTTGAACTTCTCATCTTTCTTTGCGGCGTTTGCATCTTTCAAGGATTTTTGTAATTGCGTTATGTACTTTTTAAAGTCTTCTTGCAATTCTTTATCAACAGAGTTCATAATATCCTCCTCAGCTTGCTTTGGAATGTTCTGAATACTAGCAGCACCAAGATGAATAGAAGAACCTGTTCCAAATAGGAAATTTACACTATCAAGTTGCAGATAGTTCTTTATCAACTCTCTTACCTTTCCAACAACCTTGTGCAGGTTATCATCAGATAACTCTCCGTCATTAACTTCCTCTTCTGTCAATATGCCAGCCCATTGAGGTAGACGGTCAATATTACCGATATATATGTGATTGATTTCAGTGTTCATATCTCTTTTTTTGTACCTTATTACTTTTGTAAGCAATCACTTTAGGTACGTTAAGTCCTAAAATGAATGCTTTTATATTATCTTTTAAGAAAAATCATTTGAATTTATGCCCAAGCAGTAACAGTAGCCAACAGATTATCGGTTATCTACGACAGAATAATTCCACATACGATTACACTTTTTCAGTATCTTTCCAGAATACATGAAGAATGCCTTCTTCTTGTCATCAGAGAGCTTGTCGTATTCATCTTTAGGAATCTCAACTTTTTGATACTTGCCATTTATATCCTTTTCATATTCGGCAACATTTATTCTTGGCTTTACACATATCCTTTCAAGAGAATCAGCAGACTTGAATGGTATCCAGTTTATAGTAATGCCATCAGATAATGGTATGTTCATAAACATGTCTTCGTAGATATAGGTAGAACGTACTTCGCACTCTTTCTTTTCCTTTGTTACCCATTTACATCCATCATAATCGCATACTTTGTATTTCTTGATCAACATGGATGCCCTATAATGCTTTTCCTCGTTCTCAAACGTAATATCTATGCCAGCCACATGACAGTTCAACGACCCTAACGGATAATAATCAAGTTGCTTGTTTTCATGATCATGTATGATACATCACGGGGTCTTTAAGCCCATCATCACCCTCCTCATGGTAATAGAATTCTATTTCAAGAGGATAAATCCGCCTGACTCCATTGATTTCGAAGCATGCGCCAAGTAATATATTCTCAGCCACATTCATGAACTGAGCTGCAAGATTTGTGAGTTTCTCGTTTTCACCTTGCTTTTCTCTCACTCCCTGAAAGTTTTTGAGCACTAAGAATAAATCGTTAGTTATCATTATCTTTCCAGTATGGAATATAATGTTTATTTTTTCAAAACCCCTATAGCCACTAAAATATCATGCTTTAGCTTACTCAATGGACGGTCTAGGAAATGCGAGTTTTCCATTTCTGCCCCAAAGAGCATGCTATATACATCAGAACGGCTCAGTTTGCGTTTGCTCGCTTTTAGCACATCATCAAATAACTGCTTCAAGTAGCCTGCAGGATAAGCATCCTTGAAATTCATCAAGTCACGAACTTCCAATTCTCCATGCATAGCATATATTTCCTGCAAATTCATGTCCTTAACCGTTCGTTCTTCTTTGCTTCCAGGTGGCGTATCTATAGCAACAGTCCATTCTGGCGGTGTGCCAGTTGTCAGTGTTGCCCTAAATGTTAGGGTGTCCAGTTCTGTGTTCCAGTTTTTAGTATCAAAAACAATGTAATAACCA
>ENA-OZGC01001394-OZGC01001394.1-human-gut-metagenome-genome-assembly--contig:-NODE-1394-length-13850-cov-3.874012_pt1 | contig 13850 bp, 11 predicted proteins | sample MGYA00245109_ERZ653643 | MGnify/ENA primary metagenome ERZ653643 (study PRJEB26926, sample SAMN06165107) | human gut metagenome | biome: ENVO:00009003; feature: ENVO:2100002; material: ENVO:00002003... | reverse complement strand
TCGTCGGCAGCGTCAGATGTGTATAAGAGACAGGCCATACTCCGTGCCGAAGAACCAGTACAGCAGCGCAATCACTGCCGCGGTAATGATGAGCAGCAGCAGAATTGGGTTGTCAAGCGAAAAATTGCGCACGTTGCGCAGGGACACCAGCAGGTCATACTTATTCGCATTCACCGCCGTGTTCGCCTTGTTGCTCATGATGCCAAGGTTGATGGAATAGAGCGCAAGCTGCGTCAGAATGCCCGATAGGATGGCAGGAATCCCCATCCATGTGTGGAACACGCCCGTCACCAAGCCCGTCAGCATCCCGACGACGAACGCCGCCACCAGCGCCACCCACGCGTTGCAGCCGCTGATGATGAGCACCGCCGCGACCGCGCCGCCAGTGGCGATGGAGCCGTCCACCGTCAAGTCCGCCACGTCCAGAATGCGGTAAGTAATGTAGACGCCAATGGCCATAATGCCCCATATGACGCCCTGAGAAACCGCGCCGGGCAAGGCGTTGAGCAGCTTCATAATTTCCACGGAATCTTCCTCCTACTATAACGCAAGCGAAGCCATAAGGCGAAATGCCCTATGGCTTCGCAAAATGTATCTATATGATTAGTCCATCGGGACGTAGTCGTCCGGGACGGTGATGCCCAGCGCTTCGCAGATCGCGGCGTTGTACTTCTTGGTGAACTGAGGCGCGAAAGCAATCGGCATGGTGGAAACATCCGCGCCGTTCACGAGGATTTCATACGCCATTTCGCCCGTCTTGTAGCCGAGGTCATAGTAGCTGATGGTCAGCGTCGCGGCACCGCAGCCGCGGCAAATGCCTTCCTCACCCGCGATGACCGGCACTTTCGCCGGCACGACGACGTTGGCAATCGTTTCGCTGTAGGCAGCGGCGGTGTTGTCCGTCGGGATGTAGAGCACGTCGCATTCAGTCGCCTGCTGCGCCATGGACGCAACGTCGTTGGAGTCGGTGAAAGCGTATTCCTTGCAGGTGATGCCCTTCACTTCCAGCTCCGCCTTCACAACGCCAATCTGATAGGCGCTGTTCGCTTCCGCCGAGCAGTAGAGCAGCGCAACCGTCTTCGCTTCCGGGAACAGCTCCACAATCATGTTCGCCTGACCGTCCAGCGGGGCGAGGTCGCTCGTGCCGGAAACGTTGATTTCCGTGTAGCCCTTCCAGTCGCTGATTTCCAGCGCCGTGCCGTAGTGGGAAATCGACGTGCCGAGAATCGGAATATCCGCCGTCGCGCTGACCGCCGCCTGAAGCGCGGGCGTCGCGTTCGCCATAATCAGGTCAACCTCCGCTGCCACAAATCCATTGGCAATCATGGCGCAGGAAGCCGTATCGCCCGAAGCGTTCTGCTCATCAAAAACAACCTTGTCGCCAAGCTTCTCCGTCAGCGCGTCGCGGAAACCCTTGGTCGCCGCGTCCAGCGCCTCATGCTGCACCAGCTGCAAAATGCCGACGTGATACGTCTTTTCTTCCGCGCTCGCCATCGTCAGGCAGGTCAGCGCCATACACAGCGCCAGCAAAACCGCAAACATCTTCTTCATACAGGGAAACCTCCTTCAAATACTACTCGCTTCCGCAAAAGCCGAAGCGTTTCTACATGGAAAAGTGTACCGTATCCTTCGCCGCGTGTCAAGACCGGGAAGCGGAAAGGACAAAAAGAAAACAAAACATAAAAAACAATGCGGAACGCGGAATTTGTCATTTTCCTTGACAAAGCGCACCAAATGCTGTATCCTGTACGCAGCAAAACCGTTTGTTCTTTATCGAAAGGAGTGTTTTTTCATGCGGAAAATCCTCTCCCTGCTGCTGATGCTTGCCCTTTTTCTCCCCTGCGCGCTGGCGGAAACGCCGCAGGGCATTGACCTCGCGCTGACCTCCACCTATGGCGACGGCTTGTCCCTGTGGATGACGGCTGGCTTAGGCGAAACGCCGTTCTGCTCGCTGACGCTGCCTTCGGGACAGATTAACCTCGCCTTCTCGCCGGACAAGGGGCTTTGCGTGCAGTCGGGCGGTCAGTGGGCGCAATTGCTGGTGGAAGGTCATCCGGTGGATGCGGCGCTGCTGACCACGCCGCTCAAGCTGCTGGATGGGCGCTCCCCGTCGGAGGCGCTGGGGCTGTTGGCGGAGGATGTCAACAAGATGCTCGATGCGATTCCCTCGCTCTATAACTTGCCAATGACCTTGATAAGAGACCCTGCGTTTGCGCGCCTGTTCAGCGACCTATACATTGCTGCGCAAACAGGGACAATTTCCATCACTTCTGAAGAACTGAATCGTATGGCGGCTTCTGTTCTGGGAAAGATCTACAGCATGGAATATCTTGACGGCTTGAACTTCAGCGATATCTACCATCATCTTCTTGCGTCGGTCGTGCAATCTTCGGAGGTTGCACGCGCATATCGTTCCGCGATGCGCGGATACCTTCTCTCTAATTTCAGGCTTTCCGGGCAAATCGGCATTGACAAAGGGGAACTTCTTTTTAGTCAGCCCTACCAAGAGCCATACCATTTGACCTATGAGCAAACCACGCCTAACAGTTGGCATTATCTGCTGACAACTGCGAACAGCGATACCATTGATGGTGTGCTCTATTGGCGAAATGAATACGACTTTGCTTTGAGCGGCTACTCCGAGAATCAGCATACGGCGTTCTCTGTCACTTGCAGTTACGGTTCTGCAAACAACTTTGTGTTTATCGCCAGCGTTGATAACAGCTTCAGCCTGTCCATCGTTCAAGCTGGCAGCAATTTCAGTTTGCGGCTTAACAATGAGAATGCCAACGTTTTTGCCCTTAATGCCAACGTTTTTTCCCTTGAATCCACATCGGATTATATCCGTGTCAAGATATATTACAATTATTATACGCTTACGATCACCCCTGCCACGGATGGGCTTGATATTGTTGCACAGGCGCGCACTTTCGATATCTTCACCGCCCACGTCCGCACCGCGCTCAACGGTCTGATCTGCACCGGCGTGTACGGCGACACGACATACCGCCTTGCCCTGACGGAAACGGCAACCGGCTTCAGCCTGCTGCTCTCCCTGCCGGACGAAGATTTCCAGCTGGATTTCGCCGCGCTTTCCGACACCAGCTGTTCGCTGACCTTCACCGATGCCGCCGGGCAGCAGGTATCCCTGACTGGATCGCTCTGCACGCCCGAATCCCCCGTCATTCCGGATACCCTCGGTACGATTGAGCTGACGCAGCTGCTGGATGACCTCTTCTAATCAAACAAATTCCCTAAAAAGGCGTTTTCGGATGCACACGTTCCGAAAACGCCTTTCCTATTTATTTCAGCAGTTCCGCCGGCACTTCCGCCGCCATCCGCTGATAGCCCGCCTTGCTTGGGTGCAGGTGGTCGCCGGAATCGTATTCGGGCAGGAAGAAATCAGGGTTTGCCGGGTCGCGCAAGGCGCGGTCAAAGTCAATGCAGCCGTCAATCAGGTTGGTCGTGCGGATGAAATCATTGTAAGCGTGGCGCAAGTCCTGCCGGAAGGGCGCGTCGGTGCGCCAGCCGCCCATGGGCAGCAGCGTCCCGACATAGACGCGCAAGCCCATCCCCCGCGCCTGCGTGATGTACGTCTTGAGTCCGCTGATAAGCTCGTCCGCCGTCGGCAGATCGCTCATCGGGCGGAAGGGGTTCACCTGCGTGCCGACAGGGTGGATGATGTCGTTGATACCCTGCTGGATGATGACGGCATCCGCGCCGTCGGTCGGCACTTCATGCGCAAAGCGTTTCGCGCCCATCAGCCCGTAGGATTCGTACGTCAGGCAGTGATATTCGCGCAGAATCCGCGATCCGCTGGTGGCGCGGCGGATGATGGCAGTGTGCTCAAAGCCGTCTTTGCGGCAACGGAGCTGCAAATCATCCGGCCAATCCTGCGCGGTGATGGAGTCGCCATAACAGATGATGGCGCGGTTCTCCGGCGCAGTACGCACGGACACATTGCTGAGGAAGTAGGTCAGCTGCGTCTTGCGGGATGTGTCCATCGAAATATTGAGGTTCTCCGTTTCGTCGCCGTTGGCGTACAGCCCGCCGGACAGCGCACCGCAGGTGAACACGACGCTGCGCATGAGCGTGAAATCACGCAAATAGAAGCTGACAAGCAGCTTTTCCCCGGCAGTTACGGGCGTTTCCAGCGTGTCGGAAATCGCATTTCCCTCTGCCGGAAGCGTTACGCGGTGTTCGCCCCCGAACGTGACCGGGTGAAACGCGCCGCCGCAGAAAATTGTCACCTTTTCCAGCGTAACCGGCTCCGTGCCGCAGTAATTATCGAACGTCAGGCGCACGGCACTGCCAGAAAACGGCGAGACAATCGGATAGCGCAAGGTAATGGCCTTGGCATACCGCTCCGGGCGATTTTCCGCAATGCTGACCGCATTTCCCCACACGCTGACCCACTTCTGCATCCTTTTGACGCTCCCTTCGCGTTGCTGTTCCCCATCATAGCACATTCCGTGTGCAAATGCAAGTTTCCTATTGCTTCCATATTCGCAACGATTGTTGAGACACCGCAAAATCGGTTGACAACTGCGCATCGAAAATGATAAAATGTGTATATATTCCCCTTGAACAGGAGTGAAAATCGTATGGTCAAAATCATTTCAGACAGCACATCCGACCTGTCGCAGGATCTGCTCGACCGCTATAACATCACACTGGTGCCACTGATAGTTCGCTTGGGCGACCAGCAGTACGAAGACCGCGTGAACATCACATCGGAAGAAATTTTCCGCTGGTCGGACAGCACAAAGAAAGCGCCGACGACTGCCTGTGCGAACGTCTGGACGATTCAAGAAGTTTTCCAGAAGTATCTGGAGACGTATGACGAGATTGTGGCGTTCTCCATCTCCGGCAAAATGTCCGCGACGGGGGCGAACATGGTGGAAGCGGCGGCGGAGCTGGGCGCGTCCGACCGCATCCACGTCATAGACAGCCAGAGCCTTTCCACCGGCATCGGTCTGCTGGTGATGGAAGCGGCGGTGATGGCGCAGGATGGCAAGTCCGCCAAGGAAATTGTGGCGCATGTGACCTCGCTGATTCCGCTGGTTCGCGCGTCCTTTGTCGTCGATACGCTGACGTTCCTGCACCGCGGCGGGCGCTGCTCCGGCGCGGCGGCGCTGATGGGCAGTATGCTGAAGCTGCACCCGAAGATTGTCGTGCGCGACGGTCAAATGCTGGTGGACAAGAAGTACCGCGGCTCGCTCGCCCGCTGCATCCCTGCCTACACGCACGATTTGCACGACGATTTGCTCCGCGCGCGCCCGGAGCGTGTTTTCATCACCCATTCCGGCTGCGACCCGGAGGTCGTCGAGCAAGTCCGCACCTATTTGACGAGCCTGAACCACTTCGATGCGGTCATCGAAACCCGCGCCGGCGGCGTCATCTCCTGCCACTGCGGCCCCGGCACGCTGGGGGTGCTGTTCATCTTGAAGGAGTGACCCCCAGAGGCGCTGCCTCTGGACTCCGCAAGGGACATTGTCCCTTGACCCTTTTTTTGCGCCCCGGCTTGAGCGCGTTTCCTTTATGGTTAATTTTCGCGGCTGAGTGCCGCCAGAACCGCGTTGCGCATCTGTCGAACCACCCGCGTCGTACCGGAATCAACCGTGTTCTGCATCGACAGAATCGTCATCTGCTGCCCGGGGAAGTTGGCAAAGTATGTTCCCAGCCAGCCATCCCAGCCGTATTCGCCCGCGCAAGCTAATCCGGCGATGCGCCCCGGTTCAGCGCAAATGCGCATCAAGTGCCCGTAGCTGTACCCGTCCAGCGAATCCCACATATCGCGGCGAACAGCGTCTTTCAGCTGCGCCTGCGTCATGCAGGCGACTGTCGCGGGCGAGAGAATCCGCCGCCCCTCGTAAGTGCCGCCCGCCAGCAGCATGTCGGCAAAGTGGCTGTAATCCTCCAGCGTCGAAACAAGCCCCGCGCCGCCGGATTCAAAGGCGGGTTCGCGGTCGTAAACGCCGACAGCAAGGTGGGTGCTTGTCCACGGCACAAGTCCATTTTCCGTGCGCTTGTAGGCGGTCACAAGGCGATTTCGCTTGCTTTCGGGAACGTAGAAGCCGGTGTCCACCATGTCCAGCGGCTCAAAGAACTCCTTGCGGAGGAACTCGCCGAAGCGCATTCCGCTGACGACCTCCACCACCGCGCCGAGGATGTCCGCGCAGGTGGAGTAGCGCCAGTGCGTGCCCGGCTGGAAGGACAGCGGCTGCTGCCCCAAGCGATTGCAGAACTCCACTGTCGGCACGCCGCCGCCCGCAAGGATTTCCTGCGTTGCTTCGTCGAACACCTTTGCGGCGTACTGTCCCGCCGGGTCGCTGTCGGGGTAGCAGACGCCCGCCGTCATGCCGAGCAGCTCCATCAGCCACGGCGCGCGGGTCGCGGGGCGAATCGTGCCCTGCTTATCGACGACGCGCGCATTTCGGAAGCCCGGCAGATAACGGTCTACGCCGTCCATCAGGTCAATCTGCCCGCGCTCCGCAAGCAGCATCACGGCGGCGGCCGTAATCGGCTTGGATTGGCTGTACAGGCGGAAGATGCTGTCGCGGTGGATCAGCCGCCCCGACGCAATGTCGGACATGCCCGCCTGCGTATAGAGCATTTCCTCTCCGCAGCGCCGCACCAGTACGCTGATGCCTGCGCATTCCTGCGCTTCGACAGCGGAGGCGAGAATATCGGTGACTTGTTCGTGAAGGGTCATGAGAATAACCTCCTTGCATGTTTTTCAGCAATCATTCGTCGCTTTCGATGAAATCCGGCAGCTGATGCAGCGTCACAAAGCTGCTATCCCGATAAATCGCCCGCAGCGACTCCGGCGTGTTCCCCTTGCTGCTGTCCGTCAGCCAGCTGGTGTGCCACACCATGAAGTACGTCCACGGGGCATTCGCCGCGTCCATTTCCGCGCGGGTCGGAATCTGTCCGCACTCGTGGAACACAATCGGCATCCCTGCCGGGGCAAGCGCAGCACAGCGCCGGTATAAATCCCCCTGCGCACCGCCCTTGTAGCTGTCGCCGCCGAGAATGTCCACCACATCGTCCCCCGGATACCACGGGCGCAAATCCTCCGCCGCGTCAGAGAAGCCCAGCACCCAAATTAGATTCCGCAAACCGTGAACATGCGTGTAGCGGTCGTACATCAGCCGCCACAGGCGCACGAAATTCTCCGCGCTGCCGCGGCCCCACCAGAACCAGCCGCCGTCCATCTCGTGGAAAGGCCGCCAAAGAACGGGAACGCCATCTGACTGCAAGCGCTTGAGGTAGGGGACGGCGTGGTCAAGCCCATCCAGCAGACGGCGGTTCGCTTCCGTGCCGTCCACAAAAGCGAAAGCCCAGTCCAGCTCGCTTTCGCGGCATTCGGGGTAACCGGAGAAGAAATCCGCGCCCGTGTGCCAGCAGATGGTGGGAATGCCGCCGCGCGCCCACCAGTCCTTTGCGCGCTGCGTCACGCCCAGATAGTCGTTATCCATGAAATCCAGCCCTCGAATGGCAGGCTGACGACCGGTGACATCGGTCAGATAGCTGATTTCATGCTCAGTCGAGCGGCACCATTGGCTTTCCATCTGCCCGGTCAGGCACTTGCCGGAAAGCGATTGCAGGTATTCATAGACGCGCCGAGCGGCGGGCAGCGGATTTTCCGCGCAGAGGGGACGGAACATAATGCTTCTCCTTTGCTTTGCAGGAATCTGCTTGCAGTATAGCAGGAAATGCCCGCCTTTGCAACGGGTAGAAGGGAAAAAGGAAGGGGAAAAAGCATGGAAAATCAGGCGGCGGCAGTTGTCCAAGAAGAGGGTTTGTGCTATACTTAATATGGGTGTTTATTGGAATGCCCATGAACCAGCGGGCATCCCCGCTATGGGAGTTAATAAATGAAGCTGAAAAAATTGGAGCTGTATGGCTTCAAATCCTTTGCCCAGCGGACGGAAATCGTCTTTGATGAGGGCATAACGGGCATCGTCGGGCCGAATGGGTCGGGCAAGAGCAACATCGGCGACGCAGTGCGCTGGGTGCTGGGCGAGCAGAGCGCGAAAACCCTGCGCGGCGCGAGTATGTCCGACGTGATTTTCAACGGTACGCAGAAGCGCAAGCCGCTGTCCTACTGCGAAGTATCGCTGGTGTTTGACAACGATGACCATGCGCTGGCGATGGAAGCTGCCGAGGTTATGGTCACGCGCCGCGTCTACCGCAATGGCGAATCCGAATACTACTTAAACCGCACCGCCTGCCGCTTGAAGGACGTGGTCGACCTCTTCCGCGATACGGGCATCGGCAAAGAGGGATACTCCATCATCGGACAGGGGCGCATTGACGAAATTCTCTCCCGCAAGAGCGAGGATCGCCGGCAGGTGTTCGAGGAAGCAGCGGGCATCGTTAAGTTCAAGGCGCGCAAGGAAGAAGCGGACAAGAAATTGCAGCGGACGCTGGAAAATCTGGAGCGCGTCGATGATATTCTGGATGAGCTGACGAAGCGCCTGAAGCCGCTGGAAGAGCAGAGCCGCAACGCCCGCGTGTATCTGGAACTGTCCACCGAACTGAAGGATTTGGACTTGAACCTCTTCCTGATTCGCTCCGACCGGGCGCGGGCGCGCTTGTCCGAACTGGAAAGCGAACTGCTGACCGTCCAGACGATTTTGGCGGACACGGAAAGCAACCTGACCGACAAGACCACCCGCCGCGACGAAACGCAGAACCGCATCGATCAGCTGGAGGAAGCCATCACGAAGGCGCGCACCGAACTGATGGAATGCGCCGAGCATGTGCACGAATCGCAGAAGAAGCTCTCCGCCCTGCAAAGCCGCCGCGAGACGCGCAGCGAGAACCGCCAGCGCATCGTCCGCGAGCAGGAGGAAGCCCAGGAGCGGCTGGCGGAAATCGAGAAGGATCATGCGCGGATTCAGGCGGACGTGGAGAAGCAGCACAGCCTGATTGCCGACGCGGAGCAAATCCTCCGGGCGACGCAGGAAGCCGCCGAAAAGGCGCAGGCGAAGGAAAAGGAAGCGGACGCAGCGCTGGAAGCGCAGAAAGCCGCTGTCATTGACCAAATGAATCGCCTGTCCGATGTGCGCAACGACAAGACGCGCCTGAACACGATGCAGGCGCAGATGGAAACGCGCTTGACGGAGATTGAAGAATCCAGCGGGGCACTGCAGGAGCAGGAAGCTGCCCTGCGGGAAGCCTTGACTGCCGTCGAAAAGCAGCTGGAAACAGAAAATCAGCATCAGCAGCAGTGTCAGGAGAAGCTGGCGCAGGCGCGGCAAGCGTCGGATGAGGCGGATGCCGCGTATGCCAATTTGCGCGCGGATGTCGAAAAGCAATCCGCCGATATGCAGGCGGCGGCAAGCCGTCATAACGTCCTGACCGAAATGACGCGCGACATGGAAGGCTACAACATGGCGGTTCGGCGCGCGATGACGTATGCCAAGCAGCGCGGCTTGACGGGTGTCAAGGGCGTACTGGCGCAGCTGATGACCGTTCCGCAGGCGTACGAAACGGCGATTGACATGGCGCTGGGCGCGGCGCAGCAGAACATCGTCACTGACACGGAAGAGACGGCGAAGGAACTGATTAACTACCTGCGCCAGAATCGGCTGGGGCGCGCGACGTTCCTGCCGATGAGCGCCATCCGCGGCAAAACGCTCTATGGCAATGAGCGCAATGCGTTGAAGCTGCCGGGCTGCCTCGGCGTGGCGAGCGAACTGGTGCAGTGCGCGCCGGAATATCGCGGCATTGTGGAAAATCTGCTGGGGCGCACGGTGATTGCCGACAACCTCGACCACGGCATTCCGATTATGCGCGCGGGCAATCACGCGTTTCGCTTGGTGACGCTGGAAGGCGACGTGATGCACTCCGGCGGCTCGATGACGGGCGGTTCGGCGCAGTCGAAGGTGTCCAACCTGCTCAGCCGTGAGCGTGAACTGAAGGAATTGACCGCGAAGCTGCAAACCGGGCGCGCGGAACTGGACAAGTGCCGTCAGGAACTGACGCAGCGTCAGCAGACGGCGCAGGAGAAGCGGCAGAAGGTCAGCGACGCGGTGAACGCATTGCATCAGCAGGAGATTGCCGTCGCCCGCGAACAGGCGCGCCGCGAAAGTGTATCCGCCGACCTGAACACCCATTTGCAGCGGATGCAGGAGACTGAGCAGGCGCGCGTGCAGCTGCACCAGTCGCTGGAGGATATTCGCCAGCAGCTGGAGACCATTGAACATCAGCGCACAGGCGCGCAGGGCGACCAGAGCGCGATGGAGCAAAAGACCATTGAAATGCAGAATGCGCTGGTCAAGGCGCGCGCGGAAGCCAGCGCGGAAAACGACCGCCTGATGGTGCGCACGCTGCAATTGTCCGACCTGCGCCACGGCTTAAGCGACTTGGAGCGCGACGAAGCCCACGCGCAGCAGGATCAGGCGCAAATCCTCCGCGAACAGGAGCGCCGCGAACAGCTGCTGCACGAGATGGACGAACTGGACGCCATTGACGAGAACGACATGAAGCGCGAGGAAGCCGAATCCGCCCGCCGCCAGAAGGAACAGCTGCGGCAGGAGAGCGCCGCGCAGGCCATCGAGCAGCGACGTTCACAGGCGCAAAGTGACCTGCGTGACATCCTCAGCGACATGGAGAACCTGCACGAAGCCTACAACCGCGACAGCGAGAAGCTGCACAAGACCGAGCTGGCGAAGGCGCGCATCGAGGGCGACCAGAAGAATCTGCAAAACCGCATCTGGGACACCTACAAGCTGACCTACGCCGGGGCAGAGGAGTTCCGCCGCACGCCCTTCGACGAGAAGGAAAGCGACTGCCGCGCCGCCGAGCTGCAAGGGCAGATTCGCGCGCTGGGGACGGTCAACGTCGGAGCGGTGGAGGAATACGCCGAAACCAAGGCGCGTGTGGACGACCTGACCGCCCAGCAGCAGGACTTGAAGCGCGCGGAAATGGACTTGCGCGAACTCATCGAGCGGCTGCTGATTCAGATGCGTTCTACATTCGTCGAGAACTTCTCGAAGATGCAGGGGTACTTCGCCGAGACGTTCACGCGGCTGTTCGGCGGCGGCCACGCGGAACTGAAGCTGATGGATCCGGACGACCCGCTGAACTGCGGCATCGAGGTCAACGCCCAGCCGCCGGGAAAGAAATTGCAGCTCCTGTCGCTGCTCTCCGGCGGCGAACGCGCGCTGACGGCCATTGCGATTCTGTTCGCGATGCTGAAATTGAAGCCCACGCCGTTCTGCATACTGGACGAGATTGAAGCCGCGCTGGATGACGCGAATATCGGGTATTACGCGGATTATTTGAAGGAATACTCGAAGGGTACGCAGTTTATCGTCGTGACGCACCGCAAGGGGACGATGGAGCGCTGCAACAGCCTGTTCGGGGTGGCGATGGAGGAACAGGGCGTGAGCCGGATGGTGTCGGTGTCGCTGCAGGACTATCAGGAGTAAGGGAAAACTGAAAGGGGTATCACGGCGGGCAAATCCGCCTGATGAAAAAGGAGGCTTTTTGCATGAGTGAGAACGAAAACAATCAGTATCGACTGCTGTCGCCGTGGGCGTATGTGGGCTATGGCCTCCTGTTCACGCTTCCGGTCATTGGCTGGATTCTCGCCATCGTCTTTGCGCTGAATGACGACAACCTGAACCGCCGCAACTTTGCGCGCGGTTACTGGTGCATGGTGCTGGTAGTGGTTATCCTGTCGATTGCTGGAATGGTGATGGGCGTGTCGATCATGGATGGGTTCAGCAGCTATCAGTATAACTACCGATATTGATGAGAAAATTATCAGAAGGAGGCTGCCTGGCGAGTGTGGGCAGTCTTTTTTGCTGCCCGGATGGCGCAAGCAGCGGAATCCTCTTGTGAAGTTCCACAACAATTTGGGATGCTTTTGTTGGGAATGCCAAAATTATATTATTCAAAAAGAGAACGCTTGACTTTTTTTGAGGGGAGGGTAGAATGAAAGTAAGGAATCACAAGGGAAGGAAATGACGTGGAAATTCAAAGAAAAGGGCTGAATCGGGCATTTATCGTGCTGGCGGTGGTGCTTCGGCTGCTGGGCTTGATTCACGGGGCTCTTCGGCGTTGACCGCTCCTACCTCGGCTACACGGCATTGGGCGTGTTGAAGCTGCTTACTGCGGGCGGCTTCGGTATCTGGGCGCTGATTGACTTCATCCGAATCGGCGCTGATTCGCTCCGTCCGGCGGATGGTTCGCCGTGGGTGGAGAAAACGCGCGACGAGAACATCCGCAGCATCGCCCGCCGGATGCTGGACATCATCGGCGGCCGCATGGCCCAGCAGGGCATTACCCTGCAGGCCGATGACGACGCCGTGGCCGCCCTGGCCAAGGACGGCTTTGACGCCCGCTACGGCGCCCGTCCCCTGCGCCGCACCCTCCAGACGGAGGTGGAGGATGCAGTGGCCGAGCAGATGCTGGAGGGGAAACTCCAGTCCGGCGACACCGCTCATGTGTGCCTGAAGGACGGCAAGGTGGTCATCGAGAAGTAAAGACCGCAAGGCCCGGAGGTCTTGCAGTCAGACCAAGGGCCGCAGGCAAATGCCTGCGGCCCTTTTTTTCATACAGGCACCGGCACTTACCGGCTGTGGCGGCGGAGGCAGGTGAGATGCAAAGAGGGGAGCAAGCGAAGGCTTGCTCCCCTCTTGATTTTTCTCTCTTACTGGGGCATGGTCTGCACCACGCCACGGGCGCAATCCACCGACACCCGGACGCCGTCCTCCAGACGGCGGGTGGCATCGCCCGCCCCCACCAGCACGGGCTTGCTCAGCAGCAGACCTACCGTGGCGGCGTGGCACTCGGCGCTGCCCTCCTCGCAGATGATGGCGGCGGCATCCCGCAGATACGGCAGCAGCTCATTGGTGGTATATGGCACCACCAGCACGTCGCCGGGGTGGAACTTCTCCGGGATATCCTCCAGCGTCCGGCAGACGCACAGCGGACCGGAGGCGATCTGACTGCCCACGCCGATGGCGTTGACCAGGGAGCCGCCCACCTGGGCGATGCGGATCATATTGGTGGTGCCGGAAATTCCCACCGGCACGCCTGCAGTGACCACCACCAGGTCCCCATGCTTCACCAGCCCCGCCTCCTGGGCGGCGGTATACACGGACCGGTTCACGTTGGCTCCCACGCAGTCCAGATAGTATTTCATCCGGTCGCTGACCCCCGCCGGCTTGGGGAACGACGTGGCGGCGTTGTCAAGATAAATGGCCTCCATACAGGCACCTCCTCACAGCTCGTGACCCATCATACCACAGAAAGTGACGTTTGTCACGGTCTTGACTTTTCCGGTACAGTGTCGTATAATGGCATCGCTATTCTTTAAAAGAAATAACGCAAAGGAGAGACACATCACATGAAAAAAGTAAGTTGGATCGTGGTCATCGCCGGCGCGGTGGTCGGTCTGGCCGCTGTGGTGCTGACCCATCTGGGCAACCCCGCCAACATGGGCTTCTGCATCGCCTGCTTCCTGCGGGACATCACCGGCGCGGTGGGTATGCACGGCGCAGCCAAGGTGCAGTATGTCCGGCCGGAGATCATCGGTCTGGTGCTGGGCGCGTTCATCATGTCCGTGGCCACCAAGGAGTTCCGGGCCAAGGCCGGCTCCTCCCCCGCCACACGCTTCGTGCTGGGCGCCTTCGTCATGATCGGCGCACTGGCCTTCCTGGGCTGCCCCCTGCGGATGGTCCTGCGTATCGGCGGCGGCGACCTGAACGCCGTGGTGGGCCTGGTGGGCTTCACCCTGGGCATCTTCATCGGCATCCAGTTCCTCAAGCGCGGCTTTTCCCTGAAGCGGGCCTATCCCTGTCTCTTATACACATCTGACGCTGCCGACG
>ENA-OZGC01001392-OZGC01001392.1-human-gut-metagenome-genome-assembly--contig:-NODE-1392-length-13864-cov-5.039250_pt1 | contig 13864 bp, 8 predicted proteins | sample MGYA00245109_ERZ653643 | MGnify/ENA primary metagenome ERZ653643 (study PRJEB26926, sample SAMN06165107) | human gut metagenome | biome: ENVO:00009003; feature: ENVO:2100002; material: ENVO:00002003... | reverse complement strand
GCAGTACCCCGGCGGCGCTGTGCTGGCAGATATCCTGCGCCAGTCGGGTGCCGAACTCATCCGGCAGCGGCGTGTTGATCACCACCAGATCGTAGCTGTTTTCCAGCAGCTCCCGGCGGGCACCGGCGGCGTCCGTCAGCACCGTGACCGGCCAATAGAACCGCTCCGGCAGAAGGCCCCGGACGGATTCATTGAATTTTGCGGAGGCGGACACCACCAGAACGCTGTACGCATGGCCAAGTTCCATCGTTGTCCCCCTCCTTTTCTATGTTTTTTGCCGTGTGCTTTCTGTTCGGTCAGGTATAGTATTGAATGATCGCCGCAGGAAGATGTTCTTTGATAAAATCACTGGCGGCGGCCGCTGCCTTGGCCTCCGCCCAGGTCTCCGGCAGTCTGCGGTACCGGGCCCGGATCTCCTCCGGCGCCGTGTAGAGGTTCAGATCCGCCGCAGGCGGCAGCTGCATGTTGTGAGCAACGCCCTCCATTCCCGCCCGAATCAGCAGAACAAAGGCCAGATACGGGTTGCACAGCGGGTCCGGAGACCGCAGTTCCGCCCGCCGGTATTCCCCCACCGCCGCCGGGACCCGGATGAGCTGAGAGCGGTTCTCAGCGGACCAGGAAAGATAGCCGGGTGCCTTCCAGCTTCCAAAGCGGCTGTAGGATTCCTCCGTGGGGTTCAGGAACGCCGTCATGGCCTCCACATGGGCCAGCACCCCGGCAAGGACCTGGGGCATCACGTCCCGCTTATCCTCGCTGACAGCGGAGAAGTTGATGTGCATTCCGTTGCCCGCCTTGTCTGCCAGAGGCTTGGGTCCGAAATCGGCATACAGCCCGTTCCGGGCCGCCACCGTATCCACAGCCGCCCGGAAGGTCACGGCGTTATCCGCCGCAGTGACCGGGTCTGCATAGCGGAAATCAATTTCGTTCTGGCCGGGGCCCTCCTCATGGTGAGAGCTTTCCGGCCGGATGCCCATGCGCTCCAGCGTCAGGCAGGCCTCCCGGCGGACATTCTCCCCCTTGTCTGCCGGGGCAATGTCCATGTAACCGGCACGGTCATAGGGAATTTTGGTAGGCTCGCCGTCCTCGTCCAGCCGGAACAGATAGAATTCCATCTCCGTTCCGAAGGCAAAGGTCAATCCGGCCTTTTTGGCGTCCTCTACCGTTTTTTTCAACAGGCTCCGGGCGTCCGCGCCGATGACGGTGCCGTCTGGCTGGGTCACGGCGCAGAACATCCGCACCACCCGTCCATGCTCCGGCCGCCAGGGCAGCACACAGAGGGTGGACGGGTCCGGGCGCAGCAGCAGATCAGAGTGGACCTCCCCGCCGAAGCCGGGAATGGCGGAGCCGTCGATGGCAATACCGTACTGGAAGGCCCGGTCCAGTTCCTCCGGCATAATGGCGATATTTTTCTGGCGGCCCGCCGCGTCGCAGAAGGCCATGCGGATGAACTTCACGTCCTCCTCCGCCGCATACTGCTTGATCTCCTCAACCGAATACTGCATATTGTCTCCGCCTTTCCGTTATGGTTTCCGTATGCATGCCCGGCGATCCAGGCCCCCTCATTTTTTGATGCATCTGTTATAGCACACCTTTTTATAAATTTACAATATGTAAAACAGAAAAAATCACGGTTTTCCGGGACTTATTCTCCGTCATGCTCACATATTTGGGCTACTGCTGCCGGTCTGGTCTCCTGTCCTGTTTTGCGCTCTGCGGCGATCCTTTTCAAACCGCCTGCCCGTTTAGGCCACGCTGCAACAAAAAAGGCGTCCACTTCCAACGGGAGCCATGCTCCCGCTGAAAATGAAGGCCTTTGCTCATTTTGTATTCAAAAAAGACCTGATTCAACAAATTAGATTAAATCGTACCATGTGCGTCCGCGCTTGTCAATCATTTTTCTGTCGAACACGGTGCAAAAAGGAGGGCCTTCGCCCTCCCTTTTGTCCTTGGCTGCCTCTTATACCGTGCCGGTGACGATCAGCTCGCTGACGCCGGGGGTCACGGCCCACGCCCCGGTCACCGGGTCCTGGGTATACGTGGCCGCAGGGACGGTGATCTGCCCCGCTGTTGTAGCGAACAGGCCTGTGGTCCCGTCATAGGTGTACTGCGTACCGGCAGTCCAGGGTGCACCGTTGTAGGTCACCGTGAGACCGTTGAGAACCGGATCGAAGGTATCCCGGAGGATCACATCGTCCGTCGCGGTAACGGGAGTATTGCCGGTGTTCTGGATGGTAAAGGTGTAGGTGATCCGGCCGTTCTCCGCTACCACCGTGGGATTCAGCCCCTTGGTGATGGACAGTCTCGGGCTGCTCACCACGCCAACTGTCTCCTCCGCCGTCACAGGTGCGGCCAGCCCGCCGCCGGTCACGGTGACGGTGTTGACAATACTGGACTCCGCTGCCAGCGGCGCGTAGCGGGTCACCTCCGTCTCGTAGATCACAAGGGCGCTGCCCCCGGCAGGGACCGTGATGCCGGTAACGGTCATGGGCGGTCCGGCGTTGACGACCGGAGCGGCTTGCAGCGCGCCGTTCACATAGTACCGAACGCTGCCCGGCAAATAGGCCAGAGGATACAGAGTCGCTCCGCCAAAGGTGTAGCCGCCCAGATTGTCGGAAATGGTCAGGCCCGTCAGGGGCGTGATGCCGCTGTTGGTAAGGCTGACCACATACGTGACCGTCCCACCCGGCTCGTAATTCTCCCGCACCGCCGTTTTCGCGGCGGTCAGGACCTCCCTCAGCTCCCCGGTGACAATGTTGGAATTGACGGTGCCGCCGGTATAGGTGAGGGTCGCCATATTCTGAAAGGATGTGGGCATAAAACAAGCCTCCTTAAAATCGCTCAGATTCGCGCGTCTGCGCGTTCCATTCTATGCGCCGGAACAGCACACGGTCCCCCGCCATTCTCTAAAAGCAATAAAAAAAACAGCCCACCTTTGGCACTTTCGGAAAAAATCTGGTTTTGCTGTGGGAAAGCGTTGATTTTTTTGGGGAACCGTGCTATCTTGATAACAAGCGAAATCGTTTTCTTGTGGATGTAGTTTCCGCATGTCTGTTAACGGACACAGAAAAATCCGTTTGCGCTTTCGCCAACCTTTTCCCCGCAAACCATTTTCTATTTGTACGCTTATCCAAATAATGATCCTAAATATTCATAAGGAGGACGTTTTATGTTTGATCCGAAAACTGTTTCCCTGGGTATTGCTCCCATCGGCTGGTGCAATGACGATATGCCGGAGCTGGGTGCCGAGAATACCTTCCAGCAGACCGTCAGCGAGATGGCTCTGGCCGGCTTCACCGGCTGCGAGATCGGCAACAAGTATCCCACCGACCCCGCTGAGCTGAAGAAGGCTCTGGACCTGCGCGGTATGCGCATCGCCAGCCGCTGGTATTCTTCCTTCATCCTGACCCGTTCCATGGAGGAAGAGGAGAAGGACTTCATCGCCAACCTGGACTTCCTGGAGGCTGTCGGCGCAAATCACATCAACGTCTCCGAGCAGAGCTACTCCATCCAGGGCAAGGTGGACGTGCCCATCCTCACCGGCGGCCACAAGCATGTCATGAACGATGAGGAGTGGGATCGCTTCTGCAAGGGTCTGAACCGTCTGGGCCAGATCGCTTCCGAGCGTGGCTTCAAGCTGTGCTTCCATCATCACATGGGCACCGTGGTCCAGACCAGCGAGGAGACCGACCGCATGATGTCCAACACCGATCCCCGGTATGTGTTCCTCTGCTATGATACCGGCCACTTCACCTTCGCCGGCGAGGATCCCCTGGCCATGCTGAAGAAGTATGTGGACCGCGTGGGCCACGTCCATCTGAAGGATATGCGTCTGCCCGTGGTGGAGGAAGCCCGCAAGAACAACTGGTCCTTCCTGCAGTCCGTCCGCAATGGCGCTTTCACCGTCCCCGGTGACGGCAACGTGGACTTCGATCCCGTGTTCAAGGTGCTCTCCGACGCCGGCTATCAGGGCTGGCTGCTGGTGGAGGCTGAGCAGGATCCCGCCAAGGCCAATCCTCTGGAGTACGCCATCAAGGGCCGTACCTACATCCGGGAGCACACCGGTCTGTAAATCGCGCGATGGGAGGGCCCCGGTCCTCCCCACCGCGTTTCCATACCACTTTTTGACATCAAACAGGAGATGTTTCCAATGACTTATTTCAATAAGAACAAGGAACTCAAGCGGGGCTACAACGCCTATATCGACGAATCCACCAACTACATGGGTACCCTGATGAACGTGGGCCTGCTGGTGATGGAGGACGGCGACACCTATACCTACGAAAGCGCCGACCGCGAGGTTGCCATCCTGCTTTTCGAGGGCAAGGTCACCTATGAATACGCCGGCAAGACCGTTGAGGCCGACCGCCCCAACTGCTTCCATCACGAAGCCTACTGCCTGCTGGCTCCCAAGGGCACCAAGATCACCCTGACGGCTCACAGCCACAGCGAGCTTTACATGCAGGACACCCTGAACGAGAAGGATTATGAGCCGGTCATGTACACCCCGGAGACCGTCCAGACCCAGCACGCCGGTTCCAAGGGCGAGCTGATGGGCGCTATGGAGCGTGAGATCAAGACCTTCTTCGACTATGACAACGCCCCCTTCTCCAACATGGTGCTGGGTGAGGTGCTGAACCGTCCCGGCAAGTGGTCCTCCTATCCTCCTCATCATCATCCCCAGCCGGAGGTCTATTTCTACCGTTTCGACTATCCTCACGGCTTCGGCGCCGGTTTTGCCAACGGCGATGTTTACAAGACCGAGCAGAACGGCTGCGCCGTCATCAACCACGGCTTCCACTCTCAGGTGGTGGCTCCCGGCTATGCCATGTGCTACGCCTGGGGTATCCGGCATCTGGAGGGCGATCCCTGGCTGAAGACCCGCATCGACGACAAGGAGCACGAGTGGCTGTGGAAGCCCGATGCCAATGACCACATCTATCCCAATCATTGATCGGAGGTAACAAAAGCATGAAAACTGTCCGTTTGACCATGGCCCAGGCTTTGGTCCGTTTTCTGGAAAATCAGTACATGGAGGTTGACGGTGCCCAGCACCGCTTCGTCCGCGGCGTGTTCATCATTCCCGGCCACGGCAACGTGGTAGGCCTCGGTCAGGCGCTGAGCCAGGAGGCCAAGCACCTGGAGATCTATCAGGGCAAGAACGAGCAGGGCATGGCCCAGGCCGCCGTGGCCTTCGCCAAGCAGATGAAGCGTAAGCAGATCTGCGTTGCCACCTCCTCCGTGGGCCCCGGCGCCGCCAACATGGTCACCGCCTGCGGCACCGCCACCGCCAACAACATCCCCCTGCTGGTGCTGCCCGGCGACACCTACGCCTGCCGTCAGCCCGACCCCGTTCTGCAGCAGGTGGAGCACACCAACTCCCTGGCCACCACCACCAATGACGCTTTCAAGGCCGTGTGCCGCTACTGGGACCGCGTTGTCCGCCCCGAGCAGCTGATGAGCGCTATGATCAACGCCTTCCGGGTGCTGACCGATCCCGCCAACACCGGTGCGGTCTGCGTTGCCATGCCCCAGGACGTTGAGGGTGAGGCTTACGATTATCCCGTGAGCTTCTTCGCCAAGCGTGTCTGGCGTCTGGAGCGCCGCCCCGCCACCGAGGCCGCTCTGGCTGACGCTGCCGAGGCCATTCGCAAGGCCAAGCGCCCCATGATGATCTGCGGCGGCGGCGTCCGCTATTCCGAGGCGCACGCCGAGTTCCTGCACTTTGCCGAGACCTTCGGTATCCCCTACGGCGAGACCCAGGCGGGCAAGTCCGCCACCGACTGGCTGCACCCCCTGAACTTGGGCGGCGTGGGCACCACCGGCTGCTCCGCAGCCAACGAGATCGCCCGGAAGGCCGATCTGGTCATCGGCGTGGGCACCCGCTACACTGACTTCACCACCGCTTCCAAGTGGCTGTTCAAGGATACCTGCAAGTTCGTCAACATCAACGTCTCTGAGTTCCAGAGCCTGAAGATGGAGGCTGTCCCCGTGGTGGCTGACGCCAAGGAAGCCCTGCCCCGTCTGGAAAAGCTGCTGGAGGGCTATCAGACCGCCTATAAGGATGAGGTCAAGGTCGCCAAGGAGAAGTGGATCGATGAGCTGAACCGCCTCGATCACATCACCTTCTCCGACAAGAAGAGCTGGAAGCCAGAGATCAATGACGCCAACGCCGATTCCGCCAAGCGCTTCGCGCAGGACGTCAATGCCCAGCTGACCCAGACCTCTGCTCTGGGCGCCATCAACGCCATGATGAGCGAGGGCGACGTTGCCATCGGCGCCGCCGGCTCTCTGCCCGGCGATATGCAGCGGATGTGGCGTCCCACCGGCGTTGACACCTACAACATGGAGTACGGCTATTCCACCATGGGCTACGAGGTGGCCGGCGCTCTGGGCGTGAAGCTGGCCATCGGCGACAAGCACGAGGTCTATTCCTTCTGCGGTGATGGCAGCTTCAATATGCTCCACGGTGAGCTGATCACCGCCTGCCAGGAGCACAAGAAGATCAACATCTGCCTGTTCGACAACGCCTCTTTCGGCTGCATCAACAACCTGCAGGTTGGCCACGGCAACGTTACGCTGTGCACCGAGCTGCGCTATCGCAATAAGGACGGTCTGTTCGGCAACTTCATGAACATCGACTACGCCAAGGTGGCGGAGGCTTACGGCTGCAAGAGCTACACCGTCCGCACCATGGAAGAGCTGGTGGCCGCCTTCGAGGATGCCAAGAAGGTAAAGAACGTCCCCGTCCTCTTCGACATCAAGGTCCTGCCCAAGACCATGACCGACGGCTATTCCTCCTGGTGGCGCGTGGGTGACACCGAGGTGTCCGAGCGCAAGGAGAACCTGGCGGCTTATGCCGATCTGCAGGCTCACCTGAAGGAAGTCCGGAAGTACTAAGATCATTTTTGCTTACGAAAACCCATCCAAACTATAAAAAAGGAAGGTTACTAGCATGGAAAACGTATTGAAGATCGGCATTATCGGCTGCGGCGCTATCGGCAAGGATCACTGCCGCCGCATCATTGAGACCGTCCCCGGTGCTACCGTTGTGGCCGTGTCCGACTATGTGGCCGCCGCCGCTGACGACACCGCCGCCAAGTACGGCATCAAGTCCTACGGCAATGACTGCGACGGCATGATCAAGGACCCCGAGGTCGAGGCCGTGGTCATCACCTCCATCGACCCCACCCATCATGACTATGTCATGAAGACTCTGGCCGAGGAGAAGTGGTGCTTCTGCGAGAAGCCCCTGAGCCAGAACGCCGCTGACTGCGAGGATATCATCAAGCGCGAGCAGGAGATCGGCAAGCGTCTGGTGCAGGTGGGCTTCATGCGTCACTATGACCGCGGCTATGCCGAGATGAAGCGCATCATCGACTCCGGTGAGATCGGCAAGCCCCTGCTGATCAAGTGCTGCCACCGCAACGTTGCTCAGGGCCCGGGCTTCAAGACCGAGAACGGCGTCACCAACGTGGCCATCCATGAGCTGGACATCTGCCGCTGGCTGCTGGGCGACGAGTATGAGGACGTACAGTGCGTCAAGGTCCGTCAGAGCTCCAATTCCAACAAGGGCTATGACAACCCCCAGGTCATGCTGATGCGCACCAAGAACGGCTGCTTCATCGACGTAGAGGTTCAGGTTGCTGACGGCTACGGCTATGACATCCAGTGCGAGGTCGTCTGCGAGAACGGCACCGTGAAGCTGCCCGATCCCTACGCTGTGGTCCGCCGCTCTCGTCCCGCCGGTTGGGACAGCGTCCAGCCCGCCGAGTCCATGCCCATCATGACCGACTGGAAGGAGCGCTTCATTGAGGCCTATGATATCGAGTTCTGCAAGTGGGTGGAGTCCGTCCACGCCGGCAAGCTCACCGGCCCCTCCTCTTGGGACGGCTATGTGGCCTGCGTGGCTGGCGATGCTCTGAACGCCTCCCGCGGCACCTCTCAGTTCATGAAGGTGGAGACCATGGAAAAGCCCGAGATGTACAAGTAATCTCACCCCATCCAATATAAAACACGGAGTCTGGCCAATGGTCAGGCTCCGTGTTTTTCCCTTTTCTGTAAATGCCGGAGCTTTCTCCGGCGCTTTTGCTTTTTCGATACAAACGCGGTTCAGCGTTCAACCAGCTTCCTCACTCCACCTCTAAGTGAACGGACTTATGAAACTGAGGCTCCACCAAGCCGGGGAGCTCCACCGCGTCGGTAAAATACAGATTCTCGACGTACTCCTGCAGCAGGGACACCACATAGGGATGGGGCCGTTCGTCAGGCCGCCGGGCCGCCACCGTCACCACCGCCGTTTTGGGCTGGAGCTTTTCCAGCAGCTTCCGGGAGGTGGAATCGAAGGAGGCATGGTGGGGCACCTTCAGAATGTCACAGGGGGTCAGATTCACGGTCTCCCACACATGGGCGTAGGCGTCGCCGCCCAGAACGATCTCCTTGCCGTGGTAATACAGCCGCTGGCGCAAAGAGCACACGTTTATGGATTTGGCCCAGCGCACCAGTTCATATCCGTTCCGCTCTCCGTTGAAGGCCGCATCATAGATCTCCTTCTGCCGCCGGTACAGGGCCGGTTCGCCACAGAGGATATCCATTTTCAGGTCCGGCGTCAGCTGGAGGGAAATCGTTTCCGTCCCCGGCACCAATTCAAACTGCTTGATACGGTCGGGGTGACTTTGCAGCGCCTCGGTATAGATCTGGAGGCAGAGAAGGGCGTTTCTCGCAGCCTTGGGCAAGTTGTTATCCGGATGGAAGGGGGCCAGCTCCGGGGCATTTTCCGGTGGCAGATAGGTGGTGTAAAACCGGTCGATGGTCACGGCGTCCAGCACCCGGCTGAGGCCACCGATGTGATCCCGGTGGAAATGCGTAGCCAGAGCCACGTCCAGATGGGTCACGCCCAGTTCCCGGAGAAAATCTCCCGCATAGATCCGCTGAGACCGGGGATCCAGTTCTCCCGGATGATCGTCCCGCACCAGACAGTCATGGCCAAAATCCACCATCAAGGCAAACTTCTGCTGCGTTCCCTCCATCTCCCGAATGAGAATACAGTCTCCGTTGCCTATGTTGATAAAGTCCAAAGCCAGCATACGCAGTCCCCCCCACTATGTTGTTGTTACAAAGATACCATACCGCGTGAACGTTTACAACGAAAAGCGGCCCCTGCGCCAGCCAAAATTTCCCTTTGGATTTTGACAGTTTCCACAAGAAACCCGCGGCGGGCAAAATGCCCGCCGCGGGTTCTCTTCGTCTTGATCGGTTTTCCTCGAAAAGTCACGCTTTTCCGTAAATGACCGTCTGCTGCCAGCCTCCGGCTCCTTCCTCCGTTCCGGTGTCTGGCAGGAGGTCCGTTTCCGGCTCCGCAGGCTCCTCAGCCGGTTCCTCCGGCGGGGCGGCCACGGCCCGGTTCTCCACTGCGATCTTCCGAGCGGTGATCCACTGGGTCCCGCTGTGCCAATAGACCGTGATCGTATCTCCCACGTTCAGCAGTGGGGCCTCCGGCACCTGGGCGGCGCTGACATACACGGAGAAGCCGCTCTCCCCCTCAAAGCGGAGGTAATAGACGCTGGTGCCCTCGATGACGGCGCTGCGGATCTCCGCGATGGTGCCCTTCGTCTCCCAAAGCTCCTGGTTTTCCGCCGGGACCTCTGCGTCCGCACTGTCGATGATGCCGTTGTTCACCAGCGTCCGGCGGTAATTCTCCTCGCATGCCGCCACGGTCTGCCCGGTCTCCACAATATTGTACTGTTGGACGTTCACCATGGCATACATCTTCACCAGACCGTCCTCGCCCTTCAAAGCCATGAAGTAGGTGGGCTGGTCGGCGATATTCAGCAACAGCGGGAAGGTGGCGGAATAGCGCATCTGCTGGACCTGGCTCTGGGCGGAGCTTTTGGCGGAGGTCTCCGTCGCGCCGGCGCAGGGGTAGAACCGGGTCTCCTTGGTGCGCTGGTTGGTGAGGATAAAGCCGATGTTGGACTGGTCGCTGGTAACGGAGGTCACGCCGGTGTACATATACACATCGTCATTGATGGCGATATAGTTCCAGCCGTCCGTGGTCAGCGTCACGTCCCGCTGGCCGAAGTAGGCGTTCAGAAAGCCGTTGTGGAACTGGCCGTAATAGTCATACTGATCCATGATGATGTCGGAGGAATACAGCCGGTCCACCCAGGTGGGCACATCCTCGTAATACTGGCTCTCGCCGCTGACGGCGTTCACCAGCACGGCACCCTTCACGTCCGTACCGCCGAAAAGCCCGATGCGCTTGACGATCCGGGAGCAGACCCAGTAGGGGGTGCCCTCCTCGTCGATCTCAAACACCGGCTCGTCGAACATCATGGTGGGGTACTGGAACCGCAGGTGGCGGTAGAGGTTCCGGGAGAAGTGCTCTGCCGTGGTGTACTTCATGCCCTCGTCCAGCCGGACCACCTCCGCCTCCTGGGTCACCATGTCGATGACGATATAGGCAGGCAGGCCGTTGGAGCGGTTGGTGAACCACTTGATGAGGTCTCCGTAGGCAAGGCTCGTGACCCGCACGGGGCGGCCCTTATAGTTGATCTGGGTGTAGTTGGGCAGGATCTCAAACTGAGACACCATATCCGCCAGCTCACCCAGCTTCCGGCTGCCCAACCGGGCGGCGGAGTCGCTGTCCAGCATGGGGATCTGGTCATAGCGGATCTCCTCCACCTCCGTGACGAAGTCACCGGTGGTCAAGGGCAGCAGCTTGCTGTAGGCACCGGCCCGCAGCACCACCCAAGAGGAAAGGGAGCCAATGGCGATGGCTGCGATCATGGCGATCACCACGAAGAAGGGTATGGTGCACTGCTTTTTCACAAAGCCGAGATACCCTCTCGCACCGGTGCCCTGGAATCCGGAGGTCAGGACAGCGCAGCCGCAGTACACGGCGCACAGCAGGAACACAAAGAAGTAAAATTCCTCCGCATGGGGGTTCAGGGCGGGCAGCTCCACATAGAAGTACACCAGTCCCACCAGTGCCGTCACGGCGATGTTGATGAGGGTGCGGGTCACGGGAGTGCCGATGGGCTTCCGGGGCTTACGCTCCCGCTGAGGGCGCTCGCCCCCCTGTCCGAAATCTCCGGGGTTGAAGCCGCCGAAATTGAAGGTAAAGGGCATAGGATTTGCCTTCCTTTCCAAAAGTTATCAAAACTGATACAAATTTATCATACCGGAAAAGTATGAACAAATCAAGGCCGCCCGCCGGCGTTGAGCCAAAAGGCCCCTCTGCCGCCGAACGCGGCAGAGGGACCTTGATTTTATTGGAAGGGCCGTTACTTGGTGACGACCAGCTTGTCGTCCTCCACAGCCAGCTTGGCGGTATCGCCGGTCTTGAGGGTGCCGTCCAGCATCTTCTCGGCCACAGCGTCCTCCACCTTGCTCTGGATGGCCCGGCGCAGGGGACGGGCACCGTACTTGGGGTCGAAGCCCTCCTTGGCCAGTTCCTTCACCGCCTCGTCGGAAGCGTCCAGATGGATGTCCATGGTCTCCATACGGTCCGCCACGGTCTTGAGCATCCGGCGGGCAACCTCCTCAATATTCTGCTCAGTGAGAGCGCGGAACACGATGATATCGTCGATCCGGTTCAGGAACTCCGGGCGGAAGGTCTGGCGCAGCTCCGCCAGAACGGTCTCCTTGGCCTGTGCATAGGCCGCATCGGCATCCGCCTCGGCCTTCTTATCGTCCGCGTCGAAGCCCAGCTTGGCGCCGGCAGCGGTCAGCGCCTTGGCGCCGATGTTGCTGGTCATGACGATAACGGTGTTCTTGAAGTCCACAGTGCGGCCCTGAGAGTCGGTGATCCGGCCATCGTCCAAAATCTGAAGCATGATGTTCCAGACATCCTCGTGGGCCTTTTCGATCTCGTCGAACAGCACCACGGAGTAGGGCTTACGGCGCACCTTCTCCGTCAACTGACCGCCCTCATCATGGCCCACATAGCCGGGAGGGGAACCGATGAGGCGGGATACTGTATGCCGCTCCATGTATTCGGACATATCGATCCGGATCATGGCGTTCTCGTCACCGAACATGGCCTCTGCCAGAGACTTGCACAGCTCCGTCTTGCCCACGCCGGTGGGACCCAGGAACAGGAAGCTGCCGATGGGACGCTTGGGGTCCTTCAGACCCACACGGCCACGGCGGATGGCCCGGGCCACGGCCTTTACAGCCTCGTCCTGACCCACCACACGCTTATGAAGGATATCCTCCATGTGCAGCAAGCGCTGGCCCTCGTCCTCTGTCAGACGGGTCACAGGGATACCGGTCCAACCAGACACCACAGCGGCGATGTCCTCCGCGTTGACGTCCCGGTGCTCCTGATTATTCTTGCGGCGCTTGTCACGCTCGATCTCCACCTGCTCCTTGTAGTCCTTCTCGATGTCCCGCAGCTGGGCGGCCTTCTCAAAGTCCTGGGCGTTGATGGCAGCGTCCTTGTCCTTGGACAGGGCGTTGATCTTCTCCTCCAGGCTCTTCAGCTCCTCGGAGGGTTCCTCCTGCTCCATCCGCACCCGGCTGGCGGCCTCGTCCATCAGGTCGATGGCCTTGTCGGGCAGGAACCGGTCATTGATATACCGGGTAGACAGCTCCACGGCGGCCTTCAATGCCTCGTCGGTGATGTGCAGCTTGTGGTGCTGCTCATACTTCTCCCGCAGGCCCTTCAGGATCTCCAATGTGGCCTCCTGACTGGGCTCACCCACCGTCACTGGCTGGAACCGGCGTTCCAGAGCGGCGTCCTTTTCGATATACTTGCGATATTCGTTCAGGGTGGTGGCGCCGATGATCTGGATCTCACCGCGGCCCAGCGCGGGCTTGATGATGTTGGCGGCGTCCACAGCGCCCTCGGCGGAGCCTGCGCCCACGATGGTGTGCAGCTCGTCGATGAACAGGATGACGTTGCCGGCCTTCTTCACCTCGTTGATGGTGTTCTTGATGCGCTCCTCAAACTCGCCCCGGTACTTGGTACCGGCCACCATGCCGGACAGGTCCAGGGACAGGACCCGCTTGTCCAGCAGATCCTCGGGCACGTCGGCGGCCACGATGCGCTGGGCCAGGCCCTCGGCGATGGCGGTCTTGCCCACGCCGGGCTCACCGATCAGCACGGGGTTGTTCTTGGTGCGGCGGGACAGAATCTGGATGACCCGGGCGATCTCCTTTTCCCGGCCGATGACGGGGTCCAGCTTCCCGCTGCGGGCGGCCTCGGTCAAATCGCGGGTGAACTCCGCCAGAGCGCCGCCCTTCTTGCCGTCCTCCCGGGAGGGAGCGGCGGAATTGCCGCCTGCGGCGGCTGCGGCCCGGGGCGCTTCGTTGATCTTCTTCACCACGGCGCTGTATAGCTTCTTGGGGTCGATGCCCACGGTGCGCAGGATGCGCAGGGCCATGTTGTTGCCCTCCCGCAGCAGCCCCATCAGCAGATGCTCGGTGCCGATGTAGCCGGCGCCGGTGCGGGCGGCCTCGGAAACGGCCAACTCCACGGCGCTCTTGGCACGGGGCGTCAGCCCCTGAGAGGGTGCGGCACCGGAGACGCCGGTGCCTACGCTGCGGTGCAGGATGTCGCAGACCAACTCGTCAGTGAGTCCGTTCTCCTCCAGCACACGGTGGGCAATGCCCTCCTCTTCCCGCAGCAGGCCCAGCAGCAGGTGCTCGGAGCCCACATAGCCATGTCCCATATCCTCAGCGGCCTCCTGGGCCAGACGCAGAGCCTCCTCTGCACGAGGGGTGAATTTATTTTCCATCATAAAGAAACACTTCCTTTCAAAAGGTGTGGTGATCTACCAAAATTATTGCCGGGGCATTATTGCTGAGGCAGTGCCTTCAGCCTGTCTCTTATACACATCTGACGCTGCCGACGATCGCATAA
>ENA-OZGC01001375-OZGC01001375.1-human-gut-metagenome-genome-assembly--contig:-NODE-1375-length-13963-cov-16.315214_pt1 | contig 13963 bp, 9 predicted proteins | sample MGYA00245109_ERZ653643 | MGnify/ENA primary metagenome ERZ653643 (study PRJEB26926, sample SAMN06165107) | human gut metagenome | biome: ENVO:00009003; feature: ENVO:2100002; material: ENVO:00002003... | reverse complement strand
GGCGGATGTTGCTTTATCAGCCTTTGTAGCGTCATCTGCGGTGTTTCCGTCATCAGAAGGAAGTCGGCAATGTCAAGACCCTTGGCTTTCTGTTCTTCCGTAGCATTGTCTTCAAGAATGTTGCTGATGACAACCCTTTTGCAAACTGATTGCAGCAATGGAATTTTTGATTTCCATTTGTCCGTTGCTCCAAGGTCAGGGAACAGAATTATGTCCCGACCGCCCAACACCTTGATTGCATTTTTATTGAGACAGCCATGCATGCCTCCAGTTGCCAGCCAGATGAAATTGGGGATGAAATGTGATGCGATTATGGCAGTTTTTTCGCTCTCGACAATAGCGACCGACATTGTGGGATGCTGTGCCAGCAAATGCTCACCAAAGAAACATTGGCACAAGTTGAAATCTGGAAGAAGAAGAAAAGCATGCGCCCATCCAACATAAGAACGTGGCTCTTTCACACGATGTCCGTCTTTGGGATTATATAGTATGACCTTGCCAGTCCTCACCTTATCATCCTTGTCAACTTGCCAATAAATGGTTGAGCCTCCCCACTTATAGGATGTTCCGACATGATACATCTTCATCAGCCTTTCTGTCTCTTGTTCACCAAAGACCTTGGAAAGGTACCGGTATAACGGATTGATTCCGTAATGAGACAAGGAACGCTCCATAATAGCGTTGGCGATATAGGAAATAGGCTTTTCTACGACTTTCGGTTGGATATTCCTTCTTGTCGGATATGGCAATTTGTCCTTAGATAGAAAGTCTGGATGCTCACGGAAATAGTCTTTAGGAGTATAGTGATACCCACAACTATGCTCATGGTCGCATTTGCCTACATTGTCAGGGAAGGATACTTCCCCCTCATCATCTATGTATCTTGTGAAACAACGCTTGCGCTCACAATTCGGGCATGTGTAACGATTACCCGATCTGTATTTCTCCAAGTGAAATCTATACTCGTTCATAATCGTAACTGAAATGAATTATTGGTGAATTTCAGCTTTCAGTTCTTTCATGTTTTCAGTTACGCACTTGTCAACTGAAAAACTGAAACAAATGAATACTGAAAACAGGTTGGTTTATGTTTCAGTTGCCTGTCCTGTTTCGAACTTTACTTTTTCGTAAAATCCTTTCTTTGCCTTTGTGATTAGTCCAGACTTCATAAGCTCCTTTATATAGTTCATCACAGTACGGTCTGTAACATGCAGATTCTCCATTCCTGTTTTTATGGCTGTTTTTGTGTCAAAGCTGTCTTCCAACAGATACAGCAACTCCTTGGACATAGAATCACAGGTATCTTCAGCAACAAAGGCTCGGCAGCGTTGATAGCAATTCTCACAGTATTCATTGAGTCGTAATGCTCCTTCTATGGAATCCACATCAATACTTTGCAGATGGCTCTCGCCACAGGCGTATCTTAGAGCTTGGAGCAATAAGGCAATGCGTGCGACGTGGGTATTGTGCTTCATCACCCTCGTTTCAACATCTTCATCGTCCTCTATGGCATTGATGGCATCCACATTTCTGTTCCACCAACCAAAGAAAAGGGAATGTGCGTCCTTGTCCATATAAAGGATATTTGGACAACATTCATTTGTGTCATTACACCTTGCATAGTCAAGTCCAAAGATTTTCCCGATGATGTCAGCCCATTTTCTTGAAGCCTCGCTCTGGCGCACATGGCAGTCTTCCTCATCCAGCCAGTGTGGAACTTTCTTGGATTTGGGATATACAACCAGAATACGGTCAAGAAAACCAGTATCCATGAATTTGGAAGCCATCAGTTCCTTCATTCGTTTGGTCTGTGTTGTACCGATGATGTTGACACATGGCTCTTCTACACGTTGTGGGCGGTCATTCTTGACACGTGTGTTCTCCAAGTGGCATCCGCTCCAGATGGAAAGTAGGCGTTCAAGCATAGGATTTTTCCCATACCTGTCTGTATTGGCAAGCAGTCCGAGAATTTCATCATAGTTGATGGCTATGCCACGCAAGTTGTTGTAATGCTCCAATACCAGAGCCTCCAATGTAAAGTCATCCAATGTGACCCTTTTCAGAATAGGCTTCTTCATTTCCTTGCTTCCGCTTTCCTTTGTTGCACATGCTGCCTCATACAGGTCAAGTTCATGGCAAAACTTGTCAAACAGCTTTCGTTCATACTCCCGAATTGGCTTGTATGCAAGCTGTAATGGTGGAGTTTTGCCCATGCCAGGTCTGCCAACCAATATGATATAAAGGGCGGCATTCGTGTCCCAATCCTGCTTAACGTGAATACGATAGGTATTGCCAAGAGCCGCTGATGCTGCCGACAGCATGGACATGGCGACATAATCCACCTTGAAATTGCCGTGCACCACCATGTCTATGATGATGGACTGCATTTTTTGTGGAAATACCTCAAGAGGGAAGCCTGAGTCCGCTAAAGACTCGGCTTCCATGTTGATTTTATTACAGAGTTCAAGCGCATCCATGACATTACCAGTTTAAGGGTTTCGGCTTGCGCTTGTTTCCAGCAAGAATGGCTGCATTCTCTTCCTCTGCCGTAAGAGGTACAGGATTCTTGCGGTTAGTCTCCAGCCACTTGTCAAGTTCATCCTGATAAAGACAGTAACGTTTGCCTGGCTTGGTGGCAGGAATGCTGCCGTTGCCAAGTTTCATGTAGAGGGTAGCCACCGGCATTTTCAGGTATGCCGATGCTTCCTCCACGCTCATAGGTATGTGCGTGTTCGCCTTGTGTGGCTTGTTCTGTGATTGCAGACCGATGATCATCTGCTTCATGCCCACCACTTCGTCCCGAAGCTGGGCAACGACCATTGGAAGGTCGTTGAAAGTTAATTCCTTATTCATTCTGATACTTTGTTAATAACTGGTGCAAAGGAACAGAATGATGCTTCCGTTACTGAGGTTCGTGACAGTCATTTGTCATTCACGAAGGAATAACTCTAACAATGGGGATTATTCGGAAGTTTTCTCTGTAACATCATGAAACTTATATCCACCATTTACAGGTTCGTCAATAGGAATGACATCATTGGAACATGGTGCTTTCAGGTTCTTCAATGTACTGTAGTCCAAGCCTTCAAACGGTTTGGGGAACAATGCCTTGACAAAGGCTATTCGCATTGCCATTGTGTAATCACGCTTACCCAAACGTTCTGCGATATTCCACACGAAGTGCCTTAAAGGAATATTCTCAACCGTCTCCTTGAAACGGTTTATTGCTGTCGGGGTATAGTTGGTGTCGTTGCTCCATTCCTTGACAGCCACTATAACCTTATTCAAATCTTCCTCATACAGAAACCTTGACATGGTACGGTGCACATAGTCAAGTACGGCTCTCGTTCGTTTTTCCTTTTCCTCCTGCGCTTCTTTTTCTTGTGCCTCTACACACTTGGAATAGTCCTCATGACTGTATTTTACAGACTCTGTTTGTGGTAATGTTTGCTTTGGCTGTTCTTGTTCTGTTGCTGGCTCTGCTTCTACAACGTTATTCTTTGTCTTGCTGTTGCTACCAATGGTCATCAGTTCATAGGGATAATTCACCATAGAAATGAATATCGCCCAAAGCAGGATGTTGCTCCCTACAAAGATGATTGACTCGACAAACAGACTTTGGTGAAAGTCATTGCCTACATACATAGCCACGACAAGAGAGATGGCGAGAATTGCAGTACCAACAAAAGCGTAGATGGTACAATCTGAAGTTGTCTTGTTTTCTATCATTATTGTATTCGTTTTATTGTTATTCGTTCAAAAACTTCCACAAAGTTAGATGCAGAAGCATGTAAAAACCGCATTTACGTTCTCTGGCACTCTTTCTTTTACGCTTTATTAGCGTTCTAATATGATTTCATACTCTGAATCATACTTGAAACAGCTCGTTAGTGCCAGTTGCTGCTTATTACTGGCTACAAAGGTAAGGATGAAGAAAAGGGATATTTGTAGTTCCTCTTTAATATCAACAGAAATTGGAATGTATTTGTCGAATTGGTTCTATCCACGACAGCAAACAGAACCAACAAAACGAGAAAAGGACTATTGGAACACTATCATTCCAACAGTCCTTTTCTGCGTGTTATTGTCAAATGGTTACTTCTTCAAGGTGATACAGCCAACCGAAGCACGCTTTTGTGCATCGGAAATCTTGGCATACACCTCTGTTGTTGCCACATTCTTGTGACCGAGATAACGCTGCACTACGGCAATACTTGTTCCTGCGTCCAACTGGAGACAGGCAAAGCTGTGGCGTGAGCAATGATAGGAGATATGCTTGGTAATCCCTGCATCTTTCAGCCAATTTTTCAGCGGTGCCTGTGTCATGGAGTCTTTGAAATCGGGGAACACCTTGCCACGTTTATCTGGTGAATAGCCTATCAGTTCCAAGGCTTCCTCACTGATTGGGTTATGCACGATGTCTTTTGTCTTCTGCATTCGTGTAGTGACATACATCACACCATCGCTGCCGTATGGCTGTATTTCTTCCCAAGTGAGCTTCTTGATGTCGCTCTTTCGCAATGCCGTTAGGCAAGAGAACAGGAAGGCTCGCTTCAAGGCAGGAGCAGAGCATGGTGTGGATGCCAAGCGGATAACCTCGTCTTGTGAAAGATGCTCCTTGTCAGTCGGAATTGTCTCGATGCGTTCCAGAAAGCCATTCGGGTTCTCCTTTATCTTATGGTCACGATAGGCTGTATGTATTGAAGCACGGAAAGTTGACCAGTAGTTGGCTGCTGAGTTGATATGCAGCTTTCTGTTCTTATGCAGTCCCTGTGGTGCTGTCAGCAGATACTCACGAAATCTGTTGCACAAGTCCACGTTAATCTCACCAAAGGTACACTTGCCTTGCGTGAAGGAACGAAAGTGCATATAGACGTGCTGCCACTTGGAGTTCTTCTTGTCCGCCAGTTTCTTGAAGTAGGCAAGGAAATCTCCTTTCATCTTCTCCTTGTCGAAGAAATCGTAACGCTCGTTGACGATAGCCTCGAAGCGACGGCAGCGTATCGCCTCGGCTCTTGCCGTAAGGTTGAGGTTGTACTTCTGTTCCGTCTGGTTCTTCGGCTTGGCATAGATGTAGATGCCAAGCGACTCATGGCGGATGACTTTCATCGTGCTCTCGTCACGATAGCCTGGATAATAGTCAAGATAATAGGACAGCATGTGTCCGTCCTTGATTTTGCGTGTACGCAATGATACGGTCTTGCAAATGTTGCTCATAACTGATATGTATTATTGATGATTATTCGTGGTGAAGTGTCTCTTCACAGCTGCAAAGGAATAAAATGATGCATCCGTGACTCCAATTATTCATAGTAACTGATGGATAATGCTGAAATCATTTGAAATCACAGCCCTTTTGCTGCTCTTTCTGCCATTGCTCGCTCCACATCCGTCTTCAAAAGCAGGTTCTTTACACCCACTTTTACCTTACTGATATGGTGAACTCTCACTATATGGCAGATGTTTGCACTTGTCAGACCATACAATTGCTGCACTTGTTCGGTGGTATAATAGTTGTCATCGCTCATGAGGTCAGTCCTGCGAAGTTCTTCAAGATGTTCCTTGGAATAATAGGTGCGACCATACTCTCGCTTAGTCGGTATCTTGTGACGATAGGCGTATGCCCTGAGTGCCGACTTGCTCATGCTGAAAGCTTCCTCTACATCATCAGCTGTCACCCATTCCGTGATGCTGTTGAGGTCAACGGCAGTTCCGAAGAACTCATCAATATGTCGTTTGCTGTAATAGTTCTTGCCTGCAATACGGCACATCGGTATCTGGTTGCGCTTGGCGGATGTATAGAGCCAAGACTTCTTGACCTTATAAATGGACATCACTTCCTCGCCCGAATAATAGTCAAGCACCTCATTTTCCTCTTTCCCTTTTATTGGTTCCTGGTTTTGTGTTGGCTTTTCTGTTTTTGCCTTTTTACTGAGCTTGCTCTTGCTGGCAGGAACCACACGCTTGTAGGGATTACCCTCAAACATCTTCTCTATATCAGCCTTTCTTACGAATGCCATTCTGCTGCTCAACCGTGAAGCCTTCAACTTGCCGTTAGCCACAAGTTTGTAGATATACTGTCGGGTGCATCCCATCAGAATGGCAGCTTTGGAGAAGGTAAGATACTCCTGATGTTGCAGATCCATGATTGGCTCAATACCGTTAATCAAGTCCTGCTGTCTTTTCTTCCTAAGACGTTTTGCCTCTGCCTGACATTCCTCGGAACAGTATTTCTGCATACCGCTTCTTGGCACGAATGTCTTTCCACAAAATTCACATTTTCTTGTCGGTCTCATACTCTTTGATATTGCATTGTTCAAATTCATTTGAGTATTCCACTGATGGAGTAAACGGAAGTGAACCATTGACAACCTTTGTCAACCAAGTCCACGATATAACGCTTTTTGCCTATCAGCTTCAAATCTGTCCTTCATCGTAACCACTTGTAAACCCTTGTCAACAACGTTCACGATATGACAAAATAAAAGCTCCGCAAATTCTCCACGGTAGAAATACGCTGCAAAAATATGTGGAAAATCGGGAACTGCCAAAAAGCACTCAGAAAGTGTTAAAAATAAAATGGTATTGAAAATCAAGACTTTATGGTTAGTTAGTCATAGTAAGTTATGGTTAGTTATAAGGCTCTAAATACAGTCCCAGAATGCGCCATAGCTTATCTCGGTAATACCAGCAGGAAGGGTTAAACTCGTTAATCCGCTACAACCACTGAATGCGCTATAGCCTATTGAGGTAATACCAGCAGGAAGGGTTAAACTCGTTAATCTTCTACAGTCATAGAATGCTTTTTCGCCTATTACATCATTAGAAGTATAATAATTATGATTATATTCAGTATAATAGTAATCCCCACCTTCTACAATCTTTGCCTCAGACAAATCTAATACAGAAAGCTTTCCGTCAGTATAATCACCACTATAATTTCTTCCAGCCATCTCACGAATCATCCTCAAATCAGTACCATTTATCTCACCAATAATCTTCAAATTGGTAATCTTATACTTTTTACTACTTGCAATTCTATCAGGCAAAGTACCAGCCTCTTCCAACTTAATGGTGATTTGCCTTGTAATCAAGTCGTTATCTGCAGCATAAAGCGACAAACAACCAAGCAACAGAAACATCAAGGTAAAAAAACTACCTCTTTTAATAATTTGTTTCATAACTATTGTTTTTTAATTAGACATTAAATATCATGGTAAAAACTATTCTTTTTGTTCGTATTTCATATCTTTGCCAAGTTCATGCAATTTGAAAATAGCATTATAATCCAAAGCTCTTTTTGGCTTGCCTCAACGTGTTTTCTCCTACCGTATATGCATAGCAGGCAGACGGGATGAAATGAAGAGTTCCAAAATTCATATTCTTTGTTCCTCCCTTACTGATGGAAGTTACCAAAGCCTGGGGCAGATGATTCTTCTCCATAAAAAACTGTAAGGACGAAAGATCAGAAGGTTTGTCGAAGAACCTATCCGACCATTTGATTTCTACCGCCCAATAAGGCTTTTGTAAAGCATCGTTGATGCCTACCAAGTCTACCTCGCCCTGCGAACGCCCCATCTTCCAGTTGGCATAAGCAATGTGCCCCTTTCTTGGAATCCATTGCGAATAGATAGCAGTTTCAATCATATCTCCGATATTGCCATCTGTCATCTTGACAGGCTCAAATAGTGCACACCTAAGCGAAGGATTCGTTAGATAAATCTTAAAAGTAGTTTGACGTTGGAATCGCTTTGCCGTATCGTCAGTTCTTGTCACAATCTTTATCAGAAAAGCAGCCTCAAGATATTGGATGTACTTGCGAATGGTTTCCTTCTTTACTCCCGATTCTTTCGACATACTCTCATACGAGAACTCCATGCCACTATGATAAGCAATCATAGTAAACAACGAGTTAAGCTCTTGTACATCAGAAATGCCATAAAGGCTCGGCAAATCTCTCAACAATACCTTATCTACAATATCGTGGCGAACAAACTGCCCAGGGTCTTCCTGTATTCGGGAAGAAAAAGCCACCTCTGGATAACCGCCATAATTGATATAGTCGAGGAAGAGACAGTTCAGCTTATCAATATCTATCGTGCTATAGATATCGCTCTCTATTCCTTGCCATTCCACCTTAGATTGGCGCATCAGATGCTCATATTTCTTAAGATGGATATACTCGAAGAAAAGCAACGGCGGCAGATTGAAATCGGTAAACCTGCCCGCTCCACTTTCGTTGCTACTCTTTTTTAATGCTGCAGCAGCAGAACCGGAAACTACAAACTTCACGTTGTGATAAGTATCTACCAGAGATTTAAGATTGATTTCCCAGTCTTTGAGATACTGTATCTCGTCGAAGAAAACATAAAACTCTTCTTGGCTGTCTTCCTTACTCAATATCTGTTTTGCTAAAGAAAACAACTGCTCCAAGAGGATATTGTTATAGATAGGAGTTTCTACCGAAACATAGATTATATTCTGAGGCGACACGCCATCGTCTATCAACTGTTGGATGGAATGATAGAGCATTACTGTCTTACCCACTCGGCGAGGTCCCATCAAGATGAGGGCACGCTGAATGCTGACATCTTTTACCAGGGGATAGAAGATGTCGAGATAGAGGCGAGGACTCATGTCCTGATAGTAAGAAGGTATCCTACCTTCCGTCCACCAAGGATTGTCTATCTTCAACCTACCTAATATCTGTTTCTCTAAAAGTGCCGTATATTCCATAATTCTAACTATTTTAGATTGCAAATATACAGATAATTCTCTTAATATGTATGTTTTGGTAAAAATAAGCTTGGATTTTTAGGCTTAATTTGCAATTTAAGGGTAAAATGAAGATAAAAACGTGCATATTAAGAAAGATGAAGCTATAATTTGCCTATTATGTAGATTAATATGCACTTGTAACTTGCTGATTACCAGCAATAAAAATAAGGTTTACAAATTAAGCATGTTTTAATAGGCTTAATTTGCATGTAAGCGTATCCGCGATGCAGCCTTGTCTATATTTTTTTATCTCTTTACCTTTGCTGCGTGAATAAAAAATCTAATTCCCGAAGAAACTCACTCTTCTTCGGGTCGCATGCTGGTGCCAAACGGGCAGCCATGTTCTATTCGCTGGCATGCTCATGCAGACTGCAAGGTATTAACTTCTTTGAATATATATCCGATGTCATCAACAAAGCAGCAGTGCTGCCACCAAGAACACCATTAAGTAAGTACCGGGAATTGCTACCGGACAAATGGAAACAAAAAAATATCGTTCAAGAATAAAAGCTTGAGCGATATTTTTTTTTAACGTGTATATACTAGCATCGCGGATACGCTTACCTATAAACTTCTACTTAACCAATGTCTTCGGCGTGATGCGGAAGCGCAATGTATAGTCCTTGTATGCCATGCGGTAGGCAGGCAGAGCCTCTGCACCCCAGCTGTCAATACCGCCTACGCCCTCCTGAGTGAGGTCGATGTTGAGGTTGGTGTACTTCGACTTGGGCACTGACTGCGAGTGGCTCTGACGCTTTGCTTCGCCATCGTCGAGGTCGGCCTGATTGTAGTGCAATGCCGATGCGGCGAAGAGGCCGTCTGACTCAACGCGGAATCCTGCGCCGTTGTTGTCGGTCTGCTGCCACCAGCGGATATCGGTCATGTTGCCGTTTTCCTGCGGACGGACATAAGCGAAGAACATCTTGTCGGCAGTCGACTTATACAAGCCTACGTTCTGCGAAATCTTGCGGTCGACATAGCTCTCTACCGGTCCGCGACCGTTCCATGCGCTCTGGTCCATCTGGTAAGGCAGGTTCATCGTCATACCGAAACGGAGCATGCGTTCTACCTTTGCGCCCGGTGTGGTCTTCAACGCCTGTGTCACGTTGAGCGTTCCGTTGTCCTCAACCTCATATTTCAGAGTGAGCTGCGACTTGACTGACGGCATGTCGTATACGGCTGTCACGGTCTTGGCCTTCTTGTCGGCGGTGAGCGATGTGAGCTTCATCTTGGGCGAACGCCATGCTGCGAGCTTCTTGCCGAGGTTTGCTCCCATGTCATTATCGGTCGGAGCGCGCCAGAAGTTGGGCTTCAGTGTGCCGCCTTCACCAAGGAGCGACTTGCCGCCAACCTCGTATTTAGAGATGAAACCGGTCTTGCGGTCAAACTGCAGAGTGAAGTTCTCGGCGTGGAGCGTTATCTGCGGCTCCTTCTTCTTGTCGACAAGCTTCACAGCCTTAAGCGAAGCGGGGTTGACAGAGAGGTCGTTGCCCGTGAATTCGCGTATCGGCATCTGGCGCTGGGCTACTATGTGGCCCGCCTTGAGCAGTCCCTCGTCCTTCTTCAGACGGAACTCGATGTTGAGCATCACGTCCTTCTGGTTCTTATAGTCGTTGAGTTTGTAGGGCAGCACCAGCTCCATCTTCTTGTGAGGAGGGAGCATCGAGATGTCGGCTATTGTTCCGTTCTGATACTCTATGCCATCGGCTACTATCGCCCACGACAACGATACGTTCTCGGGCTTGGCGAAGAAGTTCTCGTTGTATACCGAGATTGTGCCTGCATTCAGGTCGACCGGCTCAGCCCAATAGTTCTGATAGTAGTACTTCATGTCCCATATCTCAGGGTTAGGAATACGGTCGGGATTGATGAGTCCGTTGCAGTTGAAGTTGTTGTCCGACGGGTCGTACGAGTTATAGTCGCCACCGTACTTATAAATCATATTGCCCTTATCGTCCTTACCGCGCAATCCCTGGTCGACAAAGTCCCAGATGAATCCGCCCTGGAAATGAGGATTCTTGCGTGCAAGATCCCAATACTCCTTCATCACACCGCCCGAATTGCCCATGGCATGAGCATACTCGCAGAGGATGTAAGGCTTCTTGGGGTTGTGGGTCACGTAGTTCTCCACGTATTCGGGCGTCATATACATCTCGGCAAAGATGTCGGTGTTGTCGCCATTGAGTGCGCGCTCAAAGTGGACGGGACGTGTCGGGTCGTATTCGTGAATCCACTTCTTCACGTCGGCGAAGTTCTTGGAGTCGGCAGTCTCGTTGCCCATCGACCAATATATAACCGACGGGTGGTTGTACTGATTGATAACGTTGTGCTCGTTACGCTCCATTATAGGCAGAGCAAACTGCGGTTCGGTCGACTTGGCGTTCTTTTCGTAGTAGAATCCGTGGCTTTCCTGGTTGGCTTCGGCACAAACGTAGATGCCATATTCATCGCACAGATCATACCAGTAAGGGTCTGACGGATAGTGGCAGGTACGAACGGCGTTGATATTGAACTCTTTCATAAGGCGGATGTCCTCAATCATGCGCTCACGCGAAACCACGTAGCCGCCATCGGGGTCCATCTCGTGGCGGTTTGCGCCCTTGATGAGCACCGGTTGACCATTGACGAGGAGCTGAGAGTTCTTTATCTCCACCTTGCGGAAACCGGTGCGCACAGCTACAGCCTCAACTTCCTTGTCGTTCTGCTGTATGGTGACAGCTACCTTATAGAGATTAGGAGTCTCGGCGGTCCACTTCAGCGGGTTCTCAACGTCGAACTTAACGGTAGCGTTGATTTCGGGCACGCTCTTGCCCGGCTTTACCTTCACCTTCGAGGTGTTGAGCACCTTGCGGCTTACTACGTCGCCATCAGGCGCAATGAGGTCGATGACAAACTTGGCGTTGCCCTTTGCCTTAACGTTCACAGCCAATGTGCCGTTGCGATATTGTGCGTCGAGGTCGGGAGTGACGCGTATGTTGTCAATATGTGCCTGCTGCGAGCGTGAGTAGAGGTAGCAATCGCGTGCCACACCCGACAGACGCCAGAAGTCCTGGTCCTCACTATACGAGCCGTCGCACCAACGGAAGGTCTGGAAAGCAATGAGATTGTCGCCCTTCTTGAGGTAAGGAGTGATGTCAAACTCCATTGCCGACTTCGAATCTTCGCCGTATCCTACGAAGTGACCGTTCACCCACAGATACATATTTGACGTTACCGAACCGAAATGGGCAATCACCTGACGGCCGTCCCACGACTCAGGTATATTGATAGTGCGGCGATATGAACCTACGTGGTTGTCTTTTGTGGGCACCTGAGGGGGATTGTCCTTGAAGTGTCCGCGCCATGCGAATCCGATGTTAACGTACTCTGGGTCGCCATAACCGTTGACTTCCCATATTCCGGGCACCTTCATCGTCTTCCACGATGAGTCGTTGTAACCTTCCTTGAAGAAATCGGTAGGACGCTGGTCGGCATTAGCCACCCAGTTGAAGCGCCAGTCGCCCTCGATAGAGAGATAATTGGCAGAACTGTTGCGGTCGCCTTTCAGAGCCGCGCTACGGTTCTCATAGGCGAAGAACGAGGCATGCGTAGGAAATCGGTTAACGTTGTTGACCGACATGTCGTGCCACTCCTTGAACGTAGGCTGAACGACCTTGTCCGTCGTTTCGGCTGCGTATATCATGCAAGGAGCCATTCCCGCCACAGCCAGTGTCAATAACAGATGTTTCATATTAAGTTTGTTGTTAAAATGTTTCCTTTGTTCGGGTTTCGCGTTCAAAGTTACATAAAATAAGCGACAAAAAGTGTAACTTTGCATATATTAAACATTTGGATATGAACTACAATACACATACACTCAGCAACGGCCTGCGCATAATACAATTGCCCAGCGCTTCGCCCGTTGTTTACTGCGGTTATGCCGTGGCAGCGGGCACACGCGACGAGCAACCGGGCCGCGAGGGAATGGCACACTTCTGCGAACACATCACGTTTAAGGGTACTGAGCGGCGCAGTTCGATGAAGATTCTGGGCTATCTGGAAAGCGTGGGCGGCGACCTCAACGCCTTCACCAACAAGGAGGAGACGGTTTATCATGCAGCCGTACTGCGCGACAACATCGACCGAGCTGTCGATCTGCTCACAGACATCGTGTTTCACAGCACCTATCCGCAAGCGGAGATTGACAAGGAGGTTGAGGTGATAGTCGACGAGATTGAAAGTTACAACGATTCGCCTGCCGAACTGATATACGACCTGTTCGAAAACGCTATATACAAGGGCCATCCGCTGGGTCACAACATTCTCGGCTCAGCCGACGTTCTGCGCACTTACACTACTGAAGATGCCCTGCAGTTCACACGACGGTTGTACCGTCCTGACAACGCCGTATTCTTTGCCTACGGCGACATCAAATTCGACAAACTGGTACGACTGCTTGAGAAGGCGCACGACATGGGTTGCGCCGACGGCAATGCTGCTGCTGACGGCAATACAGCTCCGCTCTCATTGCGCGACACTACGCCTTCGGCAATGCCTGCGTACACTCCGCAGAGCATCAGCCAACACATGGACACTCATCTGGCGCACGTGATGCTGGGCACACGTGCCTACGACGTGCACGACCCACGCCGCATTGCGCTCTATCTGCTCAACAACATTCTGGGCGGTCCGGGCATGAACGCCCGCCTCAACATCTCGCTCAGAGAGCGCAACGCTCTTGTATATACTGTAGAGAGTATGATGCAGAGCTACTCGGACACGGGTCTGTGGGCGGTATATTTCGGTTGCGACCCGCGCAACACCAACAAGTGTCTGCGTCTGATACGCCGCGAACTCGACCGCGTGATGCAGCATCCGCTGAGCGAGTCGGCTCTCAACGCCGCCAAGAAGCAGATACGCGGACAGATAGGCATAGCCTGCGACGCCCGCGAATCGTTCGCCCTCGACTTCGCCAAAACCTATCTGCACTACGGATGGAAGAAGGATGTCACAGCTCTATGCCAACGCATCGATGCTATCACAGCTGCCGACCTGCAACAAGTGGCGAAGGAAACGTTTGCCGAAGAGAGAATGACGAAGTTAGTGATAAAGTAATAAAAGCCCTACCAACAACCCCTGCAAAGCCCCACCCCCAGCCCTGTCTCTTATACACATCTCCGAGCCCACGAGACTACGCTGCATCTCG
>ENA-OZGC01001374-OZGC01001374.1-human-gut-metagenome-genome-assembly--contig:-NODE-1374-length-13980-cov-7.301903_pt1 | contig 13980 bp, 10 predicted proteins | sample MGYA00245109_ERZ653643 | MGnify/ENA primary metagenome ERZ653643 (study PRJEB26926, sample SAMN06165107) | human gut metagenome | biome: ENVO:00009003; feature: ENVO:2100002; material: ENVO:00002003... | reverse complement strand
GCCGGAGACCACGGCCGAGCCCACGCCCACGCCCGAGCCGACCCCGCTGCAGTTTACGACCGTGGACGCGTCGTATTTTGACGACGCGCTCTTCATCGGCGACTCGCGCACCGTCGGCATCGCCGAATACGGCAACCTGAAAAACGCGACCTATTTTGCCGACGTCGGCCTCAATGTCTATGTCGCACAGACGAAGGCCGTCGCCGTGAAAAACGTCGGCACGGTCACGCTGCCGCAGCTTTTGAGCCAGAAGACCTTCGGCAAGGTCTACATCATGCTCGGCATCAACGAGCTCGGCAACGATCTGGATGACATCACGGCGAAGTTCTCGTCGCTGATCGACGCCGTGCGCGCCGCGCAGCCGAACGCCATTGTCTACGTCGAGGCGAACCTGCACGTCGGCCCATCGCGCTCGAGCACGGACGCGACGTTCAATAACCCCCGCATCAACCGCCTCAATGAGAAGCTTGCCGCGCTGGCCGACGGGAAGGACATCTTCTACATCGACATCAACGAGGTGTTCGACGACGAAAACGGCAACCTGCGCGCCGATGCCAGCGGCGACAGCACCCATGTCTACGCAAAGTACGATCTGGACTGGTGCGACTGGCTGTGCACGAAGGCGATCGTCCGCTGAAAACGAAAAAAAGCCAGCCGGAAACCGTTCCGGCTGGCTTTTTTGTGACTGTGCGGTCACTGTGCTCTCTCATGGTCTCTCTCGACGCGCGGGCGCATCAGCGCTTGAGGATGTACCACACAAATCCACCGCAGGCAAGGATCATACCACCGCCGACTGCTGCAAAGATCATGTGTCTGCCTCCTTTCCCCCGAAAGCTCCGGCCGGTGTCCGACCGGGGCAACAAAGTGACTTACCTTGAAGTTACTTCATTATAAGATGAACCCGCGCTAAGTTTCCGGAAAGACGCGGCAAAAACGGCACGCAGTCGTTAAGAAGGCGGAAAGAAATCGGCGCTGCGCTGCAAAGACAGTCGCGCGCAGGCGCACATTGTGCTATGCTGAACGTGGGAGCGGAGACCAAACAACGAGAGGGACAAAGAGGGGTGCTTATGCAAAGAGCGAGCAAACGCGCGCCGCAGTGGCTGCGCGATCTGGGTGTTTTCATTCTTGTCATGGGCGGCGCGGTCGGCATCTGTATGCTGCTGTCGGCGTGCTATGACGACAACAATCCGTTTGCCACGTCGGTGTTCATTCTGGCGGTGGTGCTCATCTCGCGCTTTACCAACGGCTATCTGCCCGGCGTACTGGCGGCGGCGGTCGGCGTGGTGGGCGTGAACTATCTGTTCACCTATCCGTTTCATGAGTTCAATCTCTCCATCGACGGCTACCCGCTGACGTTTGCGGTCATGCTGGTCGTGAGCGTGCTCGTGAGCACCCTCACCACGCAGATCAAGCGGCAGGAGCAGCTGCGCTACGAGGCGGAAAAGGACCGCATGCGCGCCAACCTCCTGCGCAGCGTCTCGCACGATATCCGCACGCCGCTCGCGGCGATCATGGGCCTGAGTGCAACGGTCGAGGAGGGCGAAACGCTCTCGGACGAGGGGCGCGGCATGGTCGAGGAGATCCGCCAGAACGCGCAGTGGCTGCTGCACCTGTCGGAAAACATCCTGTCCGTCACGCGCTTCAGCGAGGAGGGCGTCGTCATCGAGAAGTCGGACGAGGTCGTCGAGGAGATCGTCGGCAGCGCCATCCGGCGCTTCCGCAAAAACTGCGGCACGGACATCCCCATCGCGGTCACAAAGCCGGAGGAGATCCTGCTCGTGCCGATGGACGCCACGCTCATCGAGCAGGTGCTGCTGAACCTGCTGGAAAACGTCGCCCGGCACAGCCCGTCGGCGACGGAGATCTTCATCGAGATCCGCGACGAGGGCAGCCGCGTCTGGCTGACCGTGGCGGACAACGGCGACGGCATCCCGCCGCAGCTGCTCGGCGTGCTCTTTGACGGCTATCTGCCGCTCGGCGCGGTGGAAGCGTCCGACCGCAGCCGGCACATGGGCATCGGCCTGAGCGTCTGCCGCGCGATCGTACGCGCGCACGGCGGGGAGATCTATGCAAGAAATCGAGTCGGCGGCGGCGCGGAATTCCGCTTCTGGCTGCCGGAGGAGGGACACACATGATCCGCAACAAAATCATCATCGTCGAGGACGATCCCGGCATCAGCAAATATCTGCAGGCGGCGCTGCGCGGCCACGATTACGAGCCCATGCTCGCGACCGACGGCAAGACGGCGCTGGAGATGATCGCCTCGCACTGTCCGGATCTGCTGCTGCTGGATCTCGGTCTGCCGGATATGGACGGCAGCGAGATCATCCGCTCCGTCCGTTCGTGGAGCCGCATGCCGATCATCGTCATCTCGGCGCGCAGCGCGGAGCTTGACAAGGCCGCCGCGCTCGACATGGGGGCGGACGACTATCTCACCAAGCCCTTCGGCACGGTGGAGCTGCTGGCGCGCATCCGCACGGCGCTGCGCCACACGCGCACCGACGGCACGAGCGACGCGCTGGCCATGACGGGGGAGTACCGCGTGGGCGACCTGTGCGTGGACTACAACAAGCACCGCGTCTTTCTCGCCGGGAAGGACACGCACCTGACGCCGAACGAGTATAAGATCGTCGCCTTGCTCGGCCGCCACGCCGGACAGGTGCTCACGTATAAATCTATGATGAAAGAGCTCTGGGGTCCCGGCGTCGGCGGGGACAACAAGCTCCTGCGCGTGCACATGGCCAACATCCGCCGCAAGATCGAGCCGAACCCGGTCGAGCCGCAGTATATCTTCACCGAGGTCGGCGTCGGCTACCGCATGGCCGACAGCCACTGAGCCCATAGCGAGAAAAAACGCCCGGAGCGTCAGCTCCGGGCGTTTTGGTGTTGGGGGTGCTTTAGTTTGCCGTGATCGTGATGCTGCGGGAGATGGACCTTGCCATGTCGTTGCCGCCGAGGATGTAGGCGGTCTGGCGGTACGTGCCGGGCTCAGTGGGCGCCTTGCTGCTGATGTACAGCCTGTGCGTGTCCGTCGTGCCGACATAGCGGTAGTGCACGCCGTCCTGATTGTGGGCGGGGGTGTCACCGCGCATGAGCGTGGCGCCAAGCGGGCTGCTTTCCAGCTCACCGGTGGTGTAGGTCGTCCGGTCGTTATTCCAGGTCAGGCTTGCACCGGTGGCGCGCATCTTCACGACGAGCGTGCCCGTGCCGACGCCGGTCTTGTAGTTCGGGTTGGACGTGATCGCCGTCACGAGGTACATGCCCGCGCGGTTCGGCGAGCCGATGGCCACGCGCGTGCTGTCAAACACGCCGGGGATCTTGTTGACCACCTTGAGCAGCTCCGTGAACGAGGAGATGTCGATGTTGAAGATCTTCAGGAACTTGGCGAGGTCATCCGTCGGCTTTTCGAGCTGCTGCAGCAGCTCGCGCAGCTCGCCGAGGGTCATGCCGTCGTTGAAGATGTCCGTGAGCGTCTTGCCGCAGAGGAGCTTGACGACCGGGTCGATCTTTTCCAGTGCCTCCGGGGAGAGGATGCTCTCCGGCAGCTGCAGGTAGATCGCGCCCTTGACGTTGCTGGTCACGCCGCTGTAGACCTTGAAGATGGTGAAGTCGCCCTCCGGCTTCGTGGTGACATACTGCTGCGTGGTCGGCTTCTCGTCATAGAAGATCGCGGCGGACTTGACGTGCACGCGCACGAACGCCTTGTTCACCGTGAGCGTACCCTCGACTGCGTCACAGCCGAGATAGTCGGCCGTGGTCGGGAAGCTTGCGCGGATCTGCTGGTTTTCGCCGGCGCCGATGCTCGGTGCGGTGTAGTCGATGCCGAATTTCACCGTGCCGCCCTCGACCCGATACCAGTCATCGTGCGTCAGGAGCTTGCTTCTGCCGGTGCCGTAGTACTCGACGACCATGCTCTGGGCAGCGGCCTCCTTGCTCACGGTGGTCTGCGACCAGTCGATGAGCTTGTCGAGGATCTGCGTGCGCATGGCGGCGGCGTCCTTCGTGTAGCTGAGGGAGACGCCCTCCTTGAGCACGATCTTCGCCTGCGCGCGCGCGTCTTTCAGCGTCACGGAGACGATGGTGTCCTGACCGTTTGCGGTGAGCTTGACGTTGTACGTGCCGGCGGTGATGGCCGGGAATTCACGCAGTATGGGTTTCTTACTCCAGCCGCCCTCCAGCACGACATAGCGCGATTCGTGCGGCGGGAGCGTTGCCTTCGACTCGTAGGTCACGGTCACATCGCTGACGTCCGTGCCGGGCAGGACGGCGGCGACGATGGCGGCGCGCAGCGCGTCAAAGTCGATCTCGCCGTCGGCGGTATAGGTCATGTTGAGCGTGTATGCGCCGCTGTCGTCCTCGGACGTGCCGGCCGCGGTGCTCAGCGCGGCATCCGGCGCGGTGTCGGGCTCAGTGTCCGGCGTCACGGCGGGGTCAGTGCCCGGCGCGGCGTCCGGCGTCACGGACGGGGCTGCGGCGTCCGCCGCGGGAGAAGCCAGCTTCGTGAACGTGTAGACCGTGCTCGTCCCCTCAATGCGCACGGCGTAGCTCTGTGCGGCCGATTCACTGTTGAGCGCGGGATAGCTCGCGTTGAGGCGGTCGCGGAAGAAGCTGCCGGTGGTGTCAAAGCCGTTGACCGGCGTCCACTTGACGGCGTAGTCCGACAGGACGCTGGTCGCGCGGTACTCCCATTGCTGGCTGCCGACCTCGTCATAATTGCTCAGCAGGGTCTGGCTGAGCAGGTCGTTGACGTCTGCTCCGGCGGGGATGTAGGCCGCGCCGTCGTGGCCGGCCGGCACCGCACTCGCGGCGGAGACCGGCAGCTGGAATGCGGCGAGTTGGCCGAACAGCAGCACGGCCAGCAGCAGGGCAAGAATTCTGGTTGCGTGTTTGCGGAATGTCATTGTGAATGAACCTCCTATTCCGGTATTTCTGTGGGGTCGTGTCCGGGGTGGGAACCCGGACACAGCTGCATTATACGGTGCATTTCCGGCATTTTCAAGGCCTTTGGCAAAAATGTATCAAAAAGCTTAACATGTGTAAAAAATCCATGTGCATTTCTTGAATTGTGCGCCCAATGAAATGAAAAAACACCCGCCCGCATTTCGCGGACGAGTGTTCGGTGCGACGTTTTTTATTTTCCCAGTGCGGCGCGCATTTTGCCGCAGATGTCCTCCGTGAGCGCGCTGGTCGTGGTGGCCTTGACCGTCTCGGCGGGGATGACCTCGCGGATGCGCACATACACGTGCGAGCGCCGCCAGGGGACGTTGTGCGCGATGCGCTCCGTGCCCTCGACCGTGCCGACCACGATGGGGACGTTTGCCTTCTGCGCGATCTTGAGCGAGCCCGCGTGCCACGGCAGCAGCTTGCCGCTTTTGCTGCGCGTGCCCTCGGGGTAGATGGCGAACGAGCACACGTGCGCGCGGATGAGATTGGCGGCGGCGTTGATGGTGGTCAGGGCGTTGCGCGCGTTTTCGCGGTCGATCGGCAGAAAGCAGCACCGGCGCACGAACGGGCCGATGACGAACTTGCGCATATTCGACGGCTTGGACACGAACGCCAGCGGCCAGCGCCGCAGCACCCACCACTGCACCATGGGGTCAAAGTTCGAGCGGTGGTTGCTCACGAAGAGGAATTCCGAATCCGTCGGGACCTTTTCGAGCCCCTCGACGTGGATCTTGATGCGGCAGAGCGCGAGGATCCAGCCGTCGAGCGCCAGCGTCAGCGCAAGGTAAAACGGGCTGATGCGGTCATACATCCTGTTCGGCCCGGCAAAGAGCGAGCACACGAACATCAGCAGCACGTACACAAGGTTCGCCGCCACGAAGCAGCCGAGCAGCACGGGCAGCAGCCACCAGTAGCTGAGCGCGGGAGACAAAAAATAAATCACCGCAGTGCTGAGCACGGCGGGAACAAGCATCAGATAATAGAGCATGGCCGGACACCTTTCCACACGGGATGTGACGAAATCCTGTCAATAGTCATTGACGGCTGGGTATCACATCCATTATAATTACTGTACGGGACCGTGTCAATGAACGGGGTGTAAACTTGCGCGGATCTCGAAATTTTTCGATCAGAGATAGGATGGATAATGAGATGATCGTATTGAAATGGTTATTCCCGGTGTTTTTGGCGGCGCTCGCCGTCGTGCACCTCATCAGCTGCTGGCGCGGCGATGACGATCTGCGCAAGCCGACGAAGGTCGCGCTGATGCCGGTCGTCGCGCTGACGTACCTCGCCTTTGCCAACACGCCGTCGCTTTGGGTGGTCGCCGGCCTGCTGTTCGGCTGTCTGGGCGATCTGTTTCTGCTGCGCCCGCTGCAGAAGCATTTCTTCGCCCTCGGCACGGCGTCGTTCTTCCTCGGCCACGTGTGCTACCTTGTGCACATCTACACGACCTATGCCGTGCATGTGCGCTGGTTCTGGATCGTGCTCGTGTGCGCGGCCTATGCCGCGGGCATCGTGGTCGTCTACAAGGGCAGCCGCAGGAGCATCCCGCGCGCCCTGCGTCCGCTGGCGCTGGCGTACATGGTCATGCTCTGCACGCTGAGCATCAGCGTGTTCCTGCCGCTGGTGACGGCGTTCACGTGGGGCAAGCTCGCGGCGTTTCTCGGCGCGTCGTCCTTCCTCGCGTCCGACGGCGTGCTGTGCGACATGCTCTTCATCAAGAAGGCCGAGCCGACCAAGCAGAACTTTGCCGTCATGGGCACGTACATCCTTGCGCAGGTGCTGCTGACCATGGGCTTTGCATTCTGAGCCGGCGCAAATCATCGGAAAAACGGGGCGCTCCGGTCGTGAGTGTCCCGTTTTTTGTACAGTCGTGGAAAATAATTTAAAAAACTGTTAGAACCGCTTTACATTTGTCGGAAAAAGCAATACAATCTGTAGCATTACCAATGGTCTCAAGGGGGAAGAGAGCATTATGAAAGCAAATGAAAGGGACAGCAGGACAGAGCAGGAGCGGTTCATCGACCGCATGCTCAAGGAGATCCTCGGCGGGCAGCGCAATCCGGGCGACCGGCTGCCCACGGAGAGCGAACTGGCCGCGCAGTACGACCTGCGCAAGACGAACGTACACCTTGCCCTGAAAGAGCTGGAGCGGCTCGGCTTTCTGGAGATCGTGCCGCGCCACGCGACGTATGTCGCACCCTATTGGGAGCGGGCGAATCTGGAGACGCTGGCGGTCATCATGACGCACGGCGTCACGCCGCATCCGGAGCTGGTGGACGCGTTTATGGAGCTGCGCGAAATGGTCGCGCTCGGCTGGTTCTGCTGGGTAGGGCGCCGCCCGAACGCGGCGCAGATGCAAAAGCTGTACGGTCTGCTCGCGCAGATGGACGCCATCGCCTACGTGCCAGACGGCGACAAGGCGGCGTTTCTGGAACTGCTCAATGCGTTTCTGGTGTGCATGTTCCGCGAGTCGGACAACATGATCTTTCGCGTCATGCTGCGCTCGACGCGCGAGCTTGCACACGTGGCGTACTACATGGTGGCCTACACGCTCGATATGCAGGAGCTGTGCAGGGTCTACCGCGCGGTGCTTGACGGACTGACGGACGGATGCGTGCCCGAGGCGATCGCCTGCTGGAGTGCGTGGAGCGACCGGGTCACGCTGCGCTACCGCGAGGCGCTCGAGCAGCTGCAGAGCGCATGACCGGCCGCTGCCCCGGCGGGCGCAAAGGCTACGAGGTTCTTTGACAAACCGGCTGCCCCGGCGGGACAATCGTTTTTTTCGCGCTGCGGTTGCGTGCGGCGTGCAGATGTGCTAAAATCAGGTAACAATACCGAAAGGGAGCGAGCCCATGAAGCTGACATTTATCCGCGCCGACCACGAGGTGACCGGCAGCTGCACCCTGCTCGAGATCGGCGGGCATTACGGCCTGATCGACTGCGGCATGCAGCAGGGGCGCGACCAGTTTGAGAACATCGACATCCCCGTCCCGGCGGCGCAGATCGAGTTCGTGCTCGTCACGCACGCGCACATGGACCACACCGGCCACCTGCCGCTGCTGTATAAGCAGGGCTTTCGCGGCACGGTCTACGCAACGGAGGCGACGTGCGACCTGTGCGGCATCATGCTGCGCGACTCGGCGCACATCCAGATGTCCGAGGCCGAGTGGCGGGGGCGCAAGGCCGCCCGCGCCGGCCGCGCCGCGCCCGAGCCGCTCTATACGCTCGAGGACGCCGAGGGCGTGCTCACGCTGCTGCGCCCGTGCAGCTACGGGCAGCGCGTGCAGGTCGGGGAGAACATCATCATCCGCTTCACGGACGTGGGTCACCTGCTCGGCAGCGCGTGCATCGAGGCGTGGCTCACCGAGGGCGATGTGGAAAAGAAGATCGTCTTTTCCGGCGACATCGGCAACGTGAATCAGCCGCTCCTGCGCGACCCGCAGGCCGTCTCGGGCGCGGACTACGTGCTCATCGAGTCGACCTATGGCGACCGCAGCCACGGCGACCGGCCGGATTATCTCGGTGCGCTTGCCGACTGCATCCAGCGCACGCTTGACCGCGGCGGCAACGTCGTCATCCCGTCGTTTGCCGTCGGCCGCACGCAGGAGCTGCTGTATTTCATCCGCCAGATCAAGGACGCCGGCATGGTGCACGGCCATCCGCACTTTCCGGTCTACGTCGACAGCCCGCTCGCAAACGAGGCCACGCGCGTCTTTTTGCAGACCGACACGAGCTTTCTCGACGACGAGGCACGCGCGCTCATCCGCAGCGGCGTGAACCCGCTGTATTTTGACGACCTGCACACCGCCGTCTCCAAAGAGGACTCCATGGCGCTCAACAACGACCGGACGCCCAAGGTCATCCTCTCCTCGAGCGGGATGTGTGACGCCGGGCGCATCCGCCACCACCTGAAGTATAACCTCTGGCGGCCGGAGTGCACCGTGCTCTTCGTGGGCTATCAGGCGGTGGGCACGCTCGGGCGCAAGCTCAACGACGGCGAAAAGACCGTGAAGATCTTCGGCGACGAGATCGCCGTGCACGCCGAGATCACCGTGCTGCCCGGCGTGAGCGGTCACGCGGACAAGGCCGGGCTGCTGCGCTGGCTCAACGCCATGGAGCAAAAGCCCGCGCACGTGTTCGTCAACCACGGCGACGACGATGCGTGCACGGCGTTTTCCACCTGCCTGCGCGAGGAATACGGCTACGAGGCCGACGCGCCCTACAGCGGCAGCGCGTTTGACCTTGCCGCCGGTGTGTATACGGTCGTTGCGCCGCCGCGCCCCATCCGGCACGACGAGCAGCGGCAGGCTGCCGCCGCCGGCAAGCGCCGCGAGAGCGCGGCCTTCGAGCGGCTCAAGCGTGCGCTCGGCGAGCTCACGGCGCTCGTGCGCCGCTGCGCCGGCTGCCCGAACAAAGGGCTCAACGCCTTTGCCGAGGAGCTCGAGCGGCTCACCGCCCGCTGGCGCGACCGCATTGCGCCGTAACATACTATATAATAATGCAGCAAAGCCCTGCCGGTTTTCCGGCAGGGCTCTCGGTTTGTCAAAGAACCTCGTAGCCTTTGCGCCCGCAGGCGGCAAAAAAGGTGGAATCATTTTCTCTCGCGACATGTGCGGCGAAGAAAATACTTCTCAGGCTGCAAGTGTGGAATTTGCGCGCCATCGGCGCACAAATTATGCGCGCAGCAGACTGCAAGCCTTTTGCCGGGAAAACCCATGGTTTTTCCGGCAGGGCGTTTTTGCGCTCAGATCGTTTTGCGTGCGCGGCCGGTCAGATACGTCCCGACCGTGCCGAGACCGAGCAGCGCGAGATTAAGCCGCGGCACGACGTTTGTCTGCAGCGCGTCCGTGTCGAAGGCGTTTTGCGCCAGCAGCAGCGCACCCGCGCCGACCGCCGCCGCGCACAGAAGCACGAGCGCGGGCGGGTTTTTGCGCGCAAAGAGCTGTGTATTGCGCGTGCACGCCGCGCGCAGACAGTTGACTGCCAGCGTCAGCAGCATCGCCACGAGCACAAAGTCCGGCAGCACCCACAGCCCGATCACGAGCGCGCCGAAGCGCTCGACCGCGTGGAAGAGGCTGATATTGCGCAGCAGGGTGAAAAACGGGTGGTTGAGCTGCGCCGTCAGCCCCGCGCCGAGGTTGCCGATCGTAAAGACGCTCAGCAGCGTCACGAGCACGCACGTGCGCACGCACCAGCGCATGGCGCAGCGCGCCCGACCCGGCGTTTCCGGCGTGGCGCCGCCGGTGAAGGCCGCAAAAAACAGCACCGCCGCCCCCGCGCCGAACACCGTCAGCGCACTGCGCGCGACGCCCGGCGCATCCGCCGCCGTCACGGGCAGCAGGTTTTTCACGTCCAGCCCCGGCAGGGCGAACACCAGCACCAGCGTCAGCACGCCCGCGAGCAGCGGCCAGAAGATCTCAGCGGCGCGAAAGAGCGCTTTCGGCGCACCGAGCGCGCCGCAGACCGCCATGGCGAGGATCGTCACCACGAACGGCCACGGCTGGCTCAGCGGGAACACCGCCTCGATGAAGCGCTCTGCCCCGATGCGCAGCGCGAACGCGCCGTAGAGCAAAAACCACAGGGCGTACAGGCACAGTGCCGCCCGCCCCGCGACCGGTCCGAGCGCGCGCAGCGTGATCTCACCGATGCCCTCACCCGGTCGGCCGCGGCGCAAAATGCCCTCAAGCAGCGCCGCAAACAGCAGCAGCGGCACGAGCGCCGCCGCGCCGCTCAGCCACCCGCCGCAGCCGGCCTCCGCCGCCGTCTTGCGCGGCACGAGGTGCAGCAGCGGCGAGAGCAGCGCCATCGTGCACAGCGCGTAATACTGCCGCCGCGTCAGGGAAAGCCGCATCATCTTCCGCCTCCTGTGGTGTCGATGCCGTCGCGCAGGTCATACGTGCGCCCGACGTCGGCATCGACCGTCACGCGCACCGGCACGTCCGGCCAGAGCTCCGCCCAGTCGTCGCGGATGGCCGCCCATCTGTGCCCGCTGCGCACGGCGACAGCCTGTCCCACGCCGAGAAAGTCCGCCTCCAGCGCCTGCGACGCCGCGAGCGCATCGCGCACCCAGCCGCCCACGCGCGCCGCGAGCGCCGCATTGAGCGCCTGCTGGTACGCGCGCTCGGTGATCCGGCGCGGTGTGCGCAGCTCGGAGATGCCCGCGCGCAGCCGCAGCGTCACGTCCACGCGCGCGAGCGCGCCGCCGTCCCAGACCGGGCGAATGGCCGCCCTGCACGTGTCGAGCGCGAGCATGACGGTGCTGCCGTCGCCGTCGCGTACTGCGATGTCGCCGTTGTGGACCACGCCGAGGAGCATACTTGCCCCACGTGCCGTCTCGGGCGCGATGCAGCCGAGATAGTCCCCGCCGCGAAAGATCGCATACCCCGCCGGGGCGAGCGCGAGCTTGCCGCCTTCGCTCTCCGGGGTGCGCACGCACGCCACGGCGCCCACGGCGGCGTAGCCGCTGCCCGCGAGCGCGCGGGCGATGTCCGCGCAGGAAAATGCATGGCTTGCACCGCTGAGCGCGGTGTCCTTTTGCAGCGCGGTCAGCGCCTCGGTCACGTCGGTCCTGTCGTCGCCCGTGTCCATGACCGCCTGCTGCGCCGCCGCCCCGCGCACGAGAAACAGCGGCGCACTCAGGCGCATATCCGGGTTGCGCGCGATGAAATCCAGCAGCGGCGTCAGCTCGCCCGCGGCGGCTGCCTCCTCGCCGAGGAGCAGATAGCTCGTCTGCGCGTAAAACAGCTCCGCATTCGGTGTGCGGTCCTGCAGCCGGTCGAGCGCGGCGAGCACGGTCTCGCCGGTCTGCGTCATGCGCTGAGGCGGTTTGTTTTCGCCTGCCCTGCCGGTCGACGCGCTCAGGCACACGCCCTCGGGCGCACGATCCACGCCGATCGTCTGGATGAGCATCAGGTCCTCGACCGGCCGGTAATTGCTCGAGATCGCGCCGCTGGCGCACCCGCTGCACAGCAGTCCCGCCGCCAGCAGCAGCGCGAGCGTTTGCGTGCGGTGCATACGCAGCCCTCCTTATATTATATAGTGTGCCTCATCGCTGCCGCCGCCGGTTTTCGCTGCCGTATTCCGGCGGGCGGAACTTGTTGTCCGGCTGCGGCCGGCGCAGCAGCGTGCGCCAGAGCGCCGGGCGCTCGCTGTCCACAAACGGGGCCATATACGCCACGCCGTCGCTGTCGATCGTGCACAGGTACCAGATTACGAGCCCCAGCATTGCCAGGATGCCGAACAGTCCGGCAAGCGCCGCCGCCAGCACCAGTGCCAGCCGCAGCAGGCGCACGGCGTTGCTCAGCTCCTGATTCGGCAGCGTGTAGCCCGCGATGCCCGCGAGCGCCACGACGATGATCGCCACGGGGCTCACGATCTTCGCGTCCACCGCCGACTGCCCCACGAGCAGCGCCCCGATGATCGACACCGTCTGACCGATGGAGTTCGGCAGCCGCAGCCCGGCCTCCTGCAGCAGCTCGAAGGCGATGAGCATGAACAGGATGATCGCCGGCACGGAAAACGGCACCTGCTGCTTTGCCTGGATGACCGACAGCAGCAGCTTCGCCGGGATCATTTCCTGGTGGTACATCGCCACGGCCACGTACAGCGCCGGAAACGTCAGCGACAGCGCCAGGGCAAAGTAGCGCAGCACGATCAGCGCCGAGGCCAGCAGGTAATTGTGCGCCTCGTCCTCCGGCGTGTGCATCAGCAGCCGGAACGTCGTCGGCAGCAGGTAGCCCATCGGCAGCCCGTCCACCAGCAGCCCCACGCAGCCGTCGAGCAGCGCCCCGGCAAACTTGTCCGGGCGTTCCGTCTGGCCGAGCTGCGGCAGCAGCGCCCGCGGCCGCCGCGTCAGATACGGTTCGAGGTCGCCGCGTCCGAGCAGCGCCTGCTCGTCGATCGTGTCGAGCCGGTCAAGGATGCGCTGCACGCGCGCAGGGTCTGCGATGCCGTCGAGATATACCACTGCGACGGTGGTCTCCGACTGCCGCCCGACGACCGTCTGGCGCAGCTTCAGCGCCGGCGTGTGCAGCCGCCGCCGCACGAGCGAGGTGTTGATGCGCAGCGTCTCGACGAAGGCATCCTTCGCACCGCTGACGGATTTCTCGATTGTCGGCTCGGATACCGCGCGCACATTCGCCGTGCGCGCCTCGAACGTCACGGCCTTGCGCTGCGCGTCGAAGATGAGCGCGGCCGAGCCTTTGGTGAGATCGGCGATGAGCGCGTCCATCTGCGTGCGCGTGCGCGTCGCGCAGCTGTACACCGCGCCCTGCTCGATGCGGCGCACCGCCTCACGCGAGCCGGTAACGTCGGCCAGCCGCCCGCCCTCGGTGAGCGGGCGCAGGATGTCCGCCGACACGTCGTCCGCCGCGACCACGCCGTCGAGCCAGCAGACGCACACCGTGAGCCGGCTCTCGAGCCCGATGCGCACGGTGCGCATTTCAAAGTCGTCGCAGTCGGAAAATATTTTTTTCACTTCGGCCGCCGTGATCGGCACGTCAAATTTCGGCTGCGGGCGCGGATGCGGCGCATCATCCCGGCCGCGATGAAAGCAGTTCGTTTGCATATTGCGTAGTATACCCCCGAATGACCACAATATTTAGCGGCCACGGAAAAAGCCGAAAAATAATTGCGAAAAAGCGAAAAAAGTTGTTGACATTGGTCGTTTCCGGTGGTATATTAGCAAAGCGCTCGCGGGGAGCGGCAAGAACGAAAGAAACTTCCGAAAAAAGTTGAAAAAAGTTCTTGACAAAGCGAACCGCGTGTGGTAGGATAAACAAGCTGTCGCCGAGAGGCGCAGCGGCGTGTACCTTGTAAATTAAACAATGTAAGAACACAAAACTTGATAAGTTTTGTAGCTTATGCAAAATAAGCACCAGAAAAGGGTTCTTAACATCAGCAATGATGTAAAACAATTCTTTTGAGAGCTAGAAAGCGATCTAAAAGATTATATCCGCTTCGGCGGTTATGATATGATTTATAGAGAGTTTGATCCTGGCTCAGGATGAACGCTGGCGGCGTGCCTAACAC
>ENA-OZGC01001353-OZGC01001353.1-human-gut-metagenome-genome-assembly--contig:-NODE-1353-length-14196-cov-5.306555_pt1 | contig 14196 bp, 9 predicted proteins | sample MGYA00245109_ERZ653643 | MGnify/ENA primary metagenome ERZ653643 (study PRJEB26926, sample SAMN06165107) | human gut metagenome | biome: ENVO:00009003; feature: ENVO:2100002; material: ENVO:00002003... | reverse complement strand
TCGGAGATGTGTATAAGAGACAGGTATACCGCAACGGCGAAGCTTTGCCACTAAAGCCGCTTGAATTCGAGCTTTTGACATTATTTATAAAGAATAAGAACATTGCCCTCTCCCGCGAGCGCATAATGGCGGCGGTGTGGGGCGGCGATTATTTCGGCGAAAGCCGCACGGTGGACGTGCATGTTGCTCAGCTAAGAAAAAAGACGGGCCTTACAATAGCATCCCTGCCCAAGATAGGCTATCGGCTGGAGGATTGAGCGGATGAAGATACGGGTAAAGCTTGCGCTTCTTGCCGTTTCCCTATGCGCCCTTGCCATAGCCGCGTGCTGCACCGTGCTTATAATATCGGCCAACGGCAACAGCGTAAATACCGCCATTGACGGCGCGCTGTCCGAACAGCATTTGCTTGTGCAGTCCTTTCAAAGCGCCCTCCGCAACACATATGAGGACGGCCTATCTGATACTACGCAGCAAAGCCTTGGCAAATATCTGTTCCGCCAATATTCCTCCGGGTCATTGAGCCGTTCGCAATACGCCATGCGCAAAGACGGCGAATATCTGCATAACGGCAGCGAGCTTGACCCTGCCGACATACTGACCGATGCAAAGACCCGTTCGGGCAACGGCATGGAGGTTAAGTATACGATAGTTATGCATGATAACGCGCGGCATATAGTTGTGGGTTCCGCAAACACTATCAACGGCGGCGTATACGATATATATTTAGTAAAAAACATAGAGCAGGTTTACAGCAGCAATGCAAGCCTTACCGCAAAGCTTGCCGCAGTAAGCCTTGGCTTGGTGCTGCTTACGGCGGCGGTGCTTGCGTATTCCGTGTTCCGTGTGCTTAGGCCGCTTAAAGCGCTTCAGGGCAGCGCCGCCGCGATTGCGCACGGCGATTATCAAAGCCGCATTCCCGTTAAGGGCAAGGATGAAATAGCTGCGCTTTCCGTAAGCTTTAACGCAATGGCGGAGGCGGTTGAAAAGCACGTTGCGGAAATAAAAGACGTTGCCGAGGCGCGTAAGCTGCTGCTTGCGGCGCTTACGCACGAGCTTAAAACGCCCATGACGGCAATAATAGGCTATTCCGAGGCGCTGATGAAAACCCGCCTGACCCAAGAGCAGCGCGAGGAAGCGGCGGCATACATAAACGCCGAGTGTTCCCGCATTGAGCGGCTTTCGCAAAAGCTTATGCAGCTTATAGCATTGGACGGCGGCAGCGGCATAACCATTGCGCCAACGCCGGTAACGGAGCTGTTTGAAAGCGTGGAAAAGACGCTGCTGCCTATTGCCAAGCGGGACGGCGTGGCGCTTGATATGGCCTGCGGAAGCGAAACGCTGAGCATGGACGCCGACCTTATGGCAAGCGTGCTGATAAACCTTTTTGACAACGCCCGCAAAGCGCACGCGAAGCATGTGCATATCGTATGCAGCGGCGGTCTTATAAGCGTTACGGACGACGGCTGCGGTATACCCGCCGATTCCGTAAAGCGCATAACGGAGCCGTTTTACATGGTGGATAAATCCCGTTCAAGGAAGGCGGGCGGCGTTGGGCTCGGTCTTGCGCTGGTGAAGCGCATAGTGGCGATGCACGGCGGAAAGCTCAGCATACTCAGCCAGATAGAGCTTGGAACCTGCGTTGAAATAGAACTTCCCCAATAAATTACACTTTGAAAACATGTTGCTGAATACTTGAAAACATGCTTTCGTGTACTATAAAAGCATCTTAAAAAGGGATGTGATAAAATGAAAAAGATTATAATCGCGCTGCTTGCCGCACTTCTCCTCCTCACCGCCTGCCAACCCACGCCCGAGGCGGCGGTTGTGGTGCGGAAGGACTTTGGCCAACTAACAGAGAAGGCAAAATTGGATGAGAGCCATGTTCCGGACTTATTGCTGTCAGAAAGCCTTAAAGCACCCAAAACCCTGCACAAAGCGTTAGAGAACAAACAGGGAAACGTAAAGGTATATATTGAAGCGGATGTTACCGTGCCGGATGCTAAGGGGCTGCCCATGATACGTGTCGGTCACGGTTCCTTCACGCGGGATGATATACGGCGCTTTGCGGATGTTCTGTTTAATGGGGCAATGCCGCTTGACCCCAATAACAAGAAATACACGAAGTCAATGATTCAGGAATCTATCGACCGGCTTATAAAGATGCGCGAAAGCGGAGATCTCGATATGAAATACGAATCGGTTGAGCAGGTTGACGCGGACATAGCCGAGCTTATGGCAAAGCTCGAAACTGCGCCGGATACCATGGACGTAGCGGAGCATGACTTCCGGCAAGAGTATCCCTTTTCCCTCCAAGCCACCGAAGATTTTGCCGCAATATCCAATCTGTTTTGTCAGGAACAGGTAATAGAATATTGCAAAAACCTGAACAGATATGCCGCCATGTCCTTGGTATTGGTAGGCACGCCCGATTCTTCGCCATTGCTCAATATAAAAGCGGATTTATCAGCGGAAACAGGCTATACGCCAGAAGAAGCATATGCACTTGCAATGCAAACGGCGGACAGACTGAATATTACGGATTTGGCCTGCACCGGACAACGGGCATATTTCCTCACCGAGGGCGGCTTTGGAGTATATGAGTTTATGTTCACGCGAATGGTCAACAATATACCCGTTACCTTTACAAACGATATCGGCAACCAGTTTAATCCTAACAGCGTTCATGTTTCGTGGGAATATGAAATGCTCAGGCTGTTTATTGACGAAACCGGAGTTTGCTACTTGAAATACGCCTCGCCATATGCCATAGAAGAAACCGTTTCGGAGCAGGTCAATATGCTGTCCTTTGACGAGGTGTGGCAGATTGCGGAGCTCATGCTGCCCATTGTAAACGATCGATTCACCGACTACAACATAACAATAAATATCAACAGCGTCAAACTTGGGTTTATGCGTATCGTAGAGGAAGGCTACCCGAATTCCGGTCTGCTGGTTCCCGTTTGGGACTTTATGGGAACCTGTACGCGGCAGCATAGCGGCAGGGGAACAACCGATAAAGCCGATGACCCATACACAAGTTATCTCACCATCAATGCCATTGACGGCAGCATAATAGACCGGGCTTTGGGCTATTAAGGAGGTAACAATGAAAAGATTCACGGCAATTCTGCTTTCAATATTTACCTTGTTTACACTAACCGCCTGCCAGCCTACGCCCGAGGCGGCGGTTGTGATGCAGAAGGATACGGACAGAATGGTTGAACAGGCGGTCGGAGATGGCGAATCGGCGGCATTGCCGCTTAGGGAACAGCTTGCTGCGCCTAACATGATGAACGTGACGGCTGAAGAGGATGGTTTTACGATACTTGCGCACGCATCAGTCATTCTGCCCGAAACCGACGCTATTCCGCTTATTACCGTAAAGGCAGGTTCTTTTTCGCAGGAATTGACAAACAGACTATGGGACTTGCTCATAGGGGACAAGGCCATGTACAAGCCGCGCACAGAGGACGACAGAACAAAAGCGGAGCTTGAACAGGCGATAATTAACATTCAAAATGACATTGAACGGATTCAGCACAACGAATATTATGAGGAGAATAAAGCCCTGCGGGAAGCAGAGCTTGAGCATTTGCGGAAGCTGTACGGTGCGGCGCCGGATATATATGAGCCTGCGGCGGCTACGCCTGAAATAGAACAATACGTTGATTCCAGCAACCCTTCCAGACGCTTTATTGGGGTTGATGCAACGGATAACGCCGGAACCATATTCCGTTTATCCAACGAAGCATGGTATGAAGCGCTCGGTAAAGGCGGAAAGCAAAACAGCAATTTTGTTTACTGCACGCCTGGGTACAACGGCATTGTGTACGGAAAAAGCAGCACAATTGAAGTTAATGAAAGCGATGCCCTTGAAAACGCGGCACATCCAGGTTTACCTATGCAACCAAAACAGGCTGCGGAAACGGTGCGGCACTTTCTTTCAAGCTTGAATGTTCCGATGCGGATCGAGCGCATTGAGCTATATGATAACGCCGCAACCTACGGGGACGCGGCGCAGAATACAGCGGAGCTATGCTATCTTGTCACATGTCAGCGCATGGTAGAGCAATACTCTTGCGCGTCAATCTTCGGCTACTCCGGCACCCCTGGCAGCGATAGCGAATTCGGCTCGGCTTGGATTTACGAGCGGTTGGTTTTTCTTGTGAATGATGAAGGAATAGTATATGCGGAATGGGCCTCCCCGTTGGAAATATGCGATATCAGGGTGTATTCCTGCAATCTTTTGCCATTTTCCGAAATACAGCAGATATTTGAAAAAATGGTGCGGGTGATTTGGCAATACCAAGCCAAGGATTGCCTGAGCCTTACCTGCAATATTACAGAAGCGCGTTTAGAATTGATGCGGGTGCTGGAGCAGGGTTCTGCGGATAACGGGCTGCTAATCCCCGTTTGGAACTTCTACGGAACGCGGCAACGAAGCTTTGCAAGCGGAAATACAGATGAAACGCTTCATGGCATTATGCTCACCATCAACGCCATAGACGGCAGCATAATAGACCGGGCCTTGGGCTATTAAGGAGGTAACAATGAAAAGATTCACGGCAATTCTGCTTTCAATATTTACCGTATTTGCCCTTACCGCCTGCCAGCCCACGCCCGAGGCGGCGGTTGTGGTGCGGAAGGACTTTGATATTCTTATAGAACGCGCCGCCGGAAGCAATGTATTCGGTAGCGAAAACCTTTCTGAGCGATACAATATTCCAAAACATATCACGAAAGAGCTTGAAGGCATTGGCGGCAAGCTTAGTGTAAGCATAGATGCAGCCATTACAATACCGATTGAATCTACGCTTTCGGTATACAGAGTGACTCCTGCCGATTTCACGCAGGAGCAGGTCGATAAAATAATCTCCGCATTGTATGATGGAAATGCTTTGCATACCGTAGATTCAACGTGGACAAAGCTCGATATTGAACGAATGATAACGGACATGCGGCAACATTTGAGCGACACTTACACCGATGAAGGAAAAGAGCATTTTAACCAACAAATAGAGATGCTCGAAAAAATGTATGAAACTGCACCGAATGAAAAAGTGGAGCCTCCATCGGACGGAACGCTTATGACTAAGCAGATAAACAATCCATTAACCGGAAAGCCTATGGACGAATATACATATCTTGATGTAGAAGATGAACAAGGGCGAAGGCTTTATATACGCAATAATTCAAGCGGGAGCGAATATATAACAGTCGAAAGCGATACCGGTGGGAATGAAGTATTCGACGCTTCCTCGCGCGGCGCAATGCTCAACTTTGGAAACACAACCTGTATATATGAAATTGCCGATATTACCCTTGGCGATTCCGAAGGCTTATCCGCAAAAAAGCTGTTTGATTGTTCGCCCGAACAGGCTATGGCTGTTGCTCAACAATTCGTTTCGGCAATCGGGGCTGAATATATGCGTCCATGGAAAATGCACATCGTATCGGATATTCCCAAGGAAGATTCCGTCATGTGGGACAGTTGGTTTTTGTCGCTTACAAAGCAGGACTGGGCATATAGAATAAGCTTTGTCCGTACACTGAACGGCGCGGAAGTAACCGCCGATACGCTTACATCAAGCTCCGATTACGGGCGCGGCTGGACATATGAATATATGCATATAACCGTTGATGGGTCGGGCATTCGGCATTTTGTATGGCAGTCCCCGTATGAAATACTTGAAACGGCCGTGACTGATGCAGCACTTTTAGACTTTGCGCGGATACAAGAAATATTTGAAAAAATGATATTTATAATCCGCGACAGCAGATTTGATTCCGAGGAGATTGTGAACGCGCGATATGATGTGGATAAAATATTGCTGAGCCTACAACGAATCAATGAACAGGATTCAGCCGAAAACGGGCTTCTTATACCCGTGTGGACGTTTTACGGCGACAGCACGTTCCATTACGCCAATGGCCACAGCAGCACAAAAACGGAACAGGTCTTTCTCACCATCAACGCCATAGACGGCAGCATAATAGACCGGGCTTTGGGCTATTAAGGAGGCAACAATGAAAAGATTCACGGCAATTCTGCTTTCAATATTTACCTTATTTGCACTAACCGCCTGCCAGCCTACGCCCGAGGCGGCGGTTGTGGTGCAGAAGGATACGGACAGAATGGTTGAACAGGCGGCAAACATGGAAAACGGCCAGACGCTTTCCGATTTGTCCATACCGGAGGGGCGCTATGTTCTCGATAATGAAACTGCGGGCGGCAGGCTGAAAATTCATGTTGACACTAAAGTGCGTAAGCCCGATGTTGGCAGCATCCCTATACGCAAGGCCGCCATAACCGTTTTTACGCAGGAGCAGGTTACGGGAATATTCAATTATCTTTTTCCCGATGAAAAGCCCATAAACCAAAGCTACATCCGGGAAACCAGGGCCGATATAGAAAAGCAGATACTCCTCCTTAGGCAGTGGCTTGAGGATAAGAGCTATTTGAACAACGGCCAAACCGAGGATGAGATGCTTGCTTTGATTGCCGCAGCAGAGGAACGGTATAAGACTGCGCCGGAAACGCTTCCCGCGCCCGCTGCTTCTGACGGCACAATGACATTGTACGAAGGACAGGCTACCGATGAAAACGGAATCTCAATCGCCGGGGAAACCTCGCGCTTCTACCTGTTAAGCGCCTCTTTTGAAGGCTATACGCGGGGCATTAGCGTTTCAACTGCGCTTTCCGCATCCTTGCGAGACTTGGAGTCCGCAAACCATAAGTCCGGAGTTTTATCCTATTGGGATAATTCCACGCCGGCATATACCACAAAAGGGATGCTGCGAACTGACGGAAGCTCGCTGCCCGAAGCGGCGCAGGGAAAGCTTACAATTTCTTATGATGAAGCAAAAGCGCTGTGCGACGTATTCTTTGCCGCCGCCGGAATGGACGGTGATTTCGGCGTAGGTGCGGCGTTTATAGTAGACGACAAGGGTACAGGGCTTGTTGACGGAAGATGGGAAAACGGTAAATACATCGAAGGGCTTAAAAATCCCGCGCAGAACTACGCATGGCAATTTTATTATGCGAGGATGGCGGATAATATTCCCATTATGCTAAATACCATTGCCGGCGGAAGCACCGGCAGCGAATTTCAGATAAGCTGGAACTATGAATATATCTGCTTCACGGTGGATAATAACGGCATTGCTTCGGTTCATTGGATGTCTCCCATTGCCGTTGGCGATGTGGTGCAGGAAAATGCTGTGCTTAAAAGTTTCCCGGAAATCATGGGCGTATTTGAAAAGATGGTAAGGGTACAATACGAGCCGATGCTTAATACGCGATATCCGGACGGGAATATTGAAATAAACGTGGATGATATAGAACTGTGCCTGATGCGTGTTCGGGAACCGAACGGCGATGGGACAACGGGTTTACTCGTTCCCGCATGGGTATTTTACGGACACAACATTGCAACGCATAGCACCGGAGAGCAGTCGTTTGATTTTTCGGGCGGTATCGCCTACCGATGGCCGCAGGCGCCGATAGTTTTATTTGCAATAAATGCCATTGACGGCAGCGTGATAAATTTTACATGGGGCTATTAAGGAGGTAACAATGAAAAGATTCACGGCAATTCTGCTTTCAATATTTACCTTATTTGCCCTGATCGCCTGCCAGCCCACGCCCGAGGCGGCGGTTGTGGTGCAGAAGGATACGGACAAGATGATAGAAAAGGCGCAGTCAACGCCCGCAACAACGGATGCGCCGACCCTTTCCCTGAAGGAGCGTTACGCAATACCCGATGCGCTTTCCTACACTCAAACCGGAGCCAGCGGCAAGCTTAACATAAGCGTGGAGGCGGTTGTAACCGCCCCGAACGGTGCGCTCCCAATAGTGCGGGTGGAGGCGGCGGAGTTTTCGCAGGAGACGGTTACGGCCTTCTGGAACGCATTCATAGGCGACATGCCCATGTTTAAACAGAGCTATGTGCAAACAAAATCCGATATCGAAAAAGCGATATTATATTATAAGCAAGTACAGGCGGGCATGATAGACGGACTGGAAACGCCGGAGGAAGCGCAGGAGAAAATAGACGCGCTTGAAGCGGCATATCCTTCCGCGCCGGATTCCGTGGAGCCGGTGCCGGCTACGCCTAAATTGAAGCGAATCCCCGTTGATTTAGGCGAATACAGAAATGTTGCGCATTACTACGGTCTGCACGCCACAAATAACGAGCAGCGTTTGTTCTTCAACGTGCATAACCATTACGACAACACAAAAGCCATAGAGATAAGGAGCTACGACAGGAACGGAAATCAGACGGGCAGTACCATACTGGGCGTATCACGGCGCGCCAGCCTGCATTGCATGCGCATGAATGACAGGGGCGATAGGTGTTACATCAACGCAGACGCTATGCGCATGGAGCGCGGTGACGCTTTGCCGGAGCAGGCCTCAGCGTTTATAAGCCTTACCCCGGCGGAAGCCGCCGCGGCGGTTGAGGCGTTCATTGCCAAGGTCGGCCTTGCGGACGTTATGGCGGTAAGCGACATATATCTTTGCAATGACCGCGACGAACTCAACGGTAGACCTGAGACATCGGCATTCGCATATGAAATATTCTGCACCCGCCTAATACACGGCACGCAATGCGCCAATATTTTGAATGCCCATGAAAGCAGCCAAACCGCAATAAAACACGATGCCTTTGCGCCTACATGGGGGTATGAATCCTTCAAATTCCGCGTGGACGACACGGGCATATTTGACATAAGTTGGACTTCGCCCGTTGCATCTACCGAAACTGTCACGGAGGATTCCGCGCTAAAGCCCTTCCATGAAATAGAGGAAATAGCAAAAAAGATGCTGCCCATAATATATGAGCCGGATGCAAAGGACAAACGGATAAAGAGCATAGATATTTCGATAGACAGGGTAACACTCAGCCTTTGGCGGATAGCTGAGCAGGACCGCTTTGACCACGGCCTTTATATCCCCGTATGGAACTTTTTCGGCACCCGCAGCGAAATAATGATGATTCTACCGGATAGAGATTTCACCAATGTGACCAATGGCGCTATGCTGACAATCAACGCCATTGACGGCAGCATAATAGACCTTGACGCAGGGTATTAGAAGGATATATTGCATATAAGCTCCTTTTCGGCTTCTTCGTATTCCTGCTGCCAGCCTTCCGTAAGCTCCTGCACCTTTACGTTTACGGAGAAGCCGATGCTCCTTCCATCGATGTTTTCGGGGCTTATGGGTAACTGTATCTCCCAACAGGTTTCCGCGCTGTGCATAGGATGCAGCTCGACATCATCCGGAAGAAGCCTTTTTACGAGCAGGTTTTCGCCCATGCGATAGGTCTTTCCATTGATATTTACTTTGATGCTGCCGAGCCTTACGCTGCCCGACGCACCCTCCCCCGCCGTTAGCGACAGCATAACGGTTAAAGCGGAATCGTCAACGGAAACGTCCTTTACGGCGGCGGTAATACCCATTACGGTGACGGGTGCGCCGTCGAAAGCTATTTTCAGCGGAAGTCCGACCAGCTCCGAAAGCCGCGCGGATTCCGAAAGCCACGCTTTCCGTTCCTGCTCATCCTTGGGAAGCTGCACTTTATCCGCCTGACGGTCGTATTTGAAGCAGAAGTCGCTATCCTGTGCGCTGAGCGTTATAAGTATATTGCATGGAAGCTCCTGCATCCATGGGGTAGAGTAGACGGCGTAATGCTCCGTATCGTTGCCCTTTAGCGGGAAGCTTTCCTTAACGGCTTCTTTCATATGGCCGTTTACGGCAATTTCAACCGAGTCAGGCATTTTCCTTTGCAGCGGCGCAGCCATTCCCACAAAAAGCCGCTGCGTAACCGCATCGTTTGTTCCCGCAGGGGTATAAAAGCAGAATTCGGAAAGTATCAACTCTCCCTCCTGCTGCCCCACGGCAACGGCATTATCCGAAATTGCTTCCATTACACGGAGCATAACCGCATCCTCTGTTGCCTGAAAATCCAGCCACATATCCATTTCACTTGCCTGCTCAGATGTGTCGTTTTCTATTTCGGCCCTTATTGAAGGATATGCCGCTTCGTGCCGCTCCTTGTTTTCTCTCATCTGCTCCCTTGCTTGGCCAAACACATTTTTGTATAGTGATACCGCCGCATATGCGGTGCAGGCGCACAGCAGAATAATAAGAGCAGCAATAGCCGCAAAGGCAAATGGTCTGCGGCGGCGGAACAGGCGGACTCCGTCCAATTTTTTCTTCGGAAGATTGCCGAGCGTGGACTGCACGCGGCAAATAAACGCAGCATCGGGCAATGGTTGATTTTCCTTCATCAGCCGTGCAAAAGCATCTTTTTTATCTAAAATATAACTAAACTCCATAGTCCCTTAGCTCCTTTCTTAAAATATCCCGCCCGCGGGACAGCCGCGAAAGCACGGTTCCTTTGGGGAGTTCCAATACATCGGCAATTTCCTGCACTTTCATGTCCTCATAATAAAACAACATTATAGGAACCCTGTATATCTCCCCAAGTTTAAGCACGGCGCGGCTTACGTCCGAGCGCATATCGGTATCGCGCTCCTTGTCCGGCAGGTTTTCCGGCAGCTCTACCCATCCTTTTCTGCGCCTTATATTACGGCTTTCATTCATTACTATTTTAATCAGCCATGCCTTGAAATTAGACTCCTCCCTAAGGGTGAAGCGCTTTTCCCACGCCCGCAGCAGGGCGTTCTGTACCGCGTCGCCGCACAGCTCCCTGTCCGCCAGCAAAGAATAGCTTACAGTGAACAGCAGCCCTGTAAGCTTGCCTACCTCCGCCGCAAAGCCTTCCTCTGTCTGCACATAGAAAGCAGTATCCATTGGTGCCTCCCTCCCTGCTTATGTATTCATTATTATAGAGCAAAATGGCGGCCAAAATATTGCGCCGAACAAAAATTTGCCTCTTTTCGGGCAAATAATTCTCCGCGTGCTTATAAACCGATACGGGTGTTTACAATTTATTAAAAAACAAATTGTTGACAGCATAACATAGTTATATTACTATATTTATAGTAATACTGCGTTTTTTAAGGAGATTGACCCATGGCTAACGGCAATATCGGCAAAAAGAACACCCTTACAACACCCGAATGGATAGTTATGAGCGCCCTTTGGGGCAGGGAACCGCAGGTTTTGGGGGAAATAATTGAAACCATCGGCGATAGGGTGGATTGGAGCTACACCACCTACGCTTCCTACATGAAGATTCTTTCGGACAAGGGCTTTGTGGGCTTCACAACGCGGGGGCGCATGAAGTTTTACTACGCCGCCGTGGATAAGGAAACCTGCATTGCCTCCGAGGGCGAGAGCATACTGGAAAAGCTGGGCGGCAGCGACGCGGAGGAGCTTATGCTGTGCATGATTAAAAAAACCGGACTTTCCAAGGAAGGGCAGGAACGAATGAAGGCACTTATCGATTCGCTTTCAGGGAAAGGGGATGCCAAGGTATGAAGCTTTTGAACACTCTGTTTGAAATCACCATATATTCCGCCGTATTGTTCGCGGCAGTAACGGGCTTTAAGTTGGCGTTCAAGAACAAACTCTCACCCGCGCTGCATTTTACGCTGTGGTTTTTGGTCATTACGCGGCTATGCATACCCGTGACAATAGAAAGCGGCTTCCACCTTTTTACCGTGGAGCAGGAGAAACCGCTCGTGCAGCAACAAATACCCGAAGTAAGCGCATTTGATGCGCCAACTCCCGCCGCCACGCGCGAAGCTGCCCCAAGTGAAGCATTGCGCGGCGAAGCGCCTGCGCCCGTGCAGGAGCCGCTGCCCGCCGCCGATTCGCTAAAGCCTGTGTTTACAATCGCATCGGCTGACGCCCTTATTGCGCTATGGGTCGCGGGCATGGCGTTCCGCGCCGCAAGGTTGCTGTTTAGCGAAAGAAGTATGCGCCGTGCCGTTGCGCACAACACCCTGCCGACGGATGCACGGATGCGCGATATATATGATGCATGCTGTGCCGAGCTTGGCATTGCGCACAAATTGCCGCTGCAAAGCATGGCGGGAATATACTCGCCTGCGCTTACGGTTAGCCTAAAGCCTATGATACTGCTTCCCGCAAATATCACCGACACGCTTTCGGAAGCGCAGCTTGCATACGCCCTTCGCCACGAGCTTATGCATTACAGGCGGCGGGATCACCTGCTTGCCCTGCTGCTGCTCCTGCTCACCTGCGTCTATTGGTTCAACCCCGTGGTGTGGCTTATGAAACGGGAGCTGATGAAGGATATGGAGACCGCCTGCGACAGCGCGGTTACGGCGCGGCTCAATGGCGCTGAACGCCGCGAGTACGCCATGACGCTGCTTGCGCTATTCTCTCAGCCTTACCGCGTAAATTCGGTGCTGGGCATGGCGCTTTCCTCCGCGGAAAAGGACGCTGAGCGCAGGGTGCTGGGAGTGTTCGGCGCGCACAGGAGCAAAGCCCCGGTAAAAATACTTGCCGCGCTGCTGTCGGCGCTGCTTTTGGCGTGCTGTTTCACCACTGCCTGCCAGCCAACTCCAGAATCTCCTGTCATACATAGCAAAGGAGATATTATGGATAGTATAATTAACGGCTCTGAGCTTACAGCTACGGTTCCCAATATTGCTTCGAAATACGAATATAAGCTATTAGGGAATGTTAAGGACTCCCTTAGAATTAACGATTGTGCAGTTGATATATCCGCTGAAATAATTGCGCCTAATATAACTGAATGCGCTGCGGTAAAGCTCAAGTCATATTATTATACTGAAAAGGACTTAGAGAAGTTTATCGGCTTGTTTTTTGAGCCATCTACCGCGTTGAACTATACGAATGATACAGCCGAATCGGTAGAGCGAGAAATACTCTATTATAAAAAACTTATTGCCGACTTAAATAGCGGCAATCTCCCTGGTGATGATCTGCGTTCGATTGATGAGCAAATCAGTGACTGCGAGATACAGATTGTTGAGCTTGAAAAGAAACTGCTTAATCTTGACGAAGATTCTAACAACGAGCTAAGCATTTCCTTTGAGAAATTTACCTCTGTTGAAACCTTAGCGCAGTTTATTGGGGAATGCAATGCAAAGGACTACATTCTTGAGGTTTGTAACATGCAGGATTATGGATCATCATTGATATTCTACTATAAAGGTTTTGTAAAAACCGTGCCAGTAGATAATATCGCAGAAAGCGACGAGCCGGACTTGGCAGCGTCACTTTCAGTTGCGGATTCCTATATGGAGCCCTTAGGTATACAGGATTACGTTCTGTATTCTAAATCCGTAATGGACTTGAAAACGATTGACTCCACAAATGCCACTACATACGTATACAATTTGCAGTTTGTAAGGTCCTACAACGGTAGTATAGCGCCGTCCCTCATTGCTCCCGCACCGGCGGGAATGTCAACAACGAATGCAAATAAAGAGCAATATGGGCGGTGCGCTAATCCGGAGGTGCTTAAAGTCATAACAGACGGCAAGGAAGTCTTTTGGTTCGAATGGACTAATCCTTATGTCATTGAAGGCACTGTGAACAGCAACGTAAGCGTAATAAACCAGGATGAAGCAATGAATATTGCCTTATCTCATTTGAAAAACCTGCTTGTGGAAAAAGAGGCCACAAAGCTATTTATCAATCGGATTGAATTAAACGGTTCCTATATTACGATAAAAGACGAGAGGGACACATTTTTGCTAATTCCAGTGTGGGATATTATCGGCTATCAAACCCTTCATGATGGTTCGCGCTATTTGGGCAGCCCCGAATACGCATTAAGCTATGTGACTATAAACGCTGTTGATGGCAGTATAATCGACAGAAATTTAGGCTACTAACCGCTAACTGACAAATTTACAACCCGTTTACACATTGCTGCGGACTTGTTTACCGCGCACACCCGATAATAGGAGCATGAGGAAGAAAGGAGGTGCGATCCGTGCGGACGGTGGCTTCAAATCTCAGGCAGGCGGTGGGCTCGTGGGGCTTTTTGCTCTCCCTCGCGGGCGCGGCGCTCATTCCGCTCCTTTCCTCCGTTCAGGGCATACTGGCGGGCTTCCGCTCGGCGGAGCTGCTTTCCCCCGGCTACCACAGCGACCTTATCATGGGTGCGCTGTCCTCCGAGGCCATGGCGCTGGCCCTGCCCATACTCGCCGCGCTGCCGTATACCGCATCCTTCATTGACGATGTTAAAAGCGGCTTCATAAAGGAATACCTGCCCCGCACCA
>ENA-OZGC01001350-OZGC01001350.1-human-gut-metagenome-genome-assembly--contig:-NODE-1350-length-14242-cov-5.998167_pt1 | contig 14242 bp, 14 predicted proteins | sample MGYA00245109_ERZ653643 | MGnify/ENA primary metagenome ERZ653643 (study PRJEB26926, sample SAMN06165107) | human gut metagenome | biome: ENVO:00009003; feature: ENVO:2100002; material: ENVO:00002003... | reverse complement strand
GAAAAAGGGGAACACCCCTTGCCGCCCCTCCAGCGAGGACGCTGGCAAACAGGTCACCGGTGCCAGAAAAGTCCTGCGGCTCCCGGGGAGTTTGTACAGCTTTGCTCTCGCCGCTGTCACGGTCAAAGCACAGGGCTCCGGTCTGTCCCGGCTCCGAAAAGTAGCCGGTGAGCACCACAGACCGCCGCCCACCCAAACTTAACCGGCGGACCACCTCATAGGCGTCGGCCTGTCGGATCTCCTCGTAGGGACGGTCCAGCAGCAGCGCCGCCTCCGTCAGATTGGGGGTGATCACATCCGCATTTTCTGCCAGCGCCCGCATTCCCCGGCACAGATCCGGCGTGCAGGTGCGGTAGGCGGTGCCGTGATCGCCCATGACGGGATCCACGATGACGGCGGTGCCAGATTTCTTGAACGTATCAAAAAACCGTGCCACGGTGTCCACCTGATCGGCACTGCCTAAAAAACCGCTGTAAATGGCATCAAATTGCAGATCCATAGCGGCCCAGTGATCCGCGATACGGCCCATTTCCACCGTCAGATCCAAAAAGGTATTGCCGGAAAATCCGGTGTGGGCAGAAAGTAGAGCCGTGGGCAGGGGGCAGCATTGACAGCCCATGGCGGAGAGCACCGGCAGGGCAATGGTCAGCGAACAGCGGCCGAAGCAGGACAGGTCGTGAATGGCAGCGATGCGGGGTGTGGACAAAGCGATCCCTCATTTCCATGCGAATAATTTCAGACCCCATTGTACCGCGTAAATTCTTCTTGTTCAAGAGGAAAAACTGTGCTATACTCTATGAGATCAAATATACGGTACGCGCCTGTGATGGAATTGGTAGACATGCGGGATTTAGGTTCCCGTGCTTTCAGCGTGTGGGTTCGAGTCCCTTCAGGCGCACCAAAGCGGACCACCATGACGAAAAGTCATGGTGTTTCGTTTTATACGAGCTTCATACAAATGGAAAAACGGACAAAAAGGAGGATGGCAAACGCCATCCCCCTTTGCTGCACGATTCAGAAAAACTTAAACGCGCTTCCAGTTGGCGCCGTCCTTGGTGTCCACGATCTCGATGCCCTGAGCCTTCAGCTCATCGCGGATGCGGTCGGCCTCCGCGAAGTTCTTGGACTTCTTGGCCTCGTAGCGCTGCATGACCAGCGCGTCGATGGCGGGATCGCCCTCGCCGGTGACGGTGTAGCCGCCTTCGGCTTTAGCGGTCTGGGCCTTGGCATTGGCTTCCCGCACTGCTGCGGCTTTTTCCAGCAGGGACAGGCTCAGTACCTGATCGTAGCTGTTCAGAATGGCCAGCTTGGTGGCGTCATTGGTCTTGGCCTTCAGGGCATCATACAGAGCAGTGACGCCCATGGAGGTGTTCAGATCATTGCCCATCTGCTGCAGAAACTTCTCCTTGTACTCCTTGAGGACGGCCTCATCCACGGTGCCATCCTCCGGATTCAGGGCGGCGATCTTGGCGATCAGCTTGCCGTAGGCGGCTGCGGCGTTGTCCAGATTCTCCCAGGAGAATATCAAAGCCTTGCGGTAGTGGCTCTGGAGGCAGAAGAAGCGGTAGGACAGAGGATCATAACCCTTTTCCTCCAGCAGGGACACGGTGAGGAACTCGCCCTTGGACTTGCTCATCTTGCCGTGAGAGGTGTTCAGGTGAGCCACATGGAACCACTGGGGGCACCAGGGATGGCCCAGATAGCTTTCGGACTGGGCAATCTCGTTGGTGTGGTGGGGGAAGGCGTTGTCAATGCCGCCGCAGTGGAGGTCAAGGTATTCGCCGTTATACTTCATGGAGATGCCGGAGCACTCAATGTGCCAGCCGGGATAGCCAACGCCCCACGGAGAATCCCACTTCAAAGCCTGATCCTCAAACTTGGACTTGGTGAACCAGAGGACGAAGTCATTCTTGTTCCGCTTGTTGGTGTCCTCCTCCACGCCCTCACGGACGCCGACAGCCAGATCCTCCTCGTTGTGGTCATTAAAGATATAATAACGCTGGAGCTTGCTGGTGTCGAAATACACGTTGCCGCCGGCAAAATAGGCGTAGCCGGTGTCCAGCAGCTTGGTGATGATCTTGATATAGTCATCGATCAGGCCGGTGGCGGGCTGAACGGTGTCCGGCCGCTTGATATTCAGCTTGCGGCAGTCGTCAAAGAAAGCGTCGGTATAGTACTTGGCCACCTCCATGACGGTCTTGTGCTCCCGGTGAGCGCCCTTGAGCATTTTATCCTCGCCTTCGTCAGCGTCAGAGGTCAGATGGCCCACGTCCGTGATGTTCATGACACGGTTGACGCTGTAGCCGGAATAGCGCAGGAACTTTTCCAGCACGTCCTCCATGATATAGCTGCGGAGGTTGCCGATGTGGGCGAAGTGATACACCGTGGGGCCGCAGGTATACATTTCCACATGGCCGGGGGTGTGGGTGGTGAATTCAGCTTTCTTATGGGTAGCGGAGTTGTAAAGATACATAACATTCATCCTTTCCGGGTATTTGTTTGACGCGGACACGGGACGAAAAAACGCCTCCCGCGCCGGTTTGGCACGAGAGGCGATCAAAAAACCGCGGTTCCACTCTCATTTTTCACTCAAGGCCCGTAACGTGGGCAAACCGGAGGGCATCTGCATCCCCCGCGCTCCCGGACGCACTTCCCATGCTCCGCCGCAGGCACGTTTTCAGCCGGTGACGCGCCCTCTCTGCCCATTGGATACACGGTACTCTTTCCGTTCAACACGCTATTTTGACTTATATCAATATAGCAGGCATCTTCGCCGGTGTCAAGTCCCGGCGGGCGGTTGGCGAGATCAGATCTTCACCAGCTCGTATTCCCGGCTGCCCAGACCAATTTTCTCGCTGTGGATCAGTGCGGCTTCCCAGTCGGTGTCCGGATGAGCGGCCTTGAAGTAATCTTCGCACTGGCAGGCCTCGCCGCTGCCGATGACGGAGTTGGGCATCTTGGGCTGGGCCAGCACCGCGTCGATACAGGCCTGATCCAGAGCCACAGGGTCGAAGGAGGCGAACATACCCACGTTGGGCACGATGGGCACATCGTTTTCGCCGTGGCAGTCACAGTTGGGAGACACATCCATCACCAAGGACACATGGAAGCAGGGACGGCCGTCCACCACCGCCTTGGTGTACTCGGCGATCTTGTAATTCAGGATGGAGGGGGCCTCGTCATACATGCACTGGATGGCGTCCTTGGGGCAGACCGCCAGACACCGGGCGCAGCCCACGCATTTGTCGGTGTCGATGGTGGCCTTGTTGTCGGGGCCGAAGGTAGGCGCGCCGTGGGCGCAGATCTTGGCGCAGGCGTGGCAGCCCACGCATTTTTTCTGCTTGACAAAGGGCTTGCCGCTGTTGTGCTGTTCCATTTTGCCGGCCCGGGAGCCGCAGCCCATGCCGATGTTTTTCAGGCAGCCGCCGAAGCCCGCCTGCTCGTGGCCCTTGAAATGGGTCAGGGAGATGAACACGTCAGCGTCCATCACCGCCCGGCCGATCTTGGCCTCCTTTACATACTCACCGCCCTCTACGGGGACAGCCACCTCGTCATTGCCCTTCAAACCGTCGGCAATAATGATATGGCAGCCGGTGGAATAGGGGGTAAAACCGTTGACGTAGGCAGATTCCATGTGATCCAGCGCGTTTTTGCGGCCGCCGATATACAGGGTGTTGCAGTCCGTCAGGAAGGGCTTGCCGCCCTGACTTTTTACCAGATCCGCCACGGTTTTGGCCCAGTTGGGGCGGAGATAGGCCATGTTGCCCGGCTCGCCGAAATTCATTTTGATGGCCACATACTTGCCGTCCATGTCGATGTCACCGAAACCAGCAGTCATCATCAGCCGGGCCAGCTTCTGCTGCAAGTTTTCCCGCCAACTGGGGCAGCGGAAATCTGCGAAATAAACTTTAGATGCCATAGTGCATTCTCCTTATCAGAGCTTTTGAGAACTTTCCTGAGATGATTATAAAACCTGAAGTTAACTTTATGTCAAGGACAAAAAAGGGATTCGATCTCTTTTTACTATCCTTCGTCCAGATCCACAGTCACCAGGTCAGTGCCGTGCTCATCGAATTCAGAGAGATAGGCGTCGATCCGCGCCATGAGTGCGTCGTAATTCTCCCGGGTCAGGGGCTGACCGTCCAGATCCCGCAGGGCCAGCTCCTCCGCCAGCAGCTCGTAGAAGATCGTATCCTCATACTGCTCGATGGCCTCGTGGATGCCGCCGTCGGCAAAGGCGCGGGAGGGGATAAGACTGCCCCGGTACCGCTCCACCAGCTTGGGCATCCCCTGGGGGACGCAGTGGGAGAAGACCTTGCCCTCCACCTGATCGTATTCCTCGATACGGTCATCACCTCGGGTGGAATTCAGCACCCAGTTTCCTATGTATACCAGATCCAGCAGATACCGGAATTCCTGGTCTGTCAATTCGAGCTTCATAAGGAGCCACCTCCCATATCCCTTTGATGGAGGGTATTATAGCAGAACCCATCTGAAAATGCTACCTGAAAAAGCGGGCAAAAAGCCAAAAATCTGTCTCCAGAACCGAAAAAACCGCCGTCCGGCAAATTTCAACTGCGAAAAACGGCGCTTTTGCCCTTGCACAGCGGAAGAGGCTATTGTATAATATACTTTCTGAACGAACACCCTGGAAAAAAGGAGGCGAGCGGTATGGATAACCGTCCTATCGGGGTATTTGATTCCGGGTTGGGCGGACTGACAGCGGTGAAGGCCCTGCGGCGTCTGCTGCCGGGAGAGGATCTCATCTATTTTGGAGATACTGCCCGGGTGCCATACGGCGGACGTTCCCGGGAGACCCTTTTGAAATATGCCCGTCAGGACATCGCCTTTCTCCGGTCCTTTGACCTGAAGGCGGTTCTGATCGCCTGCGGCACAGTGACCTCCACCTCTCTGGATACTTTGCGGAAGGAAAATGATCTGCCTGTGTTGGGCGTGGTGGAGCCCTCCTGCCGGGAGGCACTGGCCGCCACAAACAATAAAAAAATCGGCATGATCGCCACATTGGCCTCCGCTCGCTCCGGAGCTTACGAACGAACTCTGAAGGGTCTGGACGCCGATGTGCAGGTGGTCAGCCAGCCCTGCCCGCTGTTTGTCCCGCTGGTGGAGAACGGCCGGTTCCGGCAGGGGGATGTAGTCATCGAGACGGTGGCCCGGGAATACCTGACGCCGCTGATAGAAGCCGGCGTGGATACACTGATTCTGGGCTGCACTCATTACCCCTTGCTGAAAGACATCATCGGGGAGATCTGCGGCCCCGGCGTCACCCTGATCGACTCCGGCGCGGCCTCGGCCCGGGCACTGCGGCAGCAGCTTGCAGCAGAGGGCCAGCTTACGGACCGGCAGCAGGGCGAAACCCGCTTTTATGTCAGCGATCGGCCGGAGGACTTTGAGAAGCTGGCCGCGGTATTTTTGGAAGAACCCCTGAGCCGGGGGGCGGAGAGGATCGACATTGAACAGTATTGAACAAGAAAAGCTCCCGGTGATGATCTCCGTCCGGGGAGAACAGTATTTTGATGATGTGGACCCCAACGCCACGGAGCTGATGACGGAGGGGACACTGGAACAGACGGAGGACGGCTTCCTTCTGAGCTATCAGGAGACAGAGCTTACCGGCATGGAGGGGACTCTCACCACCTTTGAGATCGGCCCCGGCCGGGTGATCCTGCGGCGCAGCGGCAGCGTCAACTCTCAGATGGTGTTTGAGGAGGGGCGGCAGCACACCTCCCTGTATGAAACGCCGTACGGTGAACTGTCCGTGGATATTCAGACCAGCCGCCTGCTCCATAACCTGACGGAGCGGGGCGGACTCATGGAGATCAAGTATTCCATTGCGGTAGAACACGTGGTCACGGGTCGGAACTGCTTCAAGATCCGGGTCCGGCGGAAATAAATGACAAATTTAACCGAAGAAAGGGTTTAACGATATGACGAATATGATCCAAAACGCGAAGGACCAGGCTGCGGCGCTGGCAATGGCAGCCTACAAGGCGGCTGCGGCGGACGGCACTCTGCCGGAGGCAGAGGTCAAGACCGCCCCCGTAGAGATCCCCAAGGATACCGCCAACGGCGACTATACCACCACCTTTGCTCTGGCTGCCGCCAAGGCACTGGGCAAACCGCCCCGCGTGATCGCTCAGGCGCTGTTGGATCACATGGATCTCACCGGCACCTACTTTACCTCTGCGGAGATCGCTGGCCCCGGCTTTCTGAACTTCCGTCTGGGAGACCAGTGGTATGCCGGCGTCATGAACGCCGTGGAAACGGAGAAGGACGTCTACGGCACCAATGACAGTCTCAAGGGTCAGAAGATCATGGTGGAGTTTGTCTCCGCCAACCCCACCGGACCCATGCACATGGGCAACGCCCGGGGCGGCGTGCTGGGCGATACGCTGGCCTCCGTCCTCACCGCCTGCGGCGCGGATGTGTCCAGAGAGTTCTATGTCAATGACGCCGGACACCAGATTGACAAGTTTGCCCGTTCCATCGAGGTCCGTTACCTCCAGCTGATCAATGGCGAGGATTCCATCGCCTTCCCGGAGGATGGCTATCAGGGCGAGGACATCAAGGAACTGGCCAAGGCCTATTATGACGAGCATGGTGACAGCCTGCTGAATGTCTCCGAGCAGGAGCGGCAGGACGCTCTGGCTCAGTTCGGCCTTTCTGTGAACCTGCCCCGCATGAAGACGGATCTGGAGCGCTATAAGATCCATTACGATACCTGGTTCTACGAGTCTACCCTCCACGAGAGCGGCTATGTAGCCGAGACTGTGGACCTGCTGACGGAAAAGGGCTGGACCTACGAAAAGGACGGCGCTCTGTGGCTGAAGACGGCCGATATTCTGCGGGATCACTTCCGCAAGCAGGGCAAAAAGGAAGCGGACATTGAAAAGCTGGATCTGAAGGATGACGTGCTCCGCCGGGCCAACGGCTTCTACACCTATTTCGCCGCGGATATCGCCTATCACCGCAATAAGTTCGCTGTCCGGGGCTTCGACAAGGTCATCAACATCTGGGGCGCCGACCATCACGGCCATGTGGCCCGCCTGAAGGGCGCACTGGACGCGCTGGGCCTCAATGGCTCTGAGCGGCTGGATATCGTGCTCATGCAGCTGGTGAAGCTGCTGCGGGACGGCGAGGTGGTCCGGATGTCCAAGCGTACCGGCAAGGCCATCTCCCTCCACGATCTGCTAGACGAGGTCAGCGTGGACGCTGCCCGCTGGTATTTCAACGCCAAGCCCGACACTCAGATGGAATTCGATCTGGGTTTGGCCGTCCGGGAGGACAGTGAGAACCCCATCTATTATGTAGAGTATGCCCACGCCCGGATCTGCTCCCTGCTGCGGGCCTTGGAGACTGACGGCGTGACCGTGCCGGAGACCGCCGACCTGAGCCTGCTGTCCGGCGAAGCAGAAAAGGCCCTCATCAAGCAGATCGCTCAGTACTGCGAGGAGATCAAGCTGGCGGCGCGGGACTATGACCCCAGCCACATCAACCGCTGTCTGCAGGAGCTGGCGGCCTGTTTCCACCGGTTCTACACCGCCTGCCGCATCCGGGGCGAGGAGCCTCAGGTGGCTGCCGCCCGTCTCAAGCTGGCGGACGATACCCGCATGGTGCTGAAGAACGGCCTGAAGCTCATCGGCGTGGATGCCCCAGAGAAGATGTAAGGACCTTCGAAGTTACCCAAGCGTCTTTGAGAAAATGCGCAGACAGCCGCTGATGAGGCTGTGTATCAGATGACTTAGGGCGAAAGCGCGGCCTTATCATAGTGCATAGCAAAATAAGAAATGTGCCATTTCCTCGCCCCTGCGGGGCAACCGGAAATGATGCACGAAAACTTCATGCATTGGCATTTGTGCATTTTCGTGGTGCGCATGCTCATGCATGAAGTTTTATATCCCGAAACGGAATTGACAGGGAAATCTCCTGCCGTTATACTCTGCGTATAAAACTGCTTGCGAAATGGGTATGTGCATATGAAAGAACATGAAACCATCGTAAAAAATCGGAGCGCCGCTCTGCGGGCCGCTTTTCCCGCCACCGTCCCGGTGATGACAGGGTATCTCTGCCTGGGCGCGGCCTTCGGCATCCTGCTGCGGACCGCCGGATATGGGATCGGCTGGTCCATCACCATGAGCATGATCTGCTACTGCGGCAGTATGCAATTTGTGGGCGTTTCGCTGCTGACAGCGGCTTTCGACCCCTTTCAGGCGCTGCTGATGTCCGTGATGGTCAATGCCCGCCACGCCTTTTACGGCCTTTCCATGCTGGAAAAGTATCGGGGCACCGGCCCGGTTCGCCCTGTTTTGATCTGCACCCTGACGGACGAGACCTTTTCTCTGGTATCCACACTGGAGCCGCCGGAGGGCGTAGCCCGGAGGGACTTCTACTTCTGGATCTCACTGCTGGACTACCTTTACTGGCAGGTGGGCTGTACGCTGGGGAACGCTGTGGGCGGGCTGCTTACCTTTGACACTACCGGTTTGGATTTTACGCTGACGGCGCTGTTCATCGTGCTGCTGCTGGAACAGGTGAAGAAAAAGGAAAACCGGGCCGCCGGGATCATCGGCATGGTCTGCACCGCAGCAAGTCTGGCGGTGTTTGGCCCGGATAATTTCCTGATCCCCGCCATGATCTTACTGCTGGCCGTTTTACTGGGAGGGAGGAAAAGACTGTGCAAATGACAAGCGTTCAGGCCCTCATCACCATTCTGGCCATCGCTGCCGGAACTCAGTTTACCCGCTGGCTACCTTTCTGGCTCTTCCCGGAGAAGAAGGACCCGCCGGCGGTGGTGCTGTATCTGGGCAAGGTGCTGCCGCCCGCCATGATGGGCCTGCTGACGGTGTACTGCTTCAAGAATGTGTCCTGGCTCTCCGGGACCCATGGTGCGCCGGAGCTGCTGGCCTCTGCTGCCGTGGTGGGGCTGCATTTGTGGAAACGGAACGTGCTGTTCTCTATCGCCGGGGGCACGGCGCTGTACATGGTTCTGGTGCAGGCCGTTTTCGCATAAAATAAAATAAATCGCATAAAATGGAAGCACAGTCAAATGCTGTGCTTCCATTTTTTCGGGCGGGAGGTCATTATGGGGAGACGGTGGCGGTTCTGGCCCCTGACGGGCTTTCTTACGGCGGCGGTGCTGGGTACCTTGGCCCACTTCACGTACAGGTGGAGCGGCGGGGCGCTGCTGGCGGGGGTGTTCTGCGCTGTGAATGAATCCGTATGGGAACACATGAAGCTGCTGTTTTTCCCGGTGTTCCTCTTTACGGCGGCGCAGTTCTGCATGGGAGAGCGGGACGGCCTGCTGGCGGCCCGGGCGGTCAGCGTCACGGCGGGACTGGCCCTGATCCCCACATTGTATTATACCTACACCGGCATTTGGGGAGATCACACACTCTGGGCGGACGCGGCCATCTTCTATCTGTCGGCGGCGGTGACATTTTGGATGGACGATCTGCTTCACCGTCAGCGGCGGCTTTGGAAGATGGGATGCCAGGTGGCGGGACTGGTGTGGCTGTGGGTGCTGGCATTTCTGTTTGTCTGGTGGACCTTTTCACCGCCCCACATCGCCCTGTTCCGGGACCCTCTGACAGGACTTTACGGGATACCGTAGAAAAACGGCGCTGCCCTTTTGGGACAGCGCCGTCTCTGTTATTTCTTGTAGAAATGGAAATCGCAGCAATCACCGCCGGTCCCCAATGTCTGGGTGCGGCGGAAACCGACTTTTTTCAGGTCACCGAAGGCGTAATTGTCACATTCACAGAAAAAACGGCAGACTTCCGAACAGCCGCATGATACGCAGGTATCATGCCAGAGACACTGGTGGATGGTCAGGTCAAATTCCTCCGGCTGTTCCTCAAAGGTGCTGACCCAGGCGTCGCTGGAGGAGGTTGTTTTCCGGAAGGCCCAGCGAAATACCGAGAAGAAACGGGGAACCCATTCCAGGCCGGTGTACCGGTCATGGGAGGCGGGCCCCTGTACCTCCCGCACATATTTCTCCATGAGCTTTTCAGCATCCAGCCCCCGGTGCTTCAATACAGTGTAGACTGCGACCCGCGGCAGGATCGTGCTTTGCATAAGGGCACGCCGGGAGGGGGAGGTCTCCTGAGAGCCGGCTAAAAACGATGCGGCTTGTTCCCGGCTTTCCGCCATGACCGCCGTCCCCTCTTTCTCCCCCAGGACCCGGAGAAAGAAACGGTCCAGCATTTCCCACGTGGCTTTTTCTTTCTTTTGTACGGACATAGGACCTCCTTTATTCACCGGCAGGCCGATCATCCAACTGAGCAGCCCGGGAGCGGATGTATTGTTCCAGAATATCCACGGTGCCGGGGATGTCCAGCCGGGCGCTGTTGATCACCAGATCGTAGCATTTGGCATCGCCCCAGTCACCCTTGCAGTGCTGGTCATGGTAGATCCGCCGCTGCCGGTCCTGATGCTTGATGAAGTCCAAGGCTTCCTCCTCCGGCAGAGGGGTGCGCTTGACCCGGAAATCCAGATCCGCCCGGACGAAGATGGATATCAGCCCTTCCCGGTCCGCCAGCACCTCTTCAGCGCAGCGGCCCAGTACCACGAAGGATTCTCCGGCGTTAGCGTGCTGGCGCAGCAGCTCAAACTGCATCTGGGCCACGCAATCCTCCGGGGCGCTGCTGATGCCCCGGACGGAGCGGCAGAACAGGGGGGAGTAAGGGCGCTCATCGTAGCGCTCCAGCGTTTCGGCGCTGACGCCCTTGTCCTCTGCGGCTTTTTGCAGAATGCTCTTGTCGAACAGGGGGAGCTGAAGCCGCTCCGCCAGCGCATGGGCGATATCCAGTCCGCCGCTGCCGGATTCCCGGCCGATGGCAACGATCAGTTGATGGGACATAGGAAGGACCTCCTTACAAAATGGTGGGCAGCAGCACCAGCGCGGCGTACAGCACCGGCTGATGCAGCAGATAGAGCAGCAGAGAGTGACGGCTTATAACGGACAGCCCCGGCAGGCGAATATCCGGCAGGGCGGGGATCTCCGGCCGCAGTCGGTAGAGATAGAACCCGGTCCAGAACAGAAAGAGCCACGGCAGCAGGGCGAAATAGTCTGAGGACGCAAAGGCGGGGGCGGGAAAACCCAGACCGGCGGTGGCGAGATTTGAGTACAAGCCACGGGGCAGCCGCAGCAGCGGCACCCAAGCAAAGCCGAGATAGCCGTGGTTCACATCCCGTGCCAGCAGAAACAGGGAAAAGCTGAGGATAAGCCCCAGCCGGGGCGGAATTCGGGCCAACAGAGGACGGAGAGGGACGGTCAGCAGGGCGGCAGTCCCTAAAAAAGTCAGCACGCCGAACCGAATCGGCTCCTCCGGCGTGACCAATGCTGTTGCCAGAGATACGGCGGCCCCGCCGAAGAAGCTGATCGCTCCCCGGCGGATAGGGTGGCGGCTGGCCTGACAGCAATACCCGGAGAGCAGAATGAAGGTACAGCAGATGCTCTGCTGCCAGATATACGCCCAAAAGCCGTTATACCAGGCCCACGGCAGGCCCCGGAGATACACCAGATCCCAGCAGAGGTGATAGGCGATCATGCTGAACAGGGTCAGTCCACGAAGGGAATCCAAGGTGCCGCTGCGGAGGCGGATCGCGTTTGCATTCATAGCACATCCATCCTTGTGGAAGAAGTTTCTGCCTCAAAAATACCACAATTTGACAGATTTTTCAAGATTTACCGGTCCTGCAAAACGGCGATACTGCCCAAAGCCAGACCCAGCTGGACACCGGCCCGGAAAAAGAAGTGCTTGTGGCGGCAGTTGATGAGACCGTGGAGGTCCGCCAGCCCCAAAAGCTCTTTTCGCAAAGGCTGATCGTCGGTAAAGCGGTCCATCAGGGCATGAAACCGGCGGGCGTAGTCCTGACTGTCCGGCTGAAACTGATCCAGCCGCCGCTGCTCCTTCTCCACCAGATCCACCAGCAGTTGAATGGTATCGTCCTGTAAATTCATAAAAACACCCTTTCTTTTAATTACATCATTATACATCATGATATGCAAAATGCAAGCACTTGTTTTAAACATTGCATCATGTGTATACTATATAGCATAAGGTGGTGTATCTATGGCAGAAGTTGCTTTGGTGAACCGGACACGGTTTACTTCCTCATTAAAAAATGAATTGCTGGACCAGTTCGACCATCTGGCAAAGGAGACGCGAATTCCAAAATCCCGCCTATTTGACGAGGCCATCGAGGACCTTTTGAAGAAATACGCGGCAAAAGACCTCTGACGATGGGGGAAACCGGGCGATTTCGCCTGTTTTCCCCGTTTTTCCCTTGCGCGAGCAGGGAAGATGTGTTAGAGTAGCTAAGTCTGTGTATATGAATTCAGGAGGAATATCATGCCAACATTAGAAGAAGAAATTTCCCGGCGGCGGACATTCGCTATCATTTCTCACCCGGACGCCGGTAAGACCACATTGACGGAAAAGTTTCTGCTCTACGGCGGCGCCATCGCGCAGGCCGGTGAGGTCAAGGGCAAGCGGGCCAAGGCTGCCACCTCCGACTGGATGGAGATCGAAAAGCAGCGCGGCATTTCCGTCACCAGCTCCGTGATGCAGTTCCAGCACAACGGCTTCTGCATCAACATTCTGGATACCCCCGGCCATCAGGACTTCTCCGAGGACACCTACCGGACTCTGATGGCTGCTGACAGTGCCGTCATGGTCATCGACGGCGCCAAGGGCGTGGAGCCTCAGACCCGGAAGCTGTTCAAGGTCTGCGCCCTGCGGCATATCCCCATTTTCACCTTCATCAACAAGATGGACCGTGAGACCCGCGACCCCTTGGAGCTGTGCGAGGAGGTAGAGCGGGAACTGGGCATCGACACCTATGCTATGAACTGGCCCATCGGCTGCGGCAAGGAATTTGCCGGCGTCTATGACCGGGAAAAGCAGCGGATCTTGTTCTTCTCCGGCGAGACCAAGGGCAAGAAGGTCAACTCTATGGAGGTAGCCTTGGAGGACCCCACACTGGACGAGACACTGGGCGCGGAAAAGGCCGCCAAGCTGCGGGACGAGGTGGAGCTGCTGGGAGCCGGACGGGACTTTAATATGCAGGCCGTCCGGAACGGCACCCTGTCTCCTGTGTTCTTCGGTTCTGCTCTGACCACCTTCGGCGTGGAGCCGTTTTTGGAGGAATTCCTGCGGATGACCACCGCACCGCTGCCCCGCGTCAGCGATCAGGGCGAGGTGGATGTGTTTTCCCCGGATTTCTCCGCCTTTGTGTTTAAGATTCAGGCCAACATGAATAAGGCCCACCGGGACCGGCTGGCCTTCATGCGGATCTGCTCCGGCAAGTTTGAGCGGGATACGGAATATTACCACGTCCAGAGCGGCAAAAAGCTGCGTCTCAGCCAGCCCCAGACCATGATGGCCGCGGAGCGTGAGATCGTGGAGGAAGCCTACGCCGGCGACATCATCGGCGTGTTCGATCCCGGCCTGTTCGCCATCGGCGATACCATCACCGTGCCGGGGAAGAAGTTCCGGTATTCCGGTATCCCCACGTTTGAGCCGGAGCACTTTATGCGAGTGTCTCCCAAGGACACCATGAAGCGAAAGCAGTTCATCAAGGGAACGGAGCAGATCGCACAGGAGGGCGCCATCCAGATCTTCAAGATCCCCGGCGCGGGCCTGGAGGAGGTCATCGTAGGCGTGGTGGGCACCCTGCAATTCGACGTGTTCGAGTACCGTATGAAAAACGAGTACAACGTGGATCTGCGGATGACCAGCCTGCCCTATGACCATCTGCGGCTCATTGAATCCATGGACTGCCACCCCGATGAGATCGTGCTCTGCACCGGCGCCGCTGTGCTGCAGGATTTCCGGGACCGCTATCTGCTGGCCTTTGACGGCGAGTGGAGCGTGGGTTTCCTTACCAAGCACAATCCCGGTCTGGTACTGGCGGACACCCTGTCTGTATAATAAAATCAAGGAGGTAGGACCATGCTGACCATCCGGCGCTTCCAAAAAGGCGATGAGGAGATCCTCTCCGTTATGATCCGCCGCACTCTGCGGGAGGTCAATTACACCAGCCCCAAATCCGAACTGGATTACCTGATCCCCCACTATTCTCCGGAGACCATGGTTGAGCTGTCTGAGACCGGCCATACCTATGTATTGGAAGAGGACGGACAGATCATCGGCTCCGGCACGATCCTGCCGGATGGCGAGACAGAGGCGGAGATCGTGGCGGCCTTCCTGAGTCCGGAGAG
>ENA-OZGC01001348-OZGC01001348.1-human-gut-metagenome-genome-assembly--contig:-NODE-1348-length-14251-cov-6.347492_pt1 | contig 14251 bp, 10 predicted proteins | sample MGYA00245109_ERZ653643 | MGnify/ENA primary metagenome ERZ653643 (study PRJEB26926, sample SAMN06165107) | human gut metagenome | biome: ENVO:00009003; feature: ENVO:2100002; material: ENVO:00002003... | reverse complement strand
TGTTTTACAGCATGGTACGAAAAGAGGGTGCATCAGAATTTTGATACACCCTCTTATATAGCCAACCGGCTGCTTACTTCTGACAGGCAGTGCAGGGAGCCCAAGGCTTGAGCTGCTTGAAGAAGTCGTTGCCCTTGTCATCCACCAGGATAAAGGCGGGGAAATCCTCGACGGTTATCTTCCAGATGGCCTCCATACCAAGCTCGGGATACTCCACACACTCGATGCTCTTGATGCTGCTCTGTGACAGAACGGCAGCCACACCGCCGATGGTACCCAGATAGAATCCACCGTGCTTCTGGCAGGCATCTGTCACCATCTGGCTGCGATTACCCTTGGCTATCATCACCAGGCTGGCTCCATGGTCCTGGAACTCATCCACATAGGGATCCATACGATTGGCCGTTGTGGGGCCCATGCTACCACAGGGGTAGCCGGCAGGAGTCTTGGCCGGTCCAGCATACAGGATGGGATGGTTCTTGAAGTAGTCGGGCATCTCCTCACCAGCGTCCAGACGGGCTTTCAGCTTGGCATGAGCGATATCACGAGCCACAATGATAGTACCCTTGAGGTTCACTCGTGTGCTCACAGGATACTTGGTCAGTTCGGCACGCACAGCGTCGATACCCTTGTCCAGGTCTATCTCGATGCCAGTAGTACCCTCACCGGGATTGCGCAGCTCGGCTGGTATCAGTTCTGTAGGATTGGCATCCATCTTCTCCAGCCAGATACCGTCCTGATTGATCTTTGCCTTTATGTTGCGGTCGGCAGAGCAGCTCACGCCCATGCCGATGGGGCAGCTGGCGCCGTGACGAGGCAGACGAACCACACGGATGTCGTGTGCCAGATACTTGCCACCGAACTGTGCACCCAGTCCTATCTTCTGTGCCTCTACCAGGAGCTTGTTCTCCAGATCGATGTCACGGAATGCACGACCAGTCTCATCGCCAGTGGTGGGCAGGTTGTCATAGTACTTGATAGATGCCAGCTTCACGGTGAGCAGGTTCTTCTCGGCGCTTGTACCACCGATGACAAATGCGATGTGGTAAGGAGGACAAGCCGCTGTACCCAGGCTCTTCATCTTCTCCACCAGGAAAGGCAGCAGTGTACCCTCGTTCTGGATGGTAGCCTTGGTCATGGGATAGAAGTAAGTCTTGTTGGCCGAACCACCACCCTTGGCCACCATCACGAAGCGATATTCATCGCCCTCGGTAGCCTCAATGTCAATCTGTGCGGGCAGGTTGCAGCGGGTGTTCACCTCATCATACATGTTCAGAGGAGCATTCTGCGAGTAGCGCAGATTGTCCTGTGTGAAGGTATTGAAAACGCCCAGGCTCAGTGCCTCTTCGTCCTCGAAGTCGGTCCACACACGCTGTCCCTTCTCGCCGTGGATGATAGCGGTGCCCGTATCCTGGCAGAACGGGAGGATACCCTTGGCGGCTGTCTCGGCGTTGCGAAGGAACTGCAAAGCCACATACTTGTCGTTTTCTGAAGCCTCGGGATCGGTGAGAATCTTGGCCACCTGCTCGTTGTGCTCACGGCGGAGCATGAACTCCACGTCATGGAAAGCCTGCTGTGCGAGCATGGTCAAAGCCTCCTTTGACACCTTGAGGATGGTTTTACCCTCAAACTCAGCCGTGCTTATACCCTCCTTAGACAGGAGGCGATACTCTGTCTTGTCTTCCCCCAACTGAAACATGGGGGCATACTTGAAATCAGCCATAATATATAATGTGTTGGTTATTCGTAGTGTTGGAACAGGAAATCATTGTAGGGATACTTCTGCACATGCAGTTCGCGCACGCGGTCATAGAGCACCTGCTTGAGAGTGTCTATATTGGTACGCTCACGTGCAGAGATGAAGAGGCAGTTGTCACCCAGTCTGGCCATCCAGGTACGGATAAGTTCGTCGATGGAGACATTGCGCCGGGTGGCAGGAGTGAGGTCATCAGCATCCTTCTCTTCCCACGTATAGGCATCCACTTTGTTGAAGATGACCATAGAGGGTTTGTCGGCACAACCCAGGTCGGCCAGCGTCTTTTCCACCACCCCTATCTGCTCTTCGAAGTCGGGATGAGAGATATCCACCACATGCAGAAGCAGGTCGGCCTCACGCACCTCGTCCAGTGTGCTCTTGAAGGAATCCACCAAGTCGGTGGGCAGCTTGCGTATGAATCCCACTGTGTCAGAGAGCAGGAAGGGCAGGTTGTCCACAATGACCTTGCGCACCGTGGTGTCGAGTGTGGCAAAGAGCTTGTTTTCGGCAAACACCTCACTCTTGGCCAGGAGGTTCATGAGCGTACTCTTGCCCACATTGGTATAGCCCACGAGTGCCACACGAATCATGCGTCCGCGGTTGCTTCGCTGTGTAGTCTTCTGCCGGTCAATATCGGCCAGTCGCTGCTTGAGCAGACTCATGCGATTGAGGATGATGCGCCGGTCCATCTCGAGCTGCGTCTCTCCAGGACCACGCAAGCCCACCGAACCCTTGCCTCCACCCGAGCCGCTTCCGCCTCCTTGTCTCTCAAGATGGGTCCACATGCGCTGCAGGCGAGGTAGCATATAGCGGTATTGTGCCAGTTCCACCTGCGTCTTGGCGTTGGCAGTCTGCGCACGCATCGCAAAGATGTCCAGTATGAGGCTGGTGCGGTCAAGCACTTTGATGTGGAGTTCATTCTCGATGTTGCGCAACTGCTTGGCGCTCAACTCGTCGTCAAAGATAGCCATCGACACCTCCCGTTCGGCATCCTCCTCGGCCTGAATATAGGCTCTTATCTCCTGCAACTTGCCTATTCCCAGATAGGTGACAGCGCTGGGGCCGTTCATCTTCTGCGTGAATCGCTTCACTGTGTGTGCTCCTGCCGTCTCGGCAAGAAACTCCAGTTCGTCGAGATACTCCTGCGTCTTGCGCTCACCCTGCTGTGGAGTGACGAGTCCGACCAATATGGCGGTCTCCTGCACATCACCTTCGGCTGCCACCGACTGCACTGTGCTCACTTTTCCAGTCTCCGGCGAGAGCGAAGAGCGCGAGGCGTTGTAGTATTTACTTCTTGTTGTCTTCAATTCTTATCCTTTTTGCGAACCTCCTCCCGGCGCATACATATATATAAGGAGAAGGTGTTCGTACTCTTTCTGATACAGCCCTTGTCATCTTCCCCCCGCACAGGGAGAGAGGCAGCGGGCCATTTACTTCACCTGCACCACCAGATAACGGCTCACGCTCCAGAAGCGCTTGGGGTCGGTGATGTGCAACTCATACTGCCCCTGAGCATCCTTGCTGAGGGTGTAGGAGCCGCTTGGGTGGGTGGTGAGCAGCTTGGCACTCTTGCTGTAGAGCTTCACCTCGCGATCTGTGCGGATGTCTATCTTGGTGAAATAGTCGCGGTTGAATTTGCCGTCGCGAAGCACATCCCCGCTCGAGATAATCTTCTGCTCCTTGAGCTCGGAACGTGTACCGAAGACAAACCAAGCTTCGTTCAGTTCCTTCTCCTGTGCGGCTACTGTCTGGGCTTTGGCCTGGTTCTCCTCCTCGAGCGACGACACATTGTCGTTGAGTTCGCTTATCTCCTGACCCTTGCGCACCAGTTCTTCATCCTTTTCGGCCAGACTTGCCTCCAGTTCCTGAATGCGCTGTGCCTGCTGCTCTATCTGGCTCTGCAGGTTGTTGATGGTCTTCTGCAGTTTCTCGCCCTTGATATTGCTTGTGCGCAGTTTCTCCTTCAACTGGGCCACCATATCGCGGTTCTGCTTCATCGCCTGCTCAATGTAACTGAGGTTCTCGCGTATCACCTCGCGGCTGCTGGCGTTCTCACGTGTAGCGTCAGCCACAGTGACCCGTCCCTCGGCCTCCGTTATGCGGCGTATTCCTTCCTGTATCTCGTTGAAGGTGCCCATTATGTCATCCAGCTCGGCATCCTTTCCGTCGATGACGCGTTGCAGTGAATCACGCTCCTGGCGGGCGGCTTCGTCGGTAGCCTTGCCCTGATGGCACGCACACGCCACCAGCGCGCACGCACAAATGATAATGAAATTGTGTAACTTCATACGATGTAAATTCTTAGTTACTAATCCGTTTCTTCAGTCTGTTTGCTCTCGTCATATCCACCCACCACAATGACAAATTCGCCCCTCGGCTCGTTTGTCTGGAAGTGCTCAAGCGCCTCGACCAGTGTCCCTCGCACGCTCTCCTCGTGGATTTTGCTTATCTCGCGGCACACGCTCACGGGCCTCTCTGCGCCAAACACCTCTATCATCTGCGCAAGTGCCTTCACTACGCGATGGGGCGATTCGTAGAAGACCATCGTGCGAGGCTCGGTGGCCAATGCCTTCAAGCGGCTCTGACGGCCCTTCTTCTGCGGCAGGAAACCCTCGAAGCAGAAGCGGTCGCAGGGCAATCCGCTGCTTACCAGCGCCGGTACCATAGCGGTGGCTCCGGGCAAGGTAATCACCTCGATGCCAGCTCTGATGGCCTCACGTGCCACCAGAAAGCCAGGGTCGCTGATGCCAGGAGTGCCTGCATCCGACACCACTGCCACTGTCTCACCCCCGCGCAAGCGGTTGACCACGCTCTCCACAGTCTGGTGCTCATTGAACTTATGATACGACAGCATGGCGTTCTTGATGTCGAAGTGGCGCAGGAGGTTGCCGCTGGTGCGGGTATCCTCGGCCAGTATCAGATCGGCCTCACGGAGTATCCTCAAGGATCGCATCGTGATGTCTTCGAAGTTGCCCACGGGTGTGGGTACAAGGTATAATATGCCCATCATTCAGTTTATTTGGGACAAAATTAGCGATAAAAAACGAATTGAAGCACTCGCCAGGCGAAAATGTGGTGACCAGGAGCCTGCTTAATGCCCCCAGAAGGGCCACCATCCAGAAGGAAGTGCCATATTTCCAGCGGAATAAGAGCACCCACGGACATGCCGACAAACTCGCTGCCGACTCACTTAAAAATTGTTACAACAGATATCCAAGAGCAAGAGAGCGAAAAATGCACTGCGGTGCGATGTTACACTTTTCGGGCAATGAACCACAACACCCAGCCCAATAAATTTTCATTTTCAGCGCCCAGAGTAGCCTCCACATGAAGAAACATTATTACCTTTGTCCGTAGTAAACCAAGAATGGCACGGCGCCAGGCCGTCACAACAAAAACATACATACTGAAAATGAAAGACGTAGGCTCCAGCAACGGAGAGATGATGCGTCAGGGACGCGTGGAGGTGATATGCGGCTCCATGTTCTCTGGCAAGACCGAAGAACTGATACGCCGACTGCGACGCGCGCAGTTTGCACATCAGAGGGTGGAGATTTTCAAGCCCGCCATAGACGTGCGCTACAGCGAGGAGGAAGTGGTGTCCCACGAGGGCAACAGCATCATGTCCACCCCCGTTGACACATCCACCAACATCCTGCTGCTGGCTCAGGGAAGTGATGTGGTGGGCATCGACGAGGCACAGTTCCTGGATGACCACATCGTGGAGGTGTGTAACACACTGGCTGGAATGGGCATACGCGTGATAGTGGCCGGGCTGGACCTGGACTTCAAGGGTCAGCCCTTCGGTCCCATGCCTGCCTTGTGCGCCATTGCCGACGAGGTGACCAAGGTGCACGCCATCTGTGTGCGCTGCGGAGCGCTGGCCTACGTGAGTCACCGCACCGTGGCAGGTGACAAGCAGGTGATGCTTGGCGAGAAGCACGAATACGAGCCCCTTTGCCGCGAGTGCTACGCAAAAGCTTGCCAGGAGAAGAGCGAGGGAAAGGAGGCATAGATGTTTGAGGAGAAAATCACCTTCGACCGTGTGGCTCGCTGGGGCATTGCGATAGCTCTCTCAGCAGCTGCCGTTTGGCTGGTCAACAGGCTGTCAATGGTCCTGTTGCCCTTCTTTTCCGCATGGTTGCTGTCCTACATGCTCTATCCGCTGGTGCACTTCCTGCAATACAAGCTGCGTCTGCGCAACCGCGTGCTGAGCATCCTGGTGGCATTCACGCTGGTGCTGGGGGTGACGGGCGGCACTCTGGCGCTCATCATACCGCCCATCGTGCAGGAGAGCTTGCGTATAGCCGAACTGGTGAAGGTGTATTTCAATGACACGCTGATAGAGACCGGACTCATGCGGCAGCTGGAGGCACTCATCCGGAAAAACGCTGAGGGCATCAGCCTGATACACTTGGCCCAACAGAGTTCCTTCATGGAGGCACTGGAGAATGTGCTTCTGCAACTGTGGGGAATACTCTCGGGTACCATCAACTTTGCGCTGGGTCTGCTGGGCTTCTTCATTGTCCTGCTCTACATGTTCTTCATCCTCACCGACTACGAGAAGCTTCTGTCGGGATGGATAAAGCTCATTCCCAAGGGGCAGAGGACGCTGGCAGCCATGATAGTGCAGGATGTGAAGACAGGCATGAACTCCTACTTCCGCGGACAAGCGCTCATCGCGCTGTGTGTGGGCATACTGTTCAGCATCGGCTTCCTCATTATCGACTTCCCTATGGCCATTGGCCTGGGCCTGTTTATCGGACTGCTCAATCTGGTGCCTTACCTTCAGACGGTCGGTTTTGTGCCCACCCTGCTGCTGGCCTTCATCAAGTCCCAGGAGACGGGGCAGAGTTTCTGGATCATCACAGCCTGTGCGCTGGCCGTGTTTGCCGTGGTGCAGACCATCCAGGATATGGTGCTCACGCCGCGCATCATGGGTCGTGCCATGGGACTCAAGCCGGCAGTCATCCTGCTGAGCCTGTCTGTCTGGGGTAGTCTGCTGGGCTTCATCGGCCTCATCATAGCTCTGCCGCTCACCACCCTACTGCTCTCCTACTACCGCCGCTTCGTGCTCAAGGAGCCACCCACCCCATCTGCGCCAGCCCACGAGGCATGCCAGCAGGATGAAGCCGCCCCCGCAGCACCCGTCATCCACGCCGAGGAGCCGCATGAGGAAACCCAGTCGGAGGCATAACGGACAGCCTCAGATGGGTAATTCCACAAAATTTACATGCGAAAGTTTGCCGTTTGCGAAAATGTGCGTACCTTTGCACCGCTGTAGCGCCAACGCGCTCAGTCGTCAGGTTGACTCGCTAGCTCAGTAGGTAGAGCACTTCACTTTTAATGAAGGGGTCTTGGGTTCGAACCCCAAGCGGGTTACCAAAAAGGGAGGGACATCACACCGATGTTCCTCCCTTTGCTATATATAAGTAATGTATAAGGCGCATGCGCGCACGCACGAAGCACGCTGCTGCGGGAGGCGCACGCTGCTGCGCCACCCTACAGGCTGTGCCCGACCAGAAACAGCACTTTCGAAAGAAATCCACTCCACGCGCTTAACTTTTCTGTACATTTGCAGTATATAATGTAGAATGGAACGCAGAGAGTTTGAACAGATGCTGCCCCGGCTGCGCCAGATGACGGTTCAGGTCGGCTACAGGTTCTTCGGCAACAAAGATGATGCCGAGGATGTTGCCCAAGATGCGCTATTGCGTCTGTGGACCTACTGCGAACAGCTGGATGCGGGACGCAACATGGAGGCACTGGCCATAATGGTGGCCAAGAATATCTGCGTGGAGAAATACAAGCGCAAGCAGATTGGCATAGCAGAGGCCACCCAAGAGATAGAGGCGGACGATGCCTATGCGGCCGACGGCGGAATCCGCGCCCAGGAAACCCGGACATTGATAGACAATGCCATCGGCAGCCTCTCGCCGCGCCAGCAACAACTGGTCAGGAGACGATACATCGAGGACCATTCGGCCGAGGAGATTGCTGCAGAGACGGGCATACCGAAGCCATCTGTGAAAAGTATGCTGTCCGCAGCAAAGTCGAAACTCATAAAAATACTCAAGAAGCAATGAAGCAGCACAAGAACAACCGCGACGAGCAGCTCTACCAGCAGATTCTGGCAGAACTGAAACCTGGTGCTGATGAATATGACAGAATCATAGCACAAGGCAAGCAGCCGGCCAGGAGGCGCCTCGCAGCCTACCGCTATGCCGCAGCAGCCTGTCTGCTCATGGCCGTAGCCGGACTGTCGGTCTATTTGCAGACAAATGACCCCGCAGAGTCACCCGCCCCCGCAGTGGCCGAAATGGAGGTGACACATCAGACGGAAAAGCCTCAGGTTTCCGAACCATCCCCCTCGCCGAAAGAGGCCATAGCGGAAGCGCCCCGGGCCAAGAGAGCAGCACAGAGGCAGCCAACCGCCCTACCCGCACAGGCCACTCCACAGACGAGTGTGTCCGAAGAGGATTCTGTCCCCAAGACAGCCCCTCAGGAGGCGGACGAGAGCGATCAGGAACTCATTCTCAGCATCCTCGCCCAAGTGGAGGCACAGGCCATACACGAGGAGAGAGAGGAGGAAATGCTGTACCAGATCATATTGAACGAGATCTCGGATAACATAATCAACCCACACACACAATCAGAACGATCCTTATGAAACACATCATTTTCCCCTTAGCATTCGCTGCCATGGCATGGAGCGCCACGGCACAAGACAGCACACCAGCAAGAGCCTACGAACAGCAAGAAACCTGCGTGACCTCCGAGATGACGAAGGTGCTGGCCACCCTTCCCGACGAGAAGATGGTGGGAAGTTCCAGCGAACAGGGGCGCGACAAGCTGGACTCCACGTATTACCTCAACACGAGAGTCTATAAACTACCCTACAAGAGCAAAAAGGAGCGCCAACAGGTGGAGCTCCTGACGGCCTCACTGGTAAAGGCTTATGATGCCGACATCAAGCATCACACAGGTGGCTTCTGCCACACAGACCAGCTGCGCAAGTACAATCCTACGGAGAGTCAGAAGCTGGAGATGTATTACTCTGAAAACCAGCTCCCCCTCGTGGTGGGAGGGAAAGGGCACAACTATGTGGTGCTACGCCATAACTACCAGCAGAATCCCTGCTACCGACAAGTACAGGGCGCAGAGTGGTGGCTTGAGAACGATGCTGTAATGATGAAGGTCATCAGGCTGTCGGGACCTCAGACAGCGGGTCACTACAAGATGGCAATGCAACAGAACGGCGTGGCTCATGCCGCTGATGCCTTCTTCAGCAACACCGAGTTGGCTTCGGCATTATGCGAGACCACCAAGGAACAGATGCTGAAGTCCATCTCCATCCTGGCCACATTGTACAGGCATACCGACAGCGCGCTTGACCGTGCCGTGGTCAAAATCCTCAACGAGCGCATCACCGACTATCTCAACTCCCATCCCACCGTCGAGGAAAAACAGCAACTCTTCCTTGCCTTGCAGGACATCCCCGGCTACTATGCCGTGGTGAAAAGCGGCGCAAAGAAGAGCTGGACGGTCAGCTTCGCTGTACTGAACAAAATCTATCCGCAACTGGACATCCTCTGTATCAGCTTCGCGGCACATGGCGACCCATCGTGCAGCGTAAAGAACGAGAAAGGAGAGACGATACCGGCAAACTATGTCCTGCAAGTCTTCACGAACAAAGAGCCCGACGAGCGCCTGTTCTCCAGCGGGAAATAGTGCCCCACGCACCCCGTCAGCATACAGGCCGGGAAAACGCAGTGCGCTGCGATGACACATGCAGTGCGCTGCGATGGCCAACGCAGCACGCTCCGCAGCCCAATGCAGCGCACTGCGTTTTCCGCCCCACTCCGACAGGCGAACCAGGGCAAGGCAGCACGTCACCCCCTTCAGAACCCGTAAAGACAAAAGAGCTGCGCGATGAAATCCACCGCGCAGCTCTTTTTTTGTTTGATGAAAACCTTATTATATATATAGCTTCGTCACACCGGCACCGGGATAGTAATGCTCCAGGATGCGCTGGCTATCGTAGCCCTGGGCAGCCATCGAGGCGGCACCTATCTGGCACATGCCCACTCCGTGGCCCCAGCCGTGCCCGTGAAGGACGATGCGCTGGGGGATACCATCAGTCACATCAAGCAGTTCGACCGTGAAGGCACTGCTCTTCAAGTGCGAATGGCTCAGCATGCGACGGATTTCCAATTCCTTTCCTACGGTCATCTCGCGCTCCTGGCCCACCACACGCAACATGCTGATGTGTCCGCCGGGGCCCGTCTCCACAGGCTCCAAGCGCAGGATGGCACCCATCTCCACCTGCAAGTGCTGGCAGATGAGGTCGTGCAACTGCTCCTGGCTATACTCCACCGTCCAGTCGTGGAAGTCGGTGGTCTCCAGGTCGTAATCGTTGAGCACCTGGCTGAGGAGTGCCTTGTCGTGCACGTTGCAGAAAGGATCCTCCACACTCGCAAGGTAAGGCACCTGCAGATTGTCCCAGCAGAAACGGAACTCGTTGGTGCGTCCGCCACAACACTTACCGAAGCGCGCGTCGCACACCTGCCCGTCATAGGTGAGCACCAGGCCACGTGTTTGGCGCACAGCATCACGCACGGCGGGGTTCTCAATGCGGCTGATGCCCTGATAGCGCTGGCAATGGTCATCGGCACAAACGTCGAAGAGCGTGTGTTCCTGCCTGTCGTACCAGCGTACCAGACTGGTAGGCGTCTGTCTGATGGCAGGTGCCTGTGGCACTCCATCGGTCTCGCGGCGGCGGCGCATCTGTGTAAGGAGCCAACTGCGGCTCACTATGGCCGATGCCTTGAGGTACTCCAGGGGGCATGTGGATTTCATTTCGCTGCTGATGACACTGGTGAGATAGTCCTCCACCAGCACGTCGTTGATGGCGAGCAAAGCATCCTGATCCACTATCAGACGCAGGTCGCCGCCGAAGGTCTGTGTCTCACAGCGCTCCCAATGGAAGGCTTTGCCGATGGTGACATCGGCCAGACTGAAGGTGGCCTGCGGACTCTGGGGTACAAAGGAAAGCGTTCCGTAGAGCGAACCATGCCAACTAACGCATCCATCTACACACTCCACAGTCTGCTCGCCAGTTACCTGCAGCCCCTTGGCCATGAAGGTGCCATTGAGACGGAAGCGTAATGTGCGTGCCGACATGATGCCCACCTGCACCCTGGGCTCCTCGCCCAAGCTACCGGCCAAAGCCTTTGCAGCCAGCTCCCGGGCAGGCTCATTCTGCTTGATGTCCGTTATCTTGTGCACCACCTGCTCCATCTCCTCGGGTGAGAGAGTGACCTCGCGCAGGATGGAAGCCGCCCTCTGGGGGGTGATGCGCTGGAAATCCTGCTCACGTGGAGTGACCAGCAGTCCGCACATGTCCAGTGCGCCCGGACTCACGAGCAACTGTTCCTCCCCCTCGGCATAGTAGCAGTCGGGGCGATGCTTGGCCCTGGGGAACACCAGGGTGACTATCTCGTCGGAATGGCCGATGCCGCCGGCCTGACGCCAGCACACCACATTCATGCGCGGCTCATACTCGCCCTCATGGACGGGCAATGCGTTATACACGCGCAGACAGAGTTCGCTGTCGGCCTCGGTGGGCAGGCTGCGTATGACTATCACCGGGCAGGCATAGCCATGTAGCAGGTACAGGCCGCAGCGGCTATCGCTGTTGCCCGACTCCTCCATCAGGGCGGCTTGTGTGCCGGTGAGCGGATATATCTTCTCCAAGCCCTTTTCATACACCGCCCAATCGCGCTCCAGAGGCACCACTCCCCTGCTGCCGGCCTGCAGATGCATGTGGTCGGGACAGGAGGCACCGCAGAGCGGACCATTATAGAAGACGATGCTGCGGGGCATGTTCCACGCCATACGGCGCAGAGTGCTGAAGTTGGGGAATATGCGCTGCGGGGTGTGACGTCGCATGGGAATGGTGAAATGCTGCGGCAAGATGGGGAAGGGGTTCACCAGCACCTCGTAGTGCTTCTCGGTGAGCAGCCTGTGCTGCTGCGCGGGGCGGTTTTTGGCACACAGGAAACAAGGGCGCTCGGCCAGAGTCTGCCGGTCAACCTTGGCTCCGGTGCTCACTATACGGGCAGGGTTCCACTGCGTCTCGAGTTCCACATCTGCGCTTACGGCCAACGCACGCGACTGTACTTGCTCCTCTACAGCCCGATAGCGCCCTGCAGCCTCCGGCCAAGCCTGCAGTTCACAGCGAAAAAAATCGTCCAGTTCATCGGCTGTCACCGTGTGCTGCCACTGCTCGTTGAGCTGCTGGCGCGCCTGTATCTCCAGCGTGCGAAGGTGGTCCTTATAGGTATTGTTGCGGTTGATCTTGTCCTGACTGAGCGCTGCGTCGCTGTTGCCTTCCCATCGGCGGCACAGATACACCTCGTCATAGATGCGGGCTATGCGGTAGCGGCGGCTTATCATAAGGCCCAAGGCATAGTCCTCACCATAGCTGGTGTTGGGAATCTGCAGGTCGCGCAGCACGGGGGTGAAGAATGCGCGGGGCGCTCCAAGGCCATTGATGCGCAAAGCATTGTTCCTGCCATTCTGAGGGGTCCACTCTCGGTGGTCGATGAGACCAGGCGGCAAGGTGTTGAGCTGAAAGTCGCACATCCTGTAGGAGCCTATCACCATGGGGGCGTTTTCGGCATAGAAGGCATCCACCATGCGCTGCAGGGTGGCGGGACTGCTGTATAGGTCGTCGCTGTCAAGCTGCACCACGAAGCGTCCCACCTGCTTGTGGTGTACCGCCATATTCCAGCAACCGCCTATGCCCAGGTCGGTGCGCTCGGGGATGATGTGCACCACGCGGGGGTCATGGGCAAACTCGCGGATGGCTTCCGTGGTGCCGTCGGTACTGCCGTTATCCACTACCATGAGGTTGAAGGCGAAGTCGGTCTGTTGCTCGAGCACGCTGCGGATGGCATCGCGGATGGTTCGCACACGATTCCTGACGGGTATGACCACCGTAGCCTCCACGGCAAACTCGCCCTGGCGGAGGTTCACGTCGTCGCACTCATTGCCGTGCAGATAGGCATTGAGCGCACGCAGATGGCGGGTGCATGCCCTCTCCATCTCCAACTGGCGTGTTCTGTTGCGCGGATCGACGTAATCAAACTGCTTCTGACCGCTTAACCGTGTATCCCGCTCCACCTCTGTGTAGAGGTATTCATCGAGGTGCACGGGCAGCATCTGCCGGCTCACATAGAGGCGGAAGTCGTACAGGGCGGCATACAGATAGGGATGCAGATGCTCCTGTGCCACATACTCCTGCAGTGCGGAGGTGCGTATGAGCAGCAGCGAGCCCATCTGAAAATCGTCTCTCACGCTGCCCAACTGGCAGTCGATGAGCGGCATGGGGCTGCGCTCACCCGCAGGCGTCTCCACATAATGGTCGGCATAGAGGATGAGGGAGCGGCTGTCGTCGGCCACACGAAGCATGCGGTGCAGGGCATGATAGCCCATGCGCAGGCGGTCGTACTTGGTGTACAATAATATATAAGGCGCAGTGGCCTGACCGGCTATCCAGCGCAGGGTCTGCGTTCTGCCAGGCCCGTCTTCCCTGAGCAGATGCACGGCTGCCACATGGCAGTCGGATGTGAGTTCACTCAAAGTGCCCTGCACCTGGTCGTCAGACTCGTAGGGTACAAAGCAGTCTATACGTTTCTGTTCCATATCACTTCACTTCATGACCGGGCACACCAGCCTTGCCTGTCGGGCCAAACACTCTAAAGGCCCGCAAGGAGGCGGCTCCAGTCCTTAACTCAGACAAAAGTACGAGAAAAAACACATCCCTCCAAATTATTACGTACCTTTGCATCTGACAATTTGCTCCCTGATGGGCAATGCCGGGCATTGCGGTGTCCGGACGTGACTTTCACTCTGACAAAATGACTCTACACATATTCAATCCCGAAAACGACATGGCGCTGGCCGACGGGGGAAGCGGTTACACGGCTCCCGCAACCATACGCCAGATGAGAGACGAACTGCACTGGCTGCCGCTGTGGTGGGCCAAGGACGATGACCTGGTGTGGAACGGCGAAGACCGCATCACACTGAGCGAGGGCGACGAGATACGTCCCTGGGGCTGGAGTGCGGCATTGGTGCACCAGCTCAAGCAGGCGGGGCGCCAGCTGCCGGGCAAGCTGGTCCTTATGTCTCCCTGGACGGATATGACCGCCAGCGGCCGGTCCTATACCCAGCGGGCGGAGATCGACCCCACCATCACCATGGACTATATCAGAGCCGTCCGGGAGGTCTACGCCGACGGCAAGGACCTGACCTCCCCCTTCCTCTCGCCCCTCTTCGGTGACTTCACCGGCTTCCCGCCCACCCTCATCCAGGTGGGCACCAACGAGATCTTATACTCGGATAGTATTCGCCTGCGTGAGCGGATGCTGGCGGATAACGTGCATTGCCAGCTGGAGGTCTGGAACGACATGTGGCATGTGTTCCAGA
>ENA-OZGC01001344-OZGC01001344.1-human-gut-metagenome-genome-assembly--contig:-NODE-1344-length-14280-cov-10.412513_pt1 | contig 14280 bp, 11 predicted proteins | sample MGYA00245109_ERZ653643 | MGnify/ENA primary metagenome ERZ653643 (study PRJEB26926, sample SAMN06165107) | human gut metagenome | biome: ENVO:00009003; feature: ENVO:2100002; material: ENVO:00002003... | reverse complement strand
GGGTGGGGCTTTCTATTCGGCAAACGCAGCTGCTTCTGCCGCAGCAATGATGTCCTCGCGGCTCTGTTCGCGTGCTGAGATGTGGCTCAGGTCAAACTCCTTGTCGTCAAGATTGCACGATTGGCTCTGAGGCGTTTCTTTTGGCGTCTCGTCTACTTCAGGCGCATTGCTGTACATTGGCGAGCGGCGTCCTTTTTTTGCCTTCTTGCCGCCTTTGAGAGTCTCTACGGCAGCTTCTGCATGAGCTTCTACCTCCGGATTCTTGATGATGAACTCGTCAGCCTCCGGCTCTATAGACGGAACGTTCTGTACGGGTTCTTCCTCCATCTTGGTGCGCTCGGTCTTGGCAGCGAACACCTCGTCGATATATTGCGGCTCCTTGCGCAGGCGTTCGAGTGTCAGCTTCGAAGCCATCTGCTGGCTTTCCTTCTTGCTGAATCCCGTGCCGATGCATCCCTCTACAGTCTCAAGCATCACCTGATACTTGAATACGGGCGAACCTGTCTTGTCCTTCTCCTGCGACAGAACGCGGAAGTCAATGCGCACACGGTTTTTCTGACTCCATTCGATGAGCTTGCTCTTGAAGTTCACTTCCTTATAAGCAACCTTGTCGATGTTTATCATTTGTGTCAGTATTCGCTTGCGCATAAACTTCATGCATGCGTCGTAGCCACGGTCGAGGTATATGGCTCCTACGAGAGCCTCGAAGGCGTTGCCACCCATGTATGAGTTGTGCGACGAAGAGCGTCCGTTGGACAGTATGAGCTGGTTGATGCCCATCTCCTGTGCCAGGCGGTTGAGTGTTTCGCGTTGCACGAGTTTGGAGCGTGTATTGGTGAGGAAACCCTCGCGCTTGCCCGGAAAGTGGCGGTAGACGATATCGCCAACGGTGGCATCGAGAATGGCATCGCCAAGAAATTCGAGTCGTTCGTTGTTCACCGGTTTGCCCTTGGCGTTGCGCTTGAACATGCTCTTGTGCATGAGCGCCAGCTTGTAGAAGCTGATGTCGTGCGGGTAGAATCCGATGATTTGGCGTAAAGACAAATAAAGCTCCTTGTCCTTACGGAAAGGGAGCTTCATTCTGTCGATGAGATTACTCAGCATATTTCTTGAATATTACACATGCATTGTGGCCTCCGAAACCGAATGTGTTGCTCAGTGCAGCACGTACCTCACGCTTCTGTGCCTTGTTGAAGGTGTAGTTGAGGTTGTAGTCGATCTCCGGATCCTGGTCGTCATCAGCGTGGTTGATGGTAGGCGGAACGATGTCGTTCTTCACTGCAAGCACCGAAGCAAGAGCCTCCACAGCACCGGCAGCGCCGAGCAAGTGGCCAGTCATAGACTTGGTAGAGCTGATGTTGAGCTTGTAAGCGGCCTCGCCGAACACCTGCTTGATGGCCTTAGCCTCAGAGATGTCGCCCACGTGTGTAGATGTGCCGTGTACGTTGATATAGTCGATGTCCTCTGGCTTCATGCCTGCGTCCTCAAGAGCGTTCTCCATTACGAGGCGAGCGCCCAGACCCTCAGGGTGAGAAGCTGTGATGTGGTGAGCGTCGGCAGACATGCCTTCGCCAACCATTTCTGCGTAGATTTTGGCTCCGCGTGCCTTGGCGTGCTCAAGTTCCTCAAGGATGAGGCAGCCTGAGCCTTCGCCCATGATGAATCCGTCACGGCTTGCGCTGAACGGACGTGAAGCGTGCTCCGGATCGTCGTTGCGTGTAGAGAGAGCGTGCATGGCGTTGAATCCGCCTACACCACTAGGTGTGATAGCTGCCTCTGCACCGCCGCTTACGATGACGTTGGCCTTACCCAGACGGATGAGGTTGAAGGCGTCAGCAAGAGCGTTGGTAGATGATGCGCATGCCGAAGTAGTGGTATAGTTAGGACCGTGGAATCCGTACTGGATTGAAATCTGGCCTGCTGCGATGTCGGCAATCATCTTCGGGATGAAGAAGGGATTGAACTTAGGACCGTTCTCCTTGTGCTGTGCATAGTAGCCTACTTCTTCCTCGAAAGTCTTGATGCCACCGATGCCCACGCCGTAGATTACGCCGATGCGGTTCTTGTCTTCTGTGTCAAGATCCATGCCCGAGTCCTGGACTGCCTGCATTGCTGCGATGATAGCGAGCTGTGTATAGCGGTCCATCTTGCGAGCTTCCTTGCGGTCGATGAAGTCGTTTACCTTAAGATTCTTCACCTCGCATGCAAACTGAGTCTTGAAATCAGAAGCGTCGAACAATGTGATGGGGGCTGCGCCGCTTACGCCGGCGACAAGGTTGTTCCAAGTCTCTTCAGCAGTGTTGCCCAATGGGGTAACGGCTCCAAGACCTGTAACTACTACTCTTTTTAATTCCATTTAAAATAGTTTCGGGTTATGGTTGAAAAAAATGGTTTATGGTTTATGTACACCATAAACTATAAACCATAAACCTTATTTATTTTGCGTTCTCCTCGATGTAAGCGATAGCGTCGCCAACAGTGCCGATCTTCTCAGCCTTGTCATCAGGGATAGAGATGCCGAACTCCTTCTCGAACTCCATGATGAGCTCTACGGTGTCGAGTGAGTCTGCACCAAGGTCGTTTGTGAAGCTTGCTTCAGGCTTAACGTCTGCTTCGTCTACACCGAGTTTGTCAACGATGATAGCTTTTACTTTTGATTCGATTTCTGACATAATTTCTTATTTTAAAGTGTTTATAATGTAATTTCCTTTTTAAAAACTTTGCAAAGGAACTAATTTTTATTCATATAGGCAAATATTTTCTTGCAAAAAGACACACTGTGTGCACAAACACCCTATAAATGTGCATCTTTTTTGCCTGATTTTATCCTACCTGTGAGCCTGGCTTGACGTTGCCCAGCACTGATGTCACATTGAGCGAACCGTCGAAATTGACTGCCGACAGTATCATTCCCTGGCTCTCGATGCCCATCATCTTGCGCGGAGCGAAGTTGGCTACGAACAGTACGTCTTTGCCGATGAGTTGCTCCGGCTCGTAGTAGGCTGCGATGCCGCTGAGTATGGTGCGGTCCTTGCCCGAGCCGTCGTCGATGGTAAACTGAAGGAGTTTCTTCGACTTCTTCACCTTCTGGCAGTCCTTGATGTGGCCTACGCGTATGTCCATCTTCTCGAATGTCTCGAAGTCGACGTTCTCCTTGATGGGTGCAGCCACGTACGATGCTGCCTCGTTGGCCTTCTTGGTGTCCTCAAGCTTCTGGAGCTGTGCGTTGATAGCGTCGTCCTCAATCTTCTCGAAGAGCAGGGCTGGAGTGCCGAGCTGGTGTCCGGGCTTGAGGAGTTCGGTGCTGCCGAGCTGGTCCCATTCGGTTTCGGCTACGTTGAGCATTTCGCGGAGCTTGGCTGAGCTGAACGGAAGGAACGGCTCGAATGCTATTTCGAGGTTGGCTACGAGCTGCAGTGAGATGTACAGAATGGTCTTCACGCGCTCCATGTCGGTCTTGGCTACGTGCCAAGGCTCGCAGTCGGTGATGTACTTGTTGCCGATACGTGCCAGATTCATTGCCTCCTTCTGGGCGTCGCGGAACTTGAATGCGTCGAGCAGAGCCTCTACCTTCTGCTTCACGTCCTTGAATTCCTCGATGGCAGCGCGGTCAACGTCCTGCAGTTCGCCACATTCGGGCACGATGCCGTTGAAGTATTTCTTGGTTAGCTGCAGGGCACGGTTGACGAAGTTGCCGTAAACAGCCACAAGCTCGTTGTTGTTGCGGTCCTGGAAATCCTTCCATGTGAAGTTGTTGTCCTTGGTCTCGGGTGCGTTGGCAGTGAGCACATAGCGCAGCACGTCCTGCTTGCCGGGGAAGTCAACGAGGTATTCGTGGAGCCAAACAGCCCAGTTGCGTGATGTCGATATCTTGTCGTTCTCGAGGTTGAGGAACTCGTTCGACGGTACGTTGTCGGGCAGGATGTAGTCGCCGTGAGCCTTGAGCATTGTCGGGAACACGATGCAGTGGAACACGATGTTGTCCTTGCCGATAAAGTGTACGAGGCGTGACGACGGGTCTTGCCACCACTTCTGCCACGGTCCCCACTTCTCGGGCTGGGCGTCGCACAGCTCCTTGGTGTTTGAGATGTAGCCGATAGGTGCGTCAAACCATACGTAGAGCACTTTGCCCTCGGCTCCTTCTACAGGTACGGGAATACCCCAGTCGAGGTCGCGGGTCATAGCACGTGGCTGCAGATCCATGTCGAGCCACGACTTGCACTGGCCGTAGACGTTGGGTCGCCACTCCTTGTGGTCTTCCAGAATCCACTGCTTCAGCCAGTTCTGATAGTTGTTGAGCGGCAGATACCAGTTCTTGGTGGCTTTCTTTACGAGTCCGTGGCCTGGGTTGTTCTTGTTGGTGGGGTTGATAAGCTCTTCGGGTGAGAGTGTGGCACCGCACTTTTCGCACTGGTCGCCGTAAGCACCTTCGGCACCGCAGCGCGGACATGTACCCACGATGTTGCGGTCGGTGAGGAATTCGCCTGTCACCTCGTCGCAGAACTGCTCCTCGGTCTTCTCTACCAGCTCGTGCTTGTCGTAGAGTGTGCGGAAGAAGTCGCTGGCAAACTTGTTGTGAACCTTTGATGTGGTGCGGCTATAGATGTCGAACGAAATGCCGAAGTCTTCGAACGACTTCTTGATAAGGTTATGGTAGCGGTCTACCACTTCCTGAACGGTGATGCCCTCCTTGCGGGCGCGGATTGTTACGGGCACGCCGTGCTCGTCGCTACCGCCGATGAACATCACCTCCTGCTTCTTCAGGCGCAGATAGCGCACGTAGATGTCGGCAGGAACATACACGCCGGCAAGGTGGCCGATGTGTACGCCACCGTTGGCATACGGCAGTGCCGCAGTGACGGTGGTGCGTTTGAAATTCTTTTCTTCCATATATAATAATGTGATTTTTTTGTTTCTGACTGCAAAGTTAGTGCAAATCGAACACAATTCAAAACAAGCAGCTCGTTTTTATTGTCTAATTGATATTTATTATATATAATAAGGTGTAGCCGTAAGACTACCTGTTTTGCTGAAAAAGCCCCTTTATAGTGCGTTAATATCAAAAATGTGCATTTTTGCCACTTTTTCATATCAAAAATGTGTAACTTTGCCGAAAAAGGATATTAACCAATGGAAATAAAGAGGGATATAATAGAGAAACTGAAAGCGTGGAAAGAGAATCCACGCCGTAAGCCCTTGGTGTTGCAGGGTGCTCGCCAGGTAGGCAAGTCGTGGGCATTGAAGAAGTTTGGCAAGGAATGTTTTGACGACATTGTTTATATAAACTTCGACACAATGCCTGCTCTAAAGGAAGACTTCAGACGAACCAAGGTGCCGGCACAGCTCATAAGGCAGATGGAGATAATGACGGGCAAGCCGATAACTCCTTCGTCTACGCTTATAATTCTTGACGAGATACAGGAGTGTAACGATGCATTGAACAGCCTGAAGTATTTCTGCGAGGATGCTCCTGAGTATGCTGTAGTATGTGCCGGTTCGCTCTTAGGGGTGGCTTTAAATCGTTCGGGGGCTTCCTTTCCGGTAGGCAAGGTGAATTTCATGACTCTATACCCAGTGTCGTTTGCTGAATATCTCAGAGCAATTGATGCCCAGCTGTATCATGCCTATAAGATGATAGACACCATTATGGCTGTGCCGGAGGTGATACATCAGCAATTGACAGATGCCTATAAGGCGTATCTTGTATTGGGAGGTATGCCCGAAGCTGTGAGTGCGTATATTGACGCCAAGGATTGGGAGGAGGCGAAGGCCATACAGGACGGCATACTCCAGTCTTATTCATTAGACTTTGCCAAGCACATCAACAATAAGGACATTCCGCGAGTGTTTCAGGTGTGGGGCAATTTGCAAGACCAATTGGCACGTGAAGACAAGAAGTTCAGATACGGTGACGTTCAAAAAGGAGCCAGAGCACGTGAGTATGAAGGAGCTATAGAATGGCTGTGTCTTGCAGGATTGGTACATCGTGTGTCGGCATTGGAGACTCCAAGGCTTCCTTTGTCTGCCTATAAGAAAAGCAATGCATTCAAGCTGTATCTTAATGATGTGGGATTGTTAGGGCGTAAATTTGACTTGGATGTGCAGACAGTATTGGCTGGCGACAATTTGTTTACCGAATTCAAGGGCGTTATGGCTGAAAACTACGTGCTGCAGTCGCTTGTTCGTCAGTTTGGCAACTCACAATACTATTGGACATCGGGCAACATGGCAGAAGTGGAGTTTGTATTACAGGCTGATGGCAAAATCATTCCGATAGAAGTGAAGGCTGACAAGAATGTGACAGCAAAAAGTCTGGCGTATTATCGTAAGCAATATACCCCTCAATTGTCTGTGCGACTTTCCACGCTCAATATGCGTAAGGATGACGATTTGCTCAATCTGCCGCTGTATCTTGTTGACAAAATGAGCCGGTTTATCAGCGTGGCAGATTGGAATAAAGATTAAGGGAAGAAGTACACCCAAGGCAGCACATTGGGTGTACGGATTGAAAATAACAAAACGCCCTGCAAGGGCAAAAGCATTGATAATTAACGCTTTTGCCCTTGCAGGGCGCATTGTTTTATTAGGGCTTATCTTGCGCGTCGGACGGGAGTACGACGTTCCGCTGATTAACCTAATTGGGGGTTATTGAATATTTTGTTCTCTCCATAAGACGGTTTCTTGAGAGAGGACGGGGCGAACTTCGTATTCAGTGCTGGGATTATCTTCTTTAAAAGGATATACATAGAAAACTTTATCATCCCCATGAAAATTCACTGTAGTTCCTTTACCGTTCACCAATTTGTCTGAAACCCAGAATTTACCTGATACATTATATTTGGTACTTGTACCGTCACCAGAAAGGAACAATTCATTTGCGGTATATCCCGGTTGTTTACCCGTTAATGTAAATCCATGTTTATTATTCTTGTACTCATAAGTACCATTGAGTATTTCTGTATTTAGTAAGCCATTACTAACAATGGCCTCTACTTCACTAAGTAAAGGTGTTTGCCAATTCTTTCCCCATACATATTCGTCGCCAGTCTTTGCTGCCTCAGTCCAATTCATTTGGCCTTCTACATTCTTTGTAGCGATTCTCGGACCACCAATCCACAGCTGTACCCATCCTATTGTCTCTGTTTTACCATCGATGGTTGCTGTAGCAGTACCAGTAGTAGGACCAGAAGTCAGAGTATAGTATTTGCCGGCGGTGAGACCTGCTTCTTTTGTGGTGTTGATGCGTTTCGTATCATTCCAAACTGCAATCTGCACCCCTGCAGGAACAATAACATAATATATTCCGGCATTGCCTTTGCTTTCTTTCTGGAATACAGATACTTTTGTGTCGCTTGTTACAACCTCGAAGCCTGCCTCGTTCTTCTTAGCTTTCAGTCCTGATACATACTTGCCCTCCTTAGTCATGAGGAAGATGTCGCACGGACCATAGTTGTCCACCTTTACGATGCGGAGCACGGCAGCCTGGGCTTTCATATTGATGGTGAGGCCTTCGGCACCGGTTGTAGCTTTTTCGGTCTTTCCTGCCAACGCATACAGATCTGCAGCTGATTTGGATGTGCCTTCCTGATTGGTAAGGTTGATATTGGTGTCGGGATAGTAAGCATACCAGTCGGCAACAGATGATGTCACCTTAGCGTCGGTGCTTGAGAAAGTGTCGCCACTCTTAGTGAATGTGTAATAATCGTTGATGATGTTGTTGCCAACCACAACATTGTCTTTGTCATCGAAAGTGAATTCCCACGTGCTGGATTTGTCGTTTACATCGATAGCTGCACGCGAACTCTGCTGCGAAACAGTTGCCACAAGCACCATTCCCTTGTTGTTTTGTCCATTGCCGGAGGTTTCGATAGTTTCGTCGTTGCTGCATGCTGTGAAAGCAAGGGCTACAGCAGCCAGCACGAATGATAGGATCTTTTTCATTTCCTTTACTTCTTAGCGTTTTATTCGTATTACCGTTTTAAGTTGTTTTTTATTCCTCCCAGTCAGCGTCATCACCTGCTGTTATTTCAGTTTGGGTTGTAATGCTGCCTGTTGCAGGTCCGCTTCCGGCAAGAATTGCCTGCGGTTCAAACATAATGATACTAATCTGGGGGGCCAGATACTTCTTCTTGCTCATAACTTAAAAACAAATTGAATTAAATAGTTAATTAAAATCTTGTCGTATAACAGTAAAAAATACTCTCTTTTAAAACTATATAGAAACATTATCGTTTTACGTCTTAATTTATTCGGATACAAATTTACAAAAATTCCAACATATAACAATGGTTAATAAGCATCTTTAACACAATGGGTTAAGGATTTGCCTAAGAAACTGACGAGCACGAAAAAAGGCGCAACTCCAATCTCTTGGAATTACGCCTTGATATAAGTGTGTTAGCGATATTACTTCACTTCAACTGCCTCTGCAATTGCAGCCTCTTCCTTCTTGACCTTACGGCCGAGAGTGATGTAAGCTACCGGAGCAGCGATGAAGATAGAAGAGAGTGTACCGAAGATTACACCGAGCAGCATAGCGAATGAGAAGCTGCGTGTGCTCTCGCCACCGAAGCTGAAGATACAGAGCAATACGATGAGCGTAGAGAGTGATGTATTAATGGTACGCGCGAGGGTCTCGTTCAGCGACTTGTTGAAGAGCTCCTGCAGATCCATCTTCTTGTGCAGTGTCAGGTTCTCACGGATACGGTCGAATACCACCACCTTATCGTTGATAGAGTAACCGATAACGGTAAGGATAGCACCGATGAAGGTCTGGTCAACCTCAAGCGAGAACGGAACAACGTCCCAAAGCAGTGAGAAGAATCCGATAACGATTGTGGCGTCGATGGCAAGTGCTACGGTAGAACCGATAGAGAATGCCACGTTGCGGAAACGTATCAAGATGTAGAGGAAGATAGCGGCGAGGGCGATGATCACTGAGATGATGGCACCGTGAGTGATGTCCTTAGCCACAGCCGGACCTACCTTTGTAGACGATACGATTGAACCGCCTGCGCGAACGTCAGGGTTCTTGAATGCCTCAACGCTGCTCTGTGTCACGAGACCAGCACCGTGCAGACCCTTGTAGAGGATGTTCTCCACCTCGTTGTCTACAGCCGGATTGTTCGACTCAATCTTGTAGTTGGTTGATATACGTATGGTCTTGCCGTCAGTACCGAGTGCGAGGGCGTTGACAGTAGCTCCCTTGAACTGGGGCACGAGAGCTGCCTTAACATCCTCAGGCTCTACCTGCTTCTCAAGCACTACAACATAGTTGCGACCACCGGTGAAGTCGATGCCCTTGCTCAAGCCACGGATGGCGAAGCTGGCAATCATAACTACGATGATAGCGGCGAAGATGACGAACGACTTCTTGCAGCCAGACATGAAGCCATAGTTCTTGTTCGCCATGAAGTTGCGCGAAACCTTGGTAGAGAAGGTCTGCTTTGTCCACTTGTCGTGAGCCAGACGGTTCTCGTAAACGAGACGTGTCAGGAACACAGCGGTGAAGAACGAGCAGCAGATACCGATGATAAGTGTGGTAGCGAAGCCGCGGATAGGACCAGTACCGAACACATACAGAATGATACCTGTGATGATTGATGTCAAGTTAGAGTCGAAGATGGCTGAGAAAGCGTTGCTGTAGCCAAGTGACAGAGCCTGCTTTGTGCCGAGACCCTTCTTGAGTTCCTCCTTGGTACGCTCGTAGATGAGCACGTTGGCATCCACCGCCATACCCAGGGCAAGCACGATACCGGCGATACCAGGCATTGTGAGTGCAGCCTGGAACGATGCCATGATACCCATTGTGAAGAAGAGGTTGAGCAAGAGAGCACCGTTGGCAACCATACCCGGGATGAAGTCGTACATCACAACCATGTAGATCATCAGGATGATGAAGGCTACGATGAACGAGATGAAGCCCTGCTGGATTGACTGTGCACCGAGTGTAGGACCTACTACTTCCTCCTGAACGATGTGGGCAGGAGCCGGCATACGGCCAGACTTCAATGTGTTGGCCAAGTCCTTGGTATCTTCGATAGTGAAGTTACCGGTGATTGACGACTGACCGCCAGAGATTTCACCGTTAACGCGAGGTGCTGAATATACTGTTCCGTCAAGAACGATGGCGATAGCCTTGCCTACGTTGGCCTTGGTGAGGGCTGCCCAGCGGCGTGCACCGTCAGAGTTCATCGTCATTGAAACCTCAGGAGTACCTGTAAGGTTGTTGAACTGGTCCTTGGCATCGGTCACAACGTCGCCCTCGATAGGAGCGCGTCCGTTAGATGTAGTAACCTTGATGGCGTAGAGCTCATATACGTTCTTAGCCTGGATGCCGTCGGCTGGCTTAGCGCCCCAAAGCAGACGAAGGTCTGAAGGGAGCACCTGCTTGGCGATGGCAGAGTAGATAATCTTGTTGACAGCAGCTGTATCGCGTGCCGAAGCATAACCTACGAGGCTCAGCGCACCGTTGCCAGTAGGCTGGAATATAGAGAGGAGCGGGTGCTCCTTCTTGGCCTGTGCAAGCTGTGAAGAAGTCTCCTTAGTGTCGGCAGCCTCGTCAGCGTTCTTCTTGAGCTGGAGCTTGGCACCTGTCTTTGCCTCAGCAGTAGCCTTAACGGCTGCGGCTGTATCAGCGGCTGTAGTGTCAGCCACTTCTGCCTTGCCCGAGAGGGCTGCAGCCGCGCGCTGGTCGAGCTGCTGGAGGTAAGGAACAATCTCCTCAGAGTTGTATGTTTCCCAGAACTCAAGGTTTGCGCTACCCTGGAGAAGCTTACGAACGCGCTCAGGCTCGTTGATACCAGGCATTTCTACCATGATACGGCCCTGCTGGCCTTCGAGCTTCTGGATGTTAGGCTGAACGACACCGAACTTGTCGATACGTGTACGTACCACGAGGAACGAGTTGTCGATAGCTGCCTGAACCTCATCGCGCAGCACCTTCTCTACCTGCTTGTCAGAAGAGTTGGGCGATACCTTGCCCTGAAGCTGCTGTGTGGCGAAGATCTCAGAGAGGTGATGTCCCGGAGCGTTCTTCTTGTAAGCGTTGATGAAGAGAGTGATGAAATCGCTCTGCGACACCTCGTGCTCGGCACGTGCTTCCTTCATCGACTTGGTGAAGGCTGCGTCTGTCTTGTGGTCGGCGAGGTTCTCAACTACGTCGGGAACGCTCACTTCGAGGATAACGTTCATACCGCCCTTAAGGTCAAGACCGAGTCCGATCTGTGTCTCAAGGCACTTCTGGTATGAGTAGAGCCCGAGGAACTTCACAGAGTCCTTGTAGTCCTGCTGTGCTATTGGGTCCTTTATCTTCGCAGCCTGGCTGTCATAGTATTTTGTGGCAGCCGAGAACGAGAGATAAAAGATACTTGCAAGCGTCAGAAGGACGGCTGTTACAATTACAATACCTTTGTTCTGCATTTTTTGTTTTTATTTTTTGTTATTATTGTTTTCTTCGTTAGTATTGTTTTATACTAAAGCATAGATAGCGTGCAAAGTTACTGATTTTCTTTCGTTTTGCGAAATTTATAGCTTTATTTATTTAATTTAAGGTGCAATATTAGCAAATCTCACCACCTCAACTCCAATCAAACCACACCACCTCACCATCTCAACCTCTCACCCCCTTTTCAGCCAACAGATGATGGGGTAATGGTCGGATGCCTTGATGGAGTTGTCCACATGGCAGCGATAGGGTGTCCAATGGTCGGAGCACATGATGTTGTCGATGCGCACGTAGAAGGCGTTGTAGTGGTAGCTTATGCCGGGGCCGTTGCCCGAGGCTACATAGCAGTCGTTGAGCACCGATGCCAGTCGGTGGCGCACATATGAAATGGGCGAATCGTTGAAGTCGCCCACGAGTATGATGCTTCTGCCCTCATGCTGCTCCACATATCGTGCCACAGCATCGGCTTGCGGGGCGCGTATGGCTGAAGCCTCGCCCAGCTTGTGCCACAGTCGGCGCGACTCGCGTTCGGCTTCGCGGTTGCGTATGTCGCCCTTTATCATGGCGTGAAACTTGGAGCGGTCGTCGAGCGATAGTCCGGTAGTCTCAAAATGGTTCACTACAACTATCGTGGTGTCGCCCTTGGCTGTTACTACATGGAAGGCAGCCGAGTTGTTGCCTTTTGATGTGTATTCGATGTTCTCCTTGTCGGCTATAGGGAAGCGGCTGTATATACATATCTCGTCGCCACCGTCCTGTGCGTTGGCGGTGGAGTGGTGGGGATACATAGCCGAGAGGGTAGAGTCGACTATCTCGTGCTTGCGTCCTGACGTGCCGTATTCCTGCATGCACAGTATGTCGGGGTTCTGACGCTTTATGTATTGTAGTATTTCGGACGGCTCGGAGGTGTCGGTCCATGTGCTGAAGTTGAACACGTTGTACGACATCACCTTTATGCTGCCCTGTGGGGTGGCAGGGTTGCGGTTGAACGGTGTGTAGACGCGTATGGGCTGGAATCCCAACACCAGTCCTGCCACAGGAATCGCTGCCCATTTCACTCTGAACATCAGCCAGAAGACGAGAAACGCCAGATTGGCAACGAGTAATACGGGGAAAAGCAGTCCTAAGTTGGCTATAAGGGGGTGGTTGGTGGGGTTGACGCGGTCGCTGTAGCCTATGAGCAGCATCACCACGATGGTGGCGATGTTGGCTCCTGCTATTATCCTGAGTGTGAAGTCTTTCATTGTTTTCGTGGCTGTCATGTCTGTTTTATTTGCGACTCTTGTCAAACAGCCATTGCTTCTCTTCGTTGGTCAGGCTGTCGTAGCCCGAACGGCGTATCTTGTCGAGGATAGCATCGGTGCGCTCCTGCTCCCTCCGCTTGCGCTCGTTGTATTCGGCATCGGTCTCAGGGCGCTGTGTGGTGCGTCCGTTGGGCTGGCTGTAGCCCCAGCGTGAGGTGTCAGGACCCTTGGCGCTGCGGTGGGTGCGTCGCTCCCAGCCCGAGCGCAGCGAGTCGAAGAACTGCTGTCCGCCACGACGGTTGTAGTTGATGTCGGGATGGCGGCGCCAGTAGCGTATGAGGAAGAATCCTACAACCATACCGCCAAGGTGTGCAAGGTGAGCCACGCCGTCGCCGGTGGTAGAGAATGCCATGAACAGCTCGATTGCAGCATAGATGAGTACAAACCACTTTGCCTTGATGGGCACAGGCAGGGGGAAGATGAACAGGCGCTCCTCGGGATAGAGCATGCCGAAAGCGAGCAGTATGCCGTATATGGCACCCGAAGCGCCCACTGTGGTCCATGCGTTGAGGAACATGGCGTTGGCTTTCACTACGAGCATGGTCTGCGAGAGTGAGAATCCGGGTATCTGTTCGGCGGCAAGCAGATAGAACTGCACCATCTGTGCCAGCTCTTGAAACAGTCCGGCACCTATGCCGCAGGCGATGTAGTAGAACAGGAACTTGCGTGCTCCCCACGTGCGCTCAACGATGCAGCCGAACATCCACAGTGCAAACATATTGAAGAATATGTGGCTCCATCCGCCATGTGCGAACATGTAGGTGATGAGCTGGTAGGCATGGAAGTCGGGCGCCATGATGAAGTGCAGGCCGAGGATACTGTTGAGGTCGGCACCTATCATCTGCAAGGCGTAGGTGGCGAGAAACACCACGACGTTTATGATGAGCAGGTTGCGTGTTACTGTTGGAATGTTATTCATAATAAATGTGTTCAATTTGTTCATTAACAAGTGGCAAAATTACTAAAAATCCCCGTAAACAGGCATAAAAAGGGGTATTGGCGTTGTTTTTTTCAATAAATTATGCACTTTTTTCCGATTTTAGTTTGAATTGTGAAAGGAATAGTCTAAATTTGCTTTTGGAAAGGTAGCAAATGTATGATTTCCACCCTATTTCCGATTGTTTTCACTTGAATTTTACAAACAATTTAATACATAAAGAATTATGAATAAGACAGAATTAATTGAGAAGATAGCAGTAGGTGCTGAACTGAGCAAGGCTGATGCCAAGAAGGCTCTTGAGGCTACAATCGAGGCTATTAAGAACGCTCTCGTTGAGGGTGACAAGATCCAGCTCATCGGCTTCGGTACATTCAGCGTTTCGGAGCGTCCGGCACGCGAGGGCATCAACCCTGCTACTAAGGAAAAGATTACTATCGCAGCAAAGAAGGTTGCCAAGTTCAAGGCTGGCGCTGAGCTTGCTGACGCTATCAAGTAATACAGCAAAAAGGTTTAAGAGAATTCTTCTTACGACGTAGAGGGTGTGTCAAAACTCCCTGATTCTTAAAAAATCACAAAGCCCTGACTTTCAC
>ENA-OZGC01001338-OZGC01001338.1-human-gut-metagenome-genome-assembly--contig:-NODE-1338-length-14330-cov-5.266270_pt1 | contig 14330 bp, 12 predicted proteins | sample MGYA00245109_ERZ653643 | MGnify/ENA primary metagenome ERZ653643 (study PRJEB26926, sample SAMN06165107) | human gut metagenome | biome: ENVO:00009003; feature: ENVO:2100002; material: ENVO:00002003... | reverse complement strand
TATAAGAGACAGCTTCGCCAGCGTTGTTGGGCAGAGCGATGCGATTGCTGCATTGCAGATCAGCATTCCGCTTGAGCCACCTCTGCAGACGGCTGTTGTGCAGCGGACTGTTGAGCAGAGCAGGCGTTGAATGCAGTTCTGCCGAAACGCCATGCACCGTCAACCCTATGTGGTTCAGACTCTCCTGAAGCGACGAACCGTCCCCTTCGGTAAGCGAAAGCGCTATATGACGCAGTTCCTCACGATTTGCCATCACCCACACATCCACATCTCCCGGGATGCGCGATGAAGGATGAGGATAGAGCAAAGCATTTCCCTGCCCCTTGAGGATGCAGCAGCGGAAGCCCGCAGCACATACCATATTATATATATAGGCAGAAGCCCGGTCCATCCGCATGTTCCTGCGGCGGATGCTCTCACTGTCACTCAGCCAGCGAAGCAGCAGCGGACGGGCGGGAGCCAACTCCTTGGGCAACCTCTGGATGCCGTCGAACAGCACACCCACCAGCGTCTGCCTTTTCGCAAACAGGTAACAGGCATCCCAGTCAAAGGACCCCTGCCGGCCGTCGAGAAGACCTTTCACCTCCCCTTCCAGCCCCAAGGAGAAACGCAGGAAGCGGAACAGTCCAGCCTCCATCACTCCTTTGTCATGTTCCACAGAAACAGCACATTGCCCAGGATATACCGCCTCCACATGCGTCGAGGTTCCTTCATCAGGCGATAAGCCCATTCCAACCCATGCTCCTGCCACCACAGAGGAGCCCGCTCCACTGTACCTGCATAGAAGTCAAACACCGCCCCTATGGTACCCACATGACAGTGGATATCCAGTTCATGCCAGTGCGCATACGTCCACTTCTCCTGCTTGGGAGCCGTCATACCTATCCACAGCAGGTCGGGATTGGCACTGTTTATTGCCTCTATGATAGCCTTGTTGTCCTCGTCTGTAAACTCCGGTTTGTAGGGAGGCGAATACGTCACCACCTTCAAGTGCGGATAATCCACTGCCGAACGCTTCTCTATCAGGCTCAGCACCTTAGGCGAACTGCCCATGAACATCACCTTGAGCGGCAGTTTGCCTGTTGCAGCATCCGCAGCATTGGCCAGCTCCTTTGCCCTCTGCTCCAGTCTGTCCATCTCGAAGGCAAAAAGGTCCCATCCCGCTACACGTTCTGTGGGCTGGCTCTTCGCCTTTATCCACTTGCAAGCCTTCACAATGCTCACCCCGTCAGGAATCAGCACATCCCCTTTCTGAAGGGCTTCTGCAAAGAGACTGTCCTTCTGTGCCGTATTGAACGAATGGGCATTCACTGTGTTTATGAGCAAGTTCCCATCGGGCAGCGAAGCCAGTTCAGCCCTGCTGCCAAGAATTGTCAACGTCTTAAGTCGAAGCATAACTATACATATATAAGACAGCTGCGGGAGCCTCATCAGCCTCCCGAGCCATACGATAATATCAAATGTAGGATTTCGCATGAGTCACTCACTATGCTCATGCAGCCAAAATAAAATATCAGATAAAAACTATTTCCCGTCAGGAAATAAAGCGCTAACTTCGCGCAAGCAAACATCTATCGGCTATGGCATCAGACATCCTCACCATATACTCACGCTACCGTCAGCTCACCCAGAAGCAACGCCGTCATCTCCTTGCCGCTCTGCAGCAGCAAGGCATCAGCGTCATCCGTATCGAAGCCTATGAATATCCCGATGCACCAGGCATCAAGCACATGTTTTTCTATTTCCAGGATTCTCCTCAGAACCCCATCCCCTACTTTCTCCTGCCTCCCCAGCTATGGCAAACCATTCAGGACTGCGTGATGGGAGAGGAGAATTAGAGTTTGGAGAATCCTTCTATTGCTTTTAACACAGAGGCAAAAGCGGCTCACAAACCATTAGTACGATGGAGTATAACAAGCCAGCAGCCTTTCCACCCAATTACTGAAATGGCAGCACATAACCATCAGTTTATCCATACCGATATTCTTGGTTACGTCTGCTCCCGACTTTGGTTTGTTGTAGCGATATCTCTTTTTGCCCTCTATGGCATCAATTATCCTCTTGCTCGGCGCTGTATTCGGACTGTTGTTTATCAGTTCAGGATTACCTCCATATTGTTCCAGCACCCTTTCCAGAGCGTCAATGGAAGCGCCCTCACTTGGATAAAAGGCTTTCATCTGACTGATGTCGCAGAAGCACAGAGCCTCAAATTCGTGAAGCTGGATATAAGGAATAAAATATCGGCTGTTCAAGTCCGCCTCTAAAGCCCTCTCAATAGCCTCCACCTTGTCATAAGGGTCGCTGTTGCTTTCAGCCTCGACAAATCCGGGAAAGTCATTTGGCAAGGCATAAAAGTCAAACATGGTGGTATAGAAATGCGTTTCGCTGTTTCTCCCCCCGTTCTCTTTCATCCATCTCACCAGATCACCTTTGGCTTGCGCATAGTTCAACATACCTCCCCTGGCATTCTTCTTCTTGGAAGTGACAAGCAGGCGATGCTTCAGTACAATGCCCGAACTTGCGAAATAAGGCTTCATCACTTCCTTTACGAAACGCTCCTCTGTCTGGCCCTCACACAGGATATTGATGATGACTGTATTCATACCGGGCGCCCTCCCAACACATTCTTGTTCCAAAGTTCGCTGTTGGTATATTCCTCCAACCATTCTCCGTAGGTGGCATTGTCCAGATTGCGGGCTACTGTACAGTGCTTTTCCTCATCTTGCTCTATGACAGAGATACAGCCTATGTCAAAACCGTCGATGAGGGCAGGCGACTGAGTGGCCAGCACTATCTGAGCATGCAGAGAAGCATCCTTGATCATCTCTGCCAACTGGTCAATGGCATACGGATGCAGCCCCAGTTCAGGTTCGTCAATGATGATTACATGCGGCATTGTCTCCTGTGGTTGCAGAAGCAAAGTGGCCAGAGCGATGAAACGGATAGAGCCATCCGAGAACTGTTCTGCATTGAACACATAGTCGTTGGCAGTATTGTCAGTCCACTTCAGGGAGATATAGCCGCGTTCGGGCTCAAGATAGAAATCACCGAACTGCGGTATCACCGTCCTCACATAACTCACTATCCGCTGGTACGCCTCCTTATAGTTCTCCCTCAGGAAATAGAGGAAAGAAGGCAGGTTATTGGCTTCCGACTGCAAGTAATGGGCAGAATCCACAGCAGATGTCTGTCGCATGGGAGCCGTCATGGACGAGTCGCTGAACTGATACACCTTACACATCGAGAGCAGACTGCGTATCTCAGCACACACCTCACGGCTGGAGTTTATCAAGCCAGACTCATTGTAGTCCGATGTCACCACACTCCTGTGCGGCTTGCTGTCATCATCCAGACTGCCCCACTCCACATCTTCCGATTTGAAGATGAGTCTGTTGGGAACAGCATGCGTCAGACTGAAATTATACACATCATACTCCTTCTCGCTCTCATAGCGCAAAGAAGCCGTAATGCACGGAGTCACCTTTGCCCCATAATGCAGAAAAGTCTGATTCGTGCCTGCTTGTGCCACATACATCTGCATACTGCCCGACATCATATATCCCAGCATCTTGAAGAAACTCACTATATTACTCTTTCCTGCCCCATTGGCACCGAGCAATATATTGACATCAGCAAAATCCAGTTTCAGGGGCAACGTTGCCGAAATCGACTTGAAGCCTCCTATCTCTATATGGGTAAGTTTGTAACCTTCCGTTCTCATATTCGTATCAATTGTCTGACGAAGGTACGCAAATTCAGTTACACTGCCAAAATTATCTCTCAAAAAGCGAATTACTTCTCAGAAACCACCTTCTCGTACCACTTCACCATGGTCTTTGCTTTTTCCTCCCAGGAAAGTTCTTTCTGCCTCTGCTTGCAGTTCTCTGACATACGCTTCAGTTCGTCACGATTGCCCTCCAGTTCATTCAGTATCTTTGCAAAATCCGTGGCTGACTGCTCTGGGTTTGTAAGAGGAATCTTTCGACCGACCTTTTCATCAATGACAGCAGCCATACCACAAGCATTGAAACACAGAACAGGCAAACGATTACTTACAGCCTCCAATACCACTGTAGAAGTATCTTCGCTGACACTTGTAAAGAAGAAAAGCTGTGCATTTCGCATAGCATCCATTACTACAGCGTTAGACTGATTTCCATGCCACACGACATTGTTGCTTATACCAAGTTCGTCAGCCAGCCCTTTTGCATATGATATTTGAACATCAGAACCAGTCCCATATACATCCAATACTATTTCAGGATTTCCTGAAATCGATATTGTTTTCAATGCTAACGGCAACTGCTTCCTAAAATCAAATTTTCCAACCCACATCACATGAAACTTCGAGTTATCAAATCTCTCCAAAGAAACGTCATCTGCCTCAAAACAGCCAGTTTCAGGAATAACGATAGACTCCAACCCCTTATATTTCTTTATAGCACGATAAGAATCAGGGATTGAGCTGACCAATAGTTTGGCTGTAACAAATGCATCATTAACTCTTCTATCATGCTTCAGTTGCCAAACATTCAGAATGTTTTTCAAGCAATTGAACAACTGCATCTTCAATCCAGCCCCCTTCAAATAAGCAACAGGAAACTGTTTTAGACCTCCAATTGGCCCCCATACAAAAGGAATATCTGTTTCTTTCGATAGCTTCCAAAGATACCCTGGCTCACGGAATCCAATCATATTCAATTGATGCAACACATCAATATGCTGCTTTAAACAGATATCCTTTGCTATAAGATACGTCTTCCACTGCCACTCTTTATAGTATTTATAGAATCTCCAGTCCCCTTGGTTCCAGCACATCTTGCGAATCTCATCTGAAACAGGATTATAATAGAAATGCATATTTCCCCCTTGTTCCAATTTAAGGACAACATCTTCTATCTTATCTTGAAATTCACCTTCTGTGATAATGTGAACCTCACTGTATTTGGCAAGATTGCCCACCCAGTTCCAAGCCATTCCCGGCTCACTCCCCATATTGGGTGAGCAAGCATATGCATTGATTAAGATTTTAAGCATATAATGATGCTGTTATTGTATTATTCATTTATACAGACCATCCCACAACGCTTCAAGCGTGTAGCAAATAGGAGCAATAACTATGTGGATTCCACAAAAGCCGCCTCCATCTTTCGGTAAATAAGCTTGTGAAGGCTCAGATATTCTATATGTGATGACATTGAACTCAAATAGTAACAACACAAAATCATTCACAATATGAACTATGATTTCACGCCCAACATTTCCTCATAAAGCATCTCGATGCTTTCGTTTACTATCTGAGGAGCGAAGACCTTCTCTCCATATTTTTTTGAGTACATTCCCATTTTTCTACGAAGTTCAGAAGACTCCATCAATTCTCTCATTTGAACTGCCAATGCTTTCTCATCATCGAAAGGAAATGTCAAACAATTCTCCCCTTCCTCTATAACATCTGGCAAACCTCCAACTGGAGTTGTTACTACAGCAATACCTTTTGCCCAAGCCTCAAGCACCACCATAGGAAATCCTTCGTGACGAGAACACATACAATAAATACTTGCTCTGTTCCAAATATCATCTTTTTGCTTGCCAGTAACATATCCTGTAAAAGTAACGCTATCATCCAATCCCAAACCATGTGCCATACTCTTAAATCGCTCAACTTCTCCATTTCCCATAATAGTAACATGCCAGTCTGGAAAATCAGCTTTTAATTTTTGCCATGCTTTTAAGAGCAAATCGGGATGCTTATTATCATTAAGGTATGCAGCCATAATTATACTTTTCCCCTTTTGGGAATAGTCCACAGCAGGCAAGATGGTGCAAGCATTATAAATAACAGCCGTCTTTACACGAACCTGAGAAAAAAGTGTCGCAAATAGATTCTCCCATTTCTTTGCCAACAGAACTACACAATCAGATTTGCAGAGACACCAAATAAATAATTTATTGTGAATGTGATCTTCCAACTGGTTTCCCATGTGAATGTGCATAATAATTTTCTTCCTTCCCAACAATGCTAACAAGAATACAGGCATTTGAATAATCAAACATATCTTATCAGGTACCGTGTGGAAATGCACAAGATCAAATTGCCAAATCGTTAACAATGCCTTAATGTAAGCCGACACAGCATACCACAACTTTACCATGTAGTTACGTTGTATTTGGGTACCCAACCATTCACAATGATACTTCTCCCAAAAAGGCATCGTTTTCATCAAACGCAAGACACTTGCTACACCACCACCGCTCTGCTCTGCAGAACCGACCATCAGAACTTTCGCCATTTGAAGAATATAAGAATAAATACAATAATAGGATGAGACAATCTCCACATATCCCAGATTAAGGTTAATTCCGACTCCTATTTAATACAAGCCGAAAGCACCAAGTTTTGACCTATACGCCCAAGTTTTATTCAATGCGGTCTAAACGTTGCTTTATCTGAATGACCAGAATACAATTCCTCAGAAATACATTTCATTTTTAGCCAGTTTACCTTCATGTTCCTTAATCTCATCAGGAGTGAATCTCGCTTTCAAGACTTTAGCAGGCACACCTCCTATGATGGAATAAGGTGGACAAGACTTTGTAACAACTGCCCCCGCAGCAATTACAGAACCACGTCCAATGGTTACACCTTTTAATATTGTTACATTTGACCCCACCCACACATCATCTTCAATAACAACAGGGGCATCATTCTCGGGAAGTTTTTCTATTGAATCCATTATATACTTACCAATGACATCTATACGATGGTCACCAGTTATAATTGTCGGGCGAGGGCCAAAGATAACCTTCTTGCCGATTGTCAATGGAGCCTCAGTGCAATAGAACACACTCCCTTTTGGAATACTTGTATAGTCACCAACACTCAGATTCCAAAGCCCCTTGAAATCAGAACTTGATGGACGAATATACACATGCTTACCACAAAACTTCATAGAACCTTTATAGAAAAAGGAAAGAAGCTTATCATACAAATAGGGAATGGCATTTGACAATTTTACCCCCCCCCAGAGCGATTTTTTCAGAAACGACATCATATAACAGTTATTAAACACAAAGTATATTTCCCAAACGAACAAGACAAGATTCAAACAACTTTGTCTAGAATTATAACAAAGCCATAAGTTTTAACAGCCAATACTGCTTTCTGTACTTTGCCTCGTAAAACAATGCATATTTGAATGGAAGCTTTGATAAAGGATATAAGTCGTGAATTTCCTTCCAGACGTGCATATCACAGACACTTTTCAACCACTTTGACTTCACTTCGTTGCTGCAATCTGACTTCAGAACCTGAATTATTGTAGCTCGACAATAACCAATAAACATGCGCATAGCCCTTAATGCGTCTGTTCCCGTATAACCAGGTTGAGATTGAAGTTTTTTTAATACAAACCTATAAAACGCCAGATTCTGTTCGATGCGGTCTAAACGGACTTTATGTGTCAAGGAAGACGTATTAACGAAATAGTGATAAAAAGAACAGTTCGTTTTGGCTACTCTTGTTGCATTAGCCAAAATATCCATATTAAACACAAGGTCTTCACTTATCAATTCCCTTTCACTATGGAATTTTATATCATTATCTACGATGACTGAACGTTTGTAAAATGCTGTACACGAAGACATTTCCACATTACGGTCTTTTATAGACGAGGGAAGCGAGCCAACCATCTCCACCATAAAATTCCTTACGTCATCTCTTTCAATAAATTCTTCGATGGACTCATTCGAGTTGTGCCCGATTACAAGCGCTTTTTCAGTAAACACTTCATATCTATAATAAATAGCATCATAGCAATTTACTTCTGCCTGATTATACAGCCATTCACATGCCACCGTATCCAAATAATCATCTGAATCAACAAACATCACATACTTTCCTGTAGCATGTTCTAAACCAGAGTTTCTTGCATATCCCAAACCTCCATTCTCTTTGTGGACAACCTTAACTCTATTGTCCCCCTCTGCAAACGTGTCACACATTTGAGGACAATTATCTGGCGAACCATCATCTACAAGAATTATTTCAATCTCATGTAACGATTGCGTCAACAAAGACTGTACGCAACGATTCAAATAGTTTTCAACCATGTAAACCGGAACGATAACAGAAACCTTAACATTACGATTCATTGCACTATTTTTTCAAGAGTTCCAAACAAATTCATACGTTGGTGACATCAAAACCAAACGTCCATAATACAAAACAAGATACAATATGCAGAAGAAACGAGAAGTGATTACTAATTTGCGCTCCATTCCCCCCAAAACATTTCTCTTTAACAATGGAGACAGTGTAAAAAGAGAAAAACCTAATGGGATAAAATACCAACTCATCACAGACATCCCAATACGATGAATAATTTCAAGAAGAAATCCTACACGCATAATAAACATGCCTAGAATTACAGTATTGTACAAGCAGACAACCCTCTCGTCTTTTTTATATTTAAGAGCTATCGCTCCCAGATAAATTATTGATGTTTCAAAAGCGATAGACAAAAAACGTGTCAACACGCCCTGCTGGTATGATTCGCTTATTCCATCTGTTCCAAACCAATAATCACTTTGGTCACTATAAGAAGAGAATTTCCCAAAATTCTCCAGAAAGGAAAACGCCTCTGCCATATGTTCTCCAAAGAGGCTGCTTGCCGCATCTTGAAAAATAGATACAAATAGATACAATGGAATTATAATGACATGTGGAAAAGGACGGCAATACCATTTTCGAATAAGAGAGAAAAAAACAGGCAACAACATAAAGGTGAGTATACCAGTATGAATCTTTATTGCAATAATCAAGAATGCCAAACCCAGTATATAATTTTTCCTTGTCATGTAATAAAAGCCCCAAAACGCGAATGCTGTTGAGAACCCTTGGCGAATCATAAATGTCGCGATAAAGAAAATCGCCGGCAAAAACAACGAAAGCATATAACGATTATCACGAAAACTCTTTATAAACAAAAAGCCTCCCCAGACCAAACACAGTGCATAAAAAGAAAAAACTCCCGCGTAGTTTAATCCCATTCCAGTTAGAAACATGTTCAAAGAACCAAAAAACACATCTTCGTCCTGCGCAGGATGTTCTATTCTCCACTTATAGGGTAGGTAATCATTCCCCCATCCGTACCTCAACCCAATTATAAAAACAAATGATATTATAACAGGAGATAGTACAGCCCAGTATTTTTCATTCAATTCTCGTTGCGGCAGTCTGGAGAGACAGTAGAAAAGGGCAAACAAAAACGAATACAATACAAGAAAATCTATATTTGACATATTAATATTGCGTATTAAAATCCAGTATTATTATACAGATTCAACGATATAGAATATGTTAACCACAGAGACATATCATTAATAACATGCTATATTTGGACAAACAAACTATTTTGTACTACACCCATGGATAATCTGTAAAACTGAAACCTCTCAATAGAAACCATGCTTGGTCAAGTTGTATCTATACAAGTTGTATGAGGATGTCGAAAAGCCACACGTTCTCCTGTTATCACCCCTAGTGAAAATGGCTATAAAGTGCTCTGCGTTAGACGTAAAATATACACTCTTCAACTCATTCTGCATCTTGCTTATCATATTTATTTTAATTTTGAAAGAATTAAAAGTACCACGACGCATGGTAACCAATTAAACCTTTTGTATTTACATATTCTACCATCGCTAACTCTATGCGTTTTCAAAAAAGCATTAACCTTCAGTATTTCCTCCTTTCTTTGAACCTTGCTTAAGTCAGAATCCTTCAACCTCACCAAATTTGCAATATTTCGAGAAGCGTAATCTGTAGTAAACCATTCAACGTATTCGGCATTTGTGATATGGAATATTCTACATAACTCGCAACGATTTTCATACATTGCATCATTTCGTTCCTTTGTATTTACAAAAGGATATTTCCTGTTTATCAAAGATCCCTCTTCTATCCCATAATTATATAGCTTATGGTTTATTATCAAGATGCTGTTCACGTGTTTTAAGTATGAGAAAGTGAACAAATGGTCTTCTTGAATAGCGAAGCGTGTATCAAATCTAATATTGTGATTTTGGATGATAGAACGTCTAAAAACTTTATTCCAAGTCCAGCCCATTCCCCCGCATTTTTCAATTTCCACAATCGCTTTGGCACAATTTGCACGCCCCCCGTAAAATCTTTCGGTGTTGTCCTTACACAACAAATCAAATGTGTACGGAGCAGCAACTGACATTTTTGAAATTAGATTAAAGCTAAAGAATATTATATCAGGACATAACGCACTCATTTTCTGCAACAAAAACTGCATAGCCATATTCTGTATCCAATCGTCAGAGTCTATAAACCAAACAAAATCTCCTGACGCATTATCCAATCCCAGATTTCTGGCAGAACTTACCCCACCATTTTTCTTATGAAATACCTTCACTCGCTTGTCAAGGTTAGCATAATCATCACTTATCTTACCTGATTTATCCGTGCTTCCATCGTCTATCAAAAGCAGTTCAAAGTCGGTGAATGTTTGGGCAAGAATGCTATCTATGCAACGATGTAAATATTTCTCGGAATTATACACTGGAACTACAAGACTAATCTTAGGACTTTTTTCTTGCATCATTTACAACATTTAAGTGTTACTACTATTCAAAGCATTCTCTAAAAAATTCCACGACCTAATCTTCAACTCATCGTATTTCTGATATACAGAATTGTAGTCTATCTGGGGGAGTGCCAATACATCTGCATCTGTAGTTACCAATCTATCTTCAAGACCAAACATACTCAGAAGAGACTCAAATCTTGCCATTCCTCGCTCTTTATTTCCAACTACCACAAACTGTTTCTTGAAAATTATCGAGAAGGCGCAAGCATGGAAAGAATCTGTTATCACAAACTCAGCATCATAAAAACCACGAAGCCAACTCTCGATAGATGGTTTAATTCTTTGATTCAAAGGTTTGGTGTCATCATTCTCAAAAGAATTATTCACAGCGAATGGATTCATCTTTTTCGCGGATGCTACATTCTGGACTAAGTTCTTTATTTCATCGGTTTCGTCCAAGACATAATTCAACAAGTTACCCTTGCTTTTAGGAGTCTGCTTCTTTTTGAAAAGTTCGATGTAATCATTTGCAACCAACAACATCGTCGGGTCTAATACATGCAAAGCATCCATATCAAAGTATTGCTTGCATAATTTCACTCCATTTTCTTCTCGCACAGATACGGCATCAAACTTTTGAATCGCCTCTTTACAATGTCGGGTCTGTTCCTCATTATACTCCCATTTGTCAGTGCCAAACGAAGCTGCATAAGATATTCTTTTGATTTGCCATCCGTTAGTAAAGGACAAATAGGCTTTCTCCATTTTCTGCCAAAGCCAAAGAGGAACAAAATAAAAGGAACGCCAAATTTGATCACTACCAACTACTATTGCATCAAATTCACGAGCTTCTAATGTGGAAAAATTTATTATTACTTTTCGGTGTATTCGTTCATCAACAAAAGGTTGAATCTCTTTTGCGATAACTGGTCGTATTTGATTATTATATTTTTCTATAAAAATTCTATCTATCCGCCCCGTACTCTTCAACAATAATCGCTTAGCAAAAGTAAGAGGTTTTTTCCAAAGAGGAGGCAGGGGCATTTTATTTGGTGTATCAAACACCACTACCCTATGCCCCATTCTCTCCAATACCGTTTGCAAAGCATAAGCCTGCAATATACCACCATAATTAGTATGGAGGGGCAATGTTAAAATACCTATTCTCATTCTTCATTTCCTCCTTCATTATTATTGCCTCGAAAAGTACGATTAATTCCCTTTATAGATACCCTGAAACCATAATGCTTCAACCTACTTGATACGCTTCGAAAGCTTACCTTACTAAAGAAAGGTATTTCTGGACGTTCTCCTTCTTGCAGATTGTCCTTGGCTATAGCAAAGACAACCTCATATTCTGAGGCTGAGATTGTACCAGTTTCTGGCACTTGAAAATCATCACCCAACAATTTATTTGCTTTTTTGCGATATTCCAAATCAAAGAAATTCTCTGCTGAAACATACCCCTGAAAGAACAAATGACTAAGAACGCTTGAACCATTATACTTTTTCACATGTATAAATTGTTTATCACGTGAGTAAATATCACAAAATTCTATTGGATTTCCACCTTGAAGGATAGTTCGCCTGTCCATCAAACAATATCTATCAGAATACTCTTTACATACAGCATCATTATAGTCTTTTTCATCTTTAAACTTATAATCAAGCATCGGTATATCAGACAACGTAGCTTCCTCATAATACTGTCGCACTTTACACACATAATCTTGGTCAACCTCATACCATTTTCCATCATTTAAGAGATACTGATGTCCTTCAAAAATCAAGTCTGCATACAAGCACCTATATACAGACCAATTTCTTACCGGAGTTTCTTCAACATTTAAGCAAGTTACCTTTTTCTTTTTGATGTCATTTAGAGAAAGATTGTTGCCATATTCTTCTCTAAGAACTGAAATAGATAAATCATCATAAATATTATCTGTTTTCAACTTAAAGGATTCCAAAGAGTAATAATCTATTATTTCTGGTATGGATGTCCATATATGAGTAGGATTTGCAGAATTAAATTCTTCTAGCAGAAGTTCATCAAGTCTCTCAATTAAGGTCTTATCTTTAATCTCCTGTATTTGGTCAATCCAATCAAAACCAGCATCACGATAATGATCACTTTTATAAAGATGATAACAAAGCGTTAAGAGTTCCTCTAATTCGTCATAGCTTTTATCTGTAGAAACTGAAAGAGTATCTGCACCTGATACCGTGCCAGCCAAATCCCCTTCTGAAACTTTGCCTGTTACCGACTTTAACAAATCCCTATCGACATCAATATTAAAATTGCGAATCTCAGCCAATGCACTTGACTGAATTCGATTGTTCAGAGGTACAGCCTCCATACTGTTTATGTCAACACTTCGCAACTTATCTGCATCTATGCTATTAAGTGTTGCAAGCAATCCGAATCGTTTTTCAACAACATTTGATTCCAGCAAAGTTCTTCCAAAGCCAAAGCAAACAGCAAATATGCGATGTACATCCTCACTTACATTTATCTGATATAATATAACTGCAGACACGCTTTTACTTTGCAAAGACTCCAAACCAACATGCTCACCTTTAAGAAAGCTATTCACCCACTTAGGACTGACAGGTTGGTTATTCTTATAATACAAAGTCAATCCGTTGGCTAAAGTAAGCGAAGGCATCCCTGGCTTTAATACATTGCCTATTGGTATCCCTTCTTTTATTAATGATATTGAAAATTTTGTTTTTGCCATATATGACTCTCCTATATTTTAATTATCTGCAAACATTCACTTTAGATATTATTTCTTGTTTATTTCCTCGTTTGTATATGCCACTATTTTTACATCAGGAATAACATTTATAAAGCTATTTTGCAGGTCATCTATAGCCTGTGAACTTAATTTCGCCTCCGAAACAAGAAGCAATACTACATGGAGATTTTCGCATCCATTATTTGCCATTGTCTCATTTATACGAACAAGGTTTCGTTTCACGCTATCTGCCATAGCAGATTTATAGTTCTCCTTCACCTCAAATAGATAAAGTTGCCCATCCTTTTCCGCAACTCCATCACATATCAAGTTAGAAGATATGCGTACCTCTGTCTTAATTTCCATGTTATGCTCGTCTGCATATCGTTGCAAAGCTGCTTCTTGAACCTTTATGTAGGATACTTGCGGTTCCTTTAAAGAAGAAAAAGCCAGCATGCCCCCCCCTCTTTTTTTTCTGCTTACAGGTATATTTTCGGGTTTCTTCAGGGGCACAGGTTCCTTAAAAGGCCTAATTCTTTTACCTATTGCCTCAAGATATAGTTCTTGATTCTCATAATCTCCTGGTCCAAACAAGTTCTGTGGTCTTGTCCATACCAAGATGACAAAGGCAAGCAATACAACAACAGGAAACGCCACAATGAGCCATATTAAAGGTAGTCGTTCGGCAGCTCCATGAAGATGCTCAAAGTTTACACTGATAACGAGCCCTGCTATTCCATCTATAAAGGTGACGAATAGAGTTATTATTCCCAATGGATTTTTTACAGTCATATTTATATTCTTCATGATTCTAGCACAAAATTATCCCTTACGAAGTCAACAAGCAACTTCTTTAGGTTTCCGATTACCATACATGCTCCACATCACTCACCTCTTTGCACATCCTCCAGAACAATCCTTGTAAAGCGCCTGGCACCTTCCTGACTCAGGAAGAAGGAATTGTCATAGTCCTCTG